>JACCDR010061124.1_pt1 | contig 17677 bp, 24 predicted proteins | sample 7446431 | NCBI WGS metagenome assembly JACCDR01 (sample SAMN15323443, study PRJNA562643) | freshwater metagenome | isolation source: river surface water | place: USA:Blue River Watershed | collected 2017-08-17
AGTCCCACCTTTTGAGGTGGGAAGAATGCCCACAAAGTCCGCAGGGATCACGCTGCCAGGAGTCAGGAATGGGCCAAAGACTTTCCAGTCTGTGGAGGCCGCATTGTAATAAAGAATCACTCCACCATAATTCCGGTCTATGACCAAACTGGTCGCGCCTCGGATCGTGTCCGCACCTGCGCGGTTTATGGTGATGTTATTGGTTGCCGCATCACCCTTACCATCCATGATGAAAAAAAGCTGCTTATCAGCACCGGCAGGGAGGTTCACTGCCACCGCTCCCGCAACCGTCAAATCAGTCACCACCACACAATCGGTGGTCGCAACCACTGCGACTGGGGAAGCGACAGCGCGTCTTAATCCAAATTTTTGAAACGAAGTCCCTTGAGCACTGTCAGCCAATGCTTGCAGGAAAGTCGTCAGTGTCGTCCAGTTTAATTCTGTGTTGAGCGGGATTTGGTAGGTTGTTGGTGTCGGGTTTGTCCCACCGCTCGGCCATGTTTTGCTTATAGGCATAAAGGAAAAAACCTCATGTGAAGAAAAAGCTTGCTCCCACTAAGAAGGAGTACTTATGGGAGCAAGCAATCAAAACGTAAAACTATGACGCAGCTTCATCGTTTATGTTGTAGAAATAAATCTGTTTAGCTGGCTCGTGGTTAAAGATATATTGGTCAGAATAAGACCTGAAGGCGTACCCAGCTTGGTTCTGGAGAGGAAAGATAACATCCTGAGCAATTCCAGGCACTTGGAACGAAACTTCAGCTGATCCAGACCGGCTCCATGAGGGGGAATGCATCGCCATGGCAATGCCTTCTTTCATCTGACGGTGAGGCCTAAAGGTTGCTTTCCCTGCTTGGGTGTAGAATGTCACCGACTCAAATCCTTGCTCGGCTTCACCCTTCTTGTAAGAAGAATCATAGACGCGAAGGCCAGCTTCGGTGCTTGCGAGGGTTGCCCAAGAGCGTGGGTTCACCCACACATCGAGGTCACCTTCGAGACCACCTTTGTTGACTGCATTGGCCACAGCCTCTTGAAATTTCTTCAGAGACAGTTGTTGATTCTGGCAGTCGTATTGGTTTGCGGACCAAAGACTGTACTGAGTGTTGTCGATCCCAAACAGGTTGCCAACGCGGGTGAGGATATACTCACAACCGTAGTACTCTTTACCGGAGCCTTGCATCCCATCAAAGCAAATCCGACTCGATCCCACTGCAGAGGCAGCGACAGGAGTAAAATCTACCTTTAAAATCCCATAAGCCGCATCGACAGACACTAACTTGCCGGAAGCTTGGACCACGCCTGTGGTGCTCACCTGAAGGACTTTCACACCTTCAAATCCAAGCCAGATTCCAGCTGCGAAGGTTCCAGGTGCGAGAAGGATGCACTTGTTAGCTGCATTGATACCGTTGGTGAACGTTAAAGATCCAAAGGTGGTGTTAGGGAGTGTTCCAGTTCCGTTGGTGAAAGCTACACCGCGATAAACTTGCGAAGCGTAAGAAACTGCGCCAAGCAAGTTTGGAGATCTTCCGTAGAGTCTCAAAGTTTCTTGCAAGCGCGAGTGCGAGCGAAGGTTGTTACGGACCACGTACTTCGTAGCATCGAAGAACGCTTTATCAGAACCTCCAGCGGATCGAGACATCACGGCCCAAGGAACGATCGAAGGCAACACAGAGATGTAAGGAACCACTTCTGTCTGCTTGACGGTCCCTGCGATGGCGGGGTTCAATTCGAACGCATCTGTCGAATCTGACAGGGTAAATCCAGTCTCGTTGGTGAGGCAAACGGCCTCCACGTACTTCTCGCCCACCTTTTGCTTTTCGCTAAAAGGAATATATTTAGCTAAAGGAAAATCATCAGGGAGGAGGTTGGTGAGATCACCATAGACACGCTTGAATGTCTGTAAGACATCGGCATTACTTGTTTGAGACATATCGTCACTCCAATGGTTTTAAATTTGTTATTTGGATCTGAAATAGAATCGCACCACAATGATTCCAGAAGTCAACGCATCGAGACCTGTGAGGATCACGCGGGTTGCCATGTTGCCTTCGGCACCCTTCGCGCACTGAGTGGTCAGGGAAGAGCTCGTCAGCGTGGCTACGGATGGGAAGGATTTTTCCACTCGTGTGGTCAAATCATCGACATAAGCCTCGACCATATACAATTCGTCGCACTGCTTGCCAAAATTGCAAATCACGCCAAAAGCATCGGTGCCCATGGATGTTGCATCGAATTGAGCCAAAAGGAATTCATTGGTGGTGCCAAGGAAGTTATCAATCACAGCCTGGGATGCAAGCGCATCGAAGGTGGTGAGAGTAGGGGTTCCTTGGGGAAGTTGAGAGACTGTTTTTGCTGCAGTGATTTGATACATAAACTGCACGACATGGGGATTGGACTTGCCAATCTTGTCTTGCCAGAAAAATAGGCCTGGGCTAGTCATTGATTATCTCCCGAATTTTTGTTCAAGTTTTTTAAAGTAATCGTCGGTCGTCATGCCTTTTGAGCGTTTTACGACTGGTTCACCACTCGGTCGAGGTTGGCGTCCATAGGGGTTGCCTTCTTGGGCTCCAGCAACAAAGTGTTTCCTCAGCGCAGCTAATTGCTCTTTCGTGAATAGCTTAATCACATCTTGCGGGGAGGACGTGTTCATGTATTCCTGAATGTCCTCGGCCAAGCTTGCTTTAGCTCTCTCAAGTGCCTTTGTGCTTGGAAGTGGCTCCTGGTTGGTTTCCAGGTTGGCATACATGGCTTCGGCAACGCGGCGAATTAATCTTGGTGTCTTTTTACCTTTGTACGATTCTAAGGCCTTGGCAATCTCTTCGTCAATCTCGGCAAATGCTTTTTGCGCGATCTGTTCTTCGACCTGCGCCCGCTCTTTGGCCGTTAACTCTTCGAGTTGTTTTTCTAAAGCCTCTCTTTTTTGCTTTTCCGTCCGGTAGTTTTTTTCTGGCTCGGGCAGAGAGTCAAATTCAATGAGATCCAAAAGTTCTTTTTCAGCCCATTTGAGGACTTCGTTTTTGGGGACTCCGTACTCTTGGAGCCATGAGAAGTCACCTTGCTTGGCTCGCTCTTTCCGCGCCTCTTCCGCTTTACGGATAGCTGCAGCTTCTTGCATCCTCTTGGAAGCCGCTCGGCTGTGGCTGTAGCCACGCTTGAGCTCCTCAAGATCAACTTCTAATTCTTCCCCATCGACAGGCACCTTAAAACGAGAAGGTGCTGGTTCAGCTGGTTGCGTCACTTCGGACGCACCACTGCCAGTTGCAGTTTCGGTCATATAATTTCGGCCTCGCCATTTTGGTTAGAGTTGCGAAAATTATAGGACTAACAAGTTGTTTTAGTAAAGGATTATTATCTCCACCTGCACCGGCTCGGTGGGCACTGGGAAAAATTTCCCTGTCATGGTGACCGCTCCATTGTTGGTGAATCCCCAAGCCAGGGGAGCCGCCAATGCTGTGGTGCTGGTCAGAAGCCGCCTCGGCCTCACCTCGCGGGCTTTCTTCCGTGTGACACCTAGAACCAAGGGGGTGTCATGCACAAGATCGACCACCTTAATCTCACAGTCGGTATTATCTTCATCGGTCAGGCCATTGCGTAGAGCTCTGATCGCTATCTCTGCTAGTTGAGCCTGGAACTGTATAAAATCCTGTAATTGCGTTCCAGCGTCCGTAGACAATGCTCGGGCAGTCTCGAAGATCCGGCTGATTGTGATTTTTGCCATTATCTAAACTTTCCGAATCGGGTTGGGCCTGGGAATTTGTTCGTGGGAACCAAGTCCTCCAATTGCACCACTTCCGTTTCTTTTTTAGTGTTATAGACAAATATATTTTCGTTATTCGCATAATCGACTCTAGCAAAAGGGTTCTCCCTATTTTGGACGCGGTTGGCGTACATCAATGCCGCCAGCGCATCGCAATGGCCGATCTCAGGGAGCCGCTCAAAGTCGGTCCTATTCTTATTAAATACCCCCGCTCGGCAGGATTGGATCAGGAATTTGCAGCGCGGGTGGATCCATATCTGATCGACTTCGAACAGGTTGGACATGCTTTGGACGGTCGCGAGCCAGTCCGATTTGGGTGGTGTGGTAAACTCAGCACCGAGCTCAAAGAGATCTATTAAGACCTGGCCAGGGACATCGGCATGTTTCGCAAACCATGGATATTGCCATTCATCCAATGACTTTTTGATATGCACACTAGGGGTGTTTGCTTGGAAAACCTTTTCGTCGAAAATCAGCAACCGATTGTGCTGGTAATCGTAGGTATGCACCAAGGCCACCGTCATGTCCCTGGTCCCACCCCAATCTGCAGTAAGTTGGATGTTGCACTTGTAGGGGAGGGTGAAGTCTTTGACATGTATCTTGGGATCAAACCCAGGGATCACCACTTTGGACATCACTCGGATGATTTGGGCAAGGTATTCACGCTTGAATGCATCCGTATGCACTCCCCCGCATCTTCTCGCGGCCTCCTCGATCATCTCAGCACTGATTGATGGCGAGTCATAGACGGTGTATTGAAACAGCGTCCCCAGCATGTCAGCCTGGGGGAGGATCCTGGTATGCAGAGGGTGGTCGGGCTCTTCGCTTGGGCTAGAAACGAAGATTTCCATGCCTTTGGAGCGCAACAGCTGTGGCCCCATCACCGAATCGACTCCATAATTGAAGTCGTCGGAAGTCACGAAACCGCATTCCTCATAGATAATCAGCGAGGCATTCCCCCCTCGGTTGCCATCGACATACGCTCTTTCCAGTGCTCCAAGTCTCAGCGAGGATCCGTTGAAAAGATTGTAACGATATTCTGTTTTTGCCCTTCTTAAAAGTCCATCAGGCGCATCGGCTAAAATCGCGCTTAAGTTATCATTCACCAAATCTTGGCATTGTTTAAAAGTCGGTGCAATGACTCTTGCAATTTTCTTTGGGTTCTTTAACAAATATTCTAATGCAAAAACACAAGCCCAGAAGGTTTTCCCTATTTGACGTGACGAAAGAATGCAGACCTTACGGCTGTCTGCATTCTCGCGTACTGTCCGGCTAATCCTGCGCTGAAGTGTATCAAGCTTATATGATAACTCGCCTCGACTCCACAGCGCATTTTTTAAATCTCTCTCAGAAATATTTTCTTGCATAAGAAAATTTAAGCTACAATATCTCCTACGTTCATACAAGTTTAAATAAAGGCCTTTTCGATGGATATTAAAGATATCTTAAAGACTGACCTGACCCCTATTGACACAAGCAAAGCATGGGTGGTCACCTGCATAAGCAACGTGGTGAGGTTTAAGTCAAGATATAACCTCTATCGAAAGTTTAAGCACCATATGAAGGCTTCAGGTGCCAACCTCTTTACTGTCGAGGTTGCCTATGGTGATCGGCCATTTGAGATCACCATCGAGGGTGAGCCAAACAGTCTACAGCTTAGGACGCGCACCGAATTGTGGCATAAAGAAAATATGCTCAATATCGCCATCAATCGGCTTCCTTCCGATTGGAAATACCTTTTAGTGATTGACGCTGATGTCACGTTTTTACGCGAGGACTGGTTACACGAAAGCGTCCAACAACTGCAGCATTATGATGTTTGCCAGCTATTTCATATGGCCATCGACATCGGTCCACACCCTTCTTTGAACCCAGTTGGCACCAATCACGGTTTCGTCTATTGCTATCACAACCAACTAGCCAACACGAAGATCCCGCCATTGACCGATCATGATGGCAAACTCAATCCCAAAAGATTTTCCCACCCCAAGCATAAATATGGGATCCAGGATAAGCTGATCTATTGGCACCCAGGCTTTGCTTGGGGATGGCGACGATCGGCCTTTGAGCGTATGGGGGGCCTTCTCGACACTGCAATCCTTGGAGCGGGTGACCATCACATGGCACTTTCGTTTTTGGGTCGCGCTTCTGAGGGAGTTTCGGGGAAGGTCACCGATGCATACAAGGAAAGTGTTGCAGCTTGGGAAAAACTGGCAACCAAGTATATTCGAAAAAACATTGGATACGTTCCAGGGGTGATCGCTCACGCATGGCATGGACGCAAGGGGAATAGGCAATACTGGGACCGTTGGAAGATCCTCGAATCCAACAACTTCGACCCCATTCGAGATCTCAAGCGTGACTCTCAAGGCCTTTATCAGTTAGTCGATCACGACGACGAAAGAAGCCTGAAGCTACGCGATCAAATTCGCGCTTACTTCAGGCAGAGATCAGAGGATAGCGATCAGTTGGATTAAACAATCTTCCAACCAGTTGAACCCAACATTGCTTTCAACGCCTTTTGTTGAGACTGGTTTTTGCACATAGCATGGATGTCAATCTGTCCAAGCCCTACCCCAGTATCGCAGGATATGCCTAGGGCCTCGATCTTATCCCACCACTTGTTTTTAAATTCCAGTGCTTGTTTCCAATCCCAGTTTTCGGGGATTTTGTATTGTATCCAAATCTCTTTCATGTTTATCCTTCACTCCCAACGACATTGTTGGGCATTGAGCATACTGCACTTCCCATGCCATCTTGTAACCTAGAGATATCGCTAGGTTGCAGGATCGGCTGATGTCTAATGGTTAGACACCTAACGGATAGGACTTAGCTGTTATCGCTGCCTAAATCTTGTGCTAACTCTCGCCAAATATTATCATTAACATAAATTGTCTCAGGTCCGCTGTTTTTGATATAGCGGTTTTTGAAAACAAGTATTTCACCTGTCCTAATTGGGATACCTGTATTTTTAAGAATTTCTTGCTCAAGGACTTTTACCCCTTCAGTCAATGATTCGTCCTCATAAAATTTTTCGTCGCGCTCCATATTTCCTACCTATTCCCCATCATTTATTGCGTAGTATATATACTACGCAATTTCATCTTTCGACATCTCATTTCGACTGGTTAGACATCTACCGGATTTTTCTCCAAACAGCACAAAACCAAATCTTTTCCATATTTATAACTATCAAGATTTGTCGAAACTTTATTAAAATACATTTGAACCGCTTTTAACATTTCTAATTGTTCAATCTTATCTTCAGTTATTTGTATTAAAAAACCTGCAACATTTATCGCTCTAGATACCCCAGAACAAAAATTAGCTCTATCCTTCATAATTGTTTCAACATCTAATAAAACTTTTTTTTTAAATATTCATTTTCCTTAATTTGATCCAAAATTACCTCTTCCCAATCTTGCATAAAAGTAATTATCACCACCCATATCTACTCCCCTGGTTCCGTCGCAGCTAAAAAGTATCTTTCCCCCAATTTCCGACAGTTTTCAGGTGAAAGACGCATCATGAATTTATCTATGTCTCTTATTTTTAGTCCCTCTAATAGGCCACGGATGCAATCTCTATAGAATGTTTCTTGATATATTAAATCTGAAAGCGTTATTTCATCGAACGACAATGTTACCTCCCACCCCAAAACGCCTTAAAAACAGCGTAGACACCGTATAGCGCAAATGCCATTCCGATCCAATTCAAAACTACTATGAGATAAACCATCATGCTTTTTTCCCAGTCCCTCAATATTCACGTTTCGTTCACAATTCATGAAACGTGAATATTTTTAGTAATCATTTCAAGGCTTCCTTCTCAAGCACTTTAAAACTCGACAAGATCAGCTGGACAGCGATGGCTACTGTCCCAGGATCAGTGATGTCCTCTATATCCTGCTTGTTGTTCACTTCGTGAGCGAGCTCGCCATACTGCTGCGCTAGTTCTTCAAGAATACTGTATTTATCATCTCTTTTGAGTAGCTCATCGATTGCAGTTTGGTTTTTAGAATAGATTTCTAAATTCTCTTTTTGATCCTCAGTTAATTCCACAGGTTTTAATTCCATAGGGTCATTTTTTCTCACTTTTAAGTATAAATTCCCTCACACGGTTCTCAAATTGATCTCTTTCGTGTTCATTGCAAATAAACAAACACATCCAAGCAATCTGTGACGCTAGTTCACTAAAGCTTTGATATACATTTCTAAGCCCATGTGCTTCCAAAATATATCCATTGTTCGCTACAATAATTTTATATTCTGTCCCAGTTCGCTCTGATAACTCGATCATTTTCTTGAATCCCTAGCATTTCGGTCTTGGTTTCGGCTTAGGCTTTTTTGCCATGGTAGCGTCCTTTCTTTGTTAAAAATCCTTTAGCTTTTCCATTAACTTTTGTATTGGCTTCTTTATCGTCAACATTTATCTATTGCCTCGGAAAAAATAACAAAAACAACATTACTGTGCAAAATACCCCAATTACAATCCCCTTTGTCATATCAGATATTATCAATCCTTACCCCAATCCTTTAGCTTTTCCATTAACAATCGCTCTTCCTCTTCGGGAGTCATTCGTGGAACGACTCTATACCTTTTACCAGAAGGATCTACCATGTCTTGCAATTCTTTTTGAGTCATTCCAGCCATGTTTTCCTCTACACCGAAAGCCCTAGTGACATCATCACCATTGACTTTCAGTATTCTAAATTTCTGCCTTGCGCCATTATTATCGCGCATCGCCTCCTTCACCTTCCCAAACTTCTCTTGCTCGGCTTGGAAGGAAGGACGGCCTTTGTACATCTGGTCTTGGAGTTTACGACCTGGATTCTTTACTTCGTAACCCTCAAAATGAGAAGTTATTTTATCATCGATCTTTTCAATATCATCTTCAACTTCTGGCCTATTTGGACCCCTTGAAAAACGCTCTAATGGTCGTTCTGCTTGCCTTGTTTTATCATATGGTTTAGCAAATTTTTTAAATGCTAATTCATCTGCATATCTACCGCTTATTGACATTTCGTCACTGGGTAAAATATGGTCTGGTTTTGGTAAATCCATGCGAATCTGACGTCCTTCTACGGTCCCTTGTGCTTGCTCCCAGCGATTATCAAAATAATTTCTCAAATTTTTTACATACTGAGGATTCTCATTTATATAAGGATCACTTGCTACAATTTCCTTCCACAACTTTTCCTTAGGATCCATCTCACTCTCAACATAATTCCGTTTTTGCACATCCTCGAACCTCGGCATAGCAGGTTGCTCATACGGCAAAAAATCACTCTGCCCTACATCGTTAAAGGCCCTTCCGGTTTCGTCCATTCGAGAGGGTGCTACGTCAAGCTGGGACTGGATTCCAGGGAAGCGGGAGGATGAAGCTTCGGGGGTTCCTTTTGGGGGTTTGGGGTTGTCGATTTTAACCGACTTGCTAGGCTTACTTTGTAAAAAATCCCTTTCAAATGTAGCCGTATCTCGACCAGTCCCCTTACTAAGTATTTCAAGGGCCTTGTCAAACATCTTTTTTTCACCAAAGCTTAGGTCATTTTCATCCTTACGCTTGGAAAGATCCCTAAATACTTCCGCTATATCAACCAAAGAACCACTCTGCAATTTATCAGAAAATTCACGATATCTTCTATTCCAAGATACCGCTTGTTTCGGCTCAGATAACAGGGCTTCTTTAATGCTTTGTTCTAAAGGAGTTAACGCCTCGGGGTCGCCTTTTGGGGGTTTGGGGGGTTCGGGTATCTTTGGCGGTTCGACTGATTTGAGAGGGGTTTTTGTGGTACGAGATTCGTATCCTAAAGGTAATTTTAAATCATCTTTATTAGCCTTAAGAACAGACGCTATCTCAGCTTCAATACGCCTTAGACCTGGAGTTTCCCGAGTATATGTGGTTCGTCTTGTTGGATCTCCTAATATCAAATTTCTTTCTTCAATAAGTTTTTTTAGTCCAGGTATATCTTTGTTAAGATTAAGCAACATATTTAACTCATGGTCACTATAGCCAGTGCCAAACATCCCACCTCGAATACCAGTTACTTCAGTGCTTCGTGGGTTTTGACTCATGGGCCTTGATCCCATAAAAAATTGCTCTTCCTTGACTACATCCCCTCGGCTGTTCATATAATTCTTTTGAGCCATGCCTGGAGTAATTTTAATATCAGGCGAGACTTTAATTGCACCAAGATCAGGATCGTCACCGCGTAATGCTTTAATCGCATCGCTATATTCACCTAGATCCTTAGCTTTCTTCTCCGCTCGCATCGCTTTAGCAATACCAGGGAATGCTTTGCGATCGGCCTTCATCAGCTTCGCCACACCTGGCAAGGGGATGATCGTCCCCGCAACATCCAAGTCAGTCTGCGGCACAATCATGCTATGCGCTGCGCTTGGAATAGCCGCAAATCCCGCGCCTAGATCGGGATAACCAGCCTGGGCTAGAGGGTCTACAATCCTCCGCGTCAGCATGTCGTCGAAAGCCTCCTGCGCTGCAACGCCTGGGGGGAAAGGACGAGTGATCTCCCGATCAGGCTCAGGCATATACATCTCGGGATTTGGGATATCAGCTGGGATATCCTCTTCATCCTGCATCTTCGACATGATTTTGCTGAAGCGTGGAGGCATAATATCAATCCTCTATGTATAAATTTAAAACCCCGGTTGGCTATATCAATCATTTCATCTTTTTTAATTCTATTTAACTTGAATGTTCTATTATCAGATATTGTAAATGATTCATCGTCATTTAAATAAATCTCAATATCATTTGTCGTATGTCTCGCATTTTTAAGAATCTCTATCGCTTTCTTTATTTCTTCGGCTTTAGTTGTCAAAGCAATTGACTTTCTATTTTTTAATGTTTAAACAAATCAAGCGCCTTAGCAAACAGTTTAACCCAATTTAAACCGCTTTGAAATAGAACTAAGGCGTTCCCTCTTTCGGGGTCACATCTAACACATCTTTGGGCAAAGAGTCGAGAAGAGCCAGGATCTTGTCGGTCGGTATAAGCCGCAATTCGTCTAATTGCTCGGGCTTTTCCTGTGCAGCTTTGACCTTCCCGATCATACGGTTCAGCACAAACTCAATCTTCTGTACGTCCCCATCCCCTGCAGCTTTCACCAAGATCGCTGCAAGGGTGATCTCCCCCATCGAAGTGTTGGGATCCTCGACTAACCTTTGTAGCTGCCATCGGTTCATCTTCCACATGCGGGATAAGACGCGACGAATCATTAAGGGAGTCAGCATTCCAGGGATGGGTCCGTTGGATCCCGCTTGCCCAGGCTTAAACTTGGAACCCTGGAAGTCCTCACTCTCCTTGTGCGCAATAAAAGGATTCCCAGCTGGCTCTAGATCCGTCCCCTCGGGTTCGGGTTCTTTGCCGTGACTGGGATTCCGCACAGGAGCACCTTCTTTTCTCGGTCTCCCCCTACCTGCCATCAGTTATCGCTTCGGGCCGTTTCCACCCATATAGTGCCCGTCCACACGAGTCGGAGGGTGTCATACTGCTGTGGTGTCCATGCGGCGCTTAAAGCCACGTTTCCGCTATCGAGAAGCTGTGCTGTGGTAGCACCGGCTGAGGTGAACACAATGACGAGCTCCTGACCAACCACGTAGCCTGGTTGCAGGGTGAAGGTCCGGTTGGCTGCAGTGGTGTTATCCGACTGCAGTCTGAGAAGGGAGGTCTCGGGTGCGAGGATCACACTCGTATCGTCCGCAGTGAGGATCAAATCCTGTGGAAGCATCCCTAAGGGTTGACCGACTTTTAGATACCCATCTCGAAAGTTTCCGTAGCTCATTTGCATCCCTTTGATTTTTTTGGAGTATTACTTTTTCCCTTGATTGCGGTAAAAGTCAAGTCCTTTTACAGCGTCCTCGATAATTTCTACTTTCATCGCAAGAGCCTGATTGATCTCGCTCGCTTGCTTTAAAGTTTGGCGACTATCTAAAATGATTTTATTATATTCTAATTCATTCTCGCTTAATTTAATAGAAACGAATTTAAAAAATATAATAACAACTGCGAGCGTCATGAATGACATTGCAATTGCTACACCCGCGATAAAGAAGATTGCGCTCATGTCGTCCTTGCCAATCGAGCAAGCACTTGGGCTGCTTCGTAGTCCGTTTTTCCAGTGAGTGAGGCCTCGAAGGACTTCCAAGCCTCGGTGGGGATGCGGACTTTGGTGCGAAAATGAATGCTGTCCCTCCACGGTTTCTTCTGAATCAACACCAGGTTGCCATCACTGACCGCTCGGTATTCGTAACCACCAATTGGGATATGAGGTGCTTTGATTGGTTTCCACCCTTGTGGGTTGCCTTTTGATGCCATTGCGTTTGATATCTCCATTTTTGCCAATCATATCAAACTTTCTTCTTTTGCCAACGCATTTTCAACCAGCTGTACCACTTCGTCGATGGGCATTGGAGTTACGAATTCAAACCCGCTTTTCAATCTGATCTCAGTGCCCTTGGCGTTGATCCCAATCGACTCGATGTCACGCAATTTGATGTACCTGGTTGAGAGGTAACCAAGATAATCCCATGCTCTAAATTGTACAAAAACCATGTTTTAACGGTGACCTCTATTCTCAACCAAAAAAATTTCTTCGACTAACTCTTCAGGTTTTTTGTTCGTAACAATTGCTGCACCCCCTCTTGTAATGATCTCAGACCCATCAGGATGATATTTGACCGCTGCAATCTCACTGGATTTAACCCAGGTTTCGATGTTCCCGATACCTATGCATTTGATCCAAAAAAACATTATAAACTCCCTTTTTTATCACTATTCGTCGGGAAAATAGCATGTTTCTTGGGTTTTAGTCGAGGACTGTCTGTACCATTACAGTTACAGTATGTACCATTACTCTATAAACTATTTTTTGTATAATGGTACATTCTGATTCTCTTTTATTATTATATACTTATATATTTTTGTACCATTAGTACCATTAGTACCATTAGAAATAGAACAATATAATAAAATAATAATATATAGATCACTATAGAGAAATGTGTCACACAGCATCTCTAAGAGAATGCCGGTACAAATGGTACAAATGGTACAATGCTGTTATCATTGACTATTGTAATGGTACAAGTAATGGTACGTAATGGTACGTAATGGTACAAATTGCTCTGAACCATTGCTGTAACGACATTCTACTGTAATATTATCTGTTTAAGTTTTTGCCAGGCATAAAGGACGCGTAGGCATCCTCATTCCGTTTGCGGATAATACCATAGCTTGCGTCCTTTGGCCTAAATTCAGCCCACCAATAACCACGAAGAATTGCATGGTCAATTCTGATTTTACCCTCAACTGCGATCATCCCAACTGCACAACACAACTTTTTAATATTTTTTCCATGAGAACCTTTGTTAGTATTAAATTTGTAACCTTTAAAATCAAAATACCATTCACTCATGATTTGTGATGATATGAATATATTAAATCTTTCTGGCGATAATATTTCTTCGTGGTATGGTGTTTTTTCATTACTAGGACTATAAGCTTTATAACTTATTATCTTGCTGTATACAAATTCTTTAAAAGCCTCGTATTCCTCACTTCGATCCTGAAGCCTTTGCTGATCGACTTTAATGCTTTCCCCGATGTCATGTCCCATCTTGTGCAGGATGGTTCGCTCCCAACTCGGGAACCTTGTGGCGCATGGTCGTTTGTCGGCAATCTCGGGTTGCGTGAGAATGTACGCACAGTCGGCCAAAACATCGGCTCTTTTCGTTTCAATCCATGATTGGACGTTATCCTCCAGCCAAACGTTGTCAGGCTTTGGAATGTCCAATCTGATAACGACAGACCGACTTGCCAAATCTATGGTGAGGTTGGGGTCATTGGCTGTCAGAATAAAGGTGGTATGATTTTCCACCTGTTTGTTGCCATTCCCGTGGTCATGACCCTGGAAATATGGTGAAGTTACAAACTGTTCCAGAAGTGCGCTGTCGAAGACCCCCCTGGCATTGTCGAGCCTTATGATGCGTTTATGAGCGTTTCGCATGATGTCGGTCACAAACCTTCCAGGATTGCTCCCCTCAATCCTTACGTCACAGATACTTTCAAATAGGGTTTGCACCATGAGCGCAAAAGTGGATTTGCCAATTTGGATGGTCTTATCCGCATCGTGTGGACCGGCAATCACGAACATAGGACGCTTACCTTGGCCCTTGCTCCACGCTACCGTAACAACTAAGGCCTTCATCAAGAGGCGATCATTTTCAGTTAGTGGGTTGAAAAAATCTATAAAAGCGTCAAGAGCTCCAGTTTGCGCTGGTTCAATTGATGGGCTGAGGATGATTTGGCCTGGCAGTATCGGCCAAGTAGGATAATCGCTTATAACTTTAACATACCTAGAGTTGTTTTTAACTGCGATAAAGAATGGTTTAAACTTTACATTAAAAGCCATTTCCCTACTTTTAAAATCTACAAAAAGATTCTGTTCGTTAATCTCAGCTTCGAGCTCGGCTGGCTCTTCAATAAACCTTATCTCTCGCCAATTCTCTCGATCTTTATGGGGGATCAAATGGCATAAACGATTGGTGTAACAAACCATTTCAGGGAAGCGAATCTTAAACTCCTCTAAAATGGATTGTAATGTCCTCGGTATATAATGCGGTCTTTTACTCCCCTCGTTTGGGATCTCGACATAATTCCGAATTGCGGGAAGATCCAAATTGATTTTTGCCTTTTTATCAGCTTTCTCTTGTCTTTTCGTATCCAAATGAGTTACATTTGGCGGGTCTTTTTCTTTCATAGGTATTTACCTCTGGGAGTTAAAGTTAGGTCTTTTTCTTTCATGGGCAGCTACCTCTGGGAGTTAAAGGTGTGGTTTCTTTCTTCAAGGGGTTCATCCTTGAAAATGTCGCTAAGGGTATTCCCCAGTAATTAACTGTCTTGTTGCGCTGGGGAAAGGGGAAGCGTGGTTGTTCTGGCCCGCTTCTCTTTTTTTTCTGCGCTCGCAAGACAAGTTTTAAGTTCAGCATGAGGAAACCCGCGTCTATCAAATGGCGATCCAGCTATCAGAGATTCAACTTCAGCGAAAGTGAACCCTTTTTCTAACAGAGCTCTAGCACTCGTGTAAACACTTCGATTGCGGGATCCCCCAAATACTTTACCTAATGTTAAAAAATCCTTAATATGTTGCGGGAGTGGATCCTGCAATGATTTCGCTCTTTTATAATGCTCATAATTTTTTTGATTTTTTATCACATCAGCTGCGACAGGGATCACTGGCATTTTTTCACCTCCCCCATTTACATAAAGGATCTCGCGACAAGGGTAAAACATCCGAGCTAAATCTTTAGTTGATTTATCGGATCCCTCGCAAAGACCTTGAGCATATTCAATGCTCTTTTTATAGCTAAATGGGCAGGTGATGCGATGTTCCCAGGGTATCAGAATTCGAAACCTTGGCGCTATGACACCATGTTTTTCCAGCATGTGGCTTCGGGTTGATCCAATCATAATGGTGAGATCCCCAAAATCTCGGATGCAATCTTCAAGGGAATAAATGCTTGTTTCATCGTTATCGACATCCAATATACAAAGATCGGAATATAAAAAATTGTCACCAAGTCTATAATTATTTTTATATATGATCGGCGAATAGGTATACTGGGAGATGATATTCCATAACTCTTGAGCGTTGCGATAATCGATAGGGGAGAATCCTTCGGGCCGATTATTTAAACCTTTTTTCTTGCAATTTGCCGATATCACAATTAAGATCCCCCCTACATCAAAACACAGTTGTATATGCTACCGAGGAACTATGTCAATTATCGCGGGTATCGACCCTGGAAAATCGGGGGCTATTGTGATTCTGAAGGATGGGCTTATTTATCAAAAGCACCTCCTATCTCAAGTCATTCCGAAGATTCACCTCCAAACTTTCGGGGTGAAAATTGTTTGGATTGAAAAGGCCCAGGTGATGGGGAAGGAAAGCGCTAAGGCAATGTTTAATTACGGACGTGATTACGGCTACATGTTGGGGACACTCAATGGATGCGGATTTGACATTAATTTCGTTCCTCCAGCGGTTTGGACGCAAGTTCTACACAAAAAATCACCAACTACGTTTGACAACCCCAAGACAACTAGTTTATATGTAGCGCGACAGATATGGCCCACCGAAGATTGGCGGGCTTCCGAACGTTGCCGTGTCCCCCATGACGGGATCGTAGACGCGGCTCTTATCGCTTACTATGGGTATCTCAGTGAAAATAGTAAAAGCAGTTGACCGACTTGATGCAATCGCCAAAAACCCTAAGTCCGTGGTGGTCAGAAGGATTGGGGAAGGTGTCTATGAAACCTTCGACAGCAAAGACGATTATTATCGACACCTCAAAAAAATAGGGAAAAAGGTTGATAAACGCTGGCTCAAGGCACAGGAAGAATTCCACCATTCTCAATCAAATCGATGATGTCCTGCCCACCCACCAGGATGTCACAAAAGGGGATCTCACCATCGTCCCAGTACATATCGATCATGATGTTTGTGGCATTTGAAAGCAGATTTTCCAGCCTTCGCTTAATGAATACTCTTTGGCTTGCGTCATAGTTGTTGCGGTATTCAAGTCCAATTGCTTGGCGCAGGGTGATCCCCCAGCCTAGATTGATGTCGAATAATATTTCATGGGAGCTAAGGACTTGGACGATCGTGGCGGGGTTGCTGGATTGCCAAGGTCTCATAGACTCACTCCATATGAATCGCAGTGAATAGGCTTGCCGAGAGGATCAACGTGTAAGGCTAGGGTTTCCGATTTTGCCAAATAGATATACTCCACCCCAGACCTGGAACAGAAGTACTGCACATTGCCAACAAAGGGGATGTATTCAAATTGCCTGAGACCATAGAACGCAGCGAGTCCCGCCCATATTAAAAGCGCGAAGAAAAGGAATGCCAAAAACCCCCTCACTTAACAGGCTCAAGCTTCTTTGCTGTTTTCGTTTCGACATAAGCCGCGAGTTTGACGAATGGGGTGAGGATCAACTTGGCAACCAAGCACACCACGCAACCCAAATGCATAGCGATCAATTTCAATTCCAGCATTGCACACCCTTTCAAATTTTATGTTTATTATACTATAGCCGTGTTTTACAGCCTTAGCAAGAATCTCACCCACCATAAAAGCCAAAGGGATGAAGTCACTACTATTAAGATACCAGTCGATATTTCATCCCATTTCATTTTAAATTCCCAAATATATTAAAATCCAAATTGCAACCGATATCACAATGAGCAAGGTCGGTAAGATCAAATCCTTGCTCATAAGAGTTTTACCTCGATGGGGACAGATTGGCCTTCAAAATTTCTAAAGATGGCTTCGCTCCAGTCGGTTTTAATCACAAGTCGGACGATGCGAGGATAGCGGCAGGTAGAAAAAACCAGGATCCCAAAGCCGATTTCCTCACCGTTGAGATACTCTACTCGGTCAAAACGGTCCAAGAGAGCCATCCTGTAAATCCCATTAAACATCTGCCTAATAAGGACATTTTGAGGCTTTTGGAAAGGGAGTTTGACTTCGAGCAAGAACTCTTTCATTTATTCACCACCACAATCCATTTTTGACCTAGGCTGGCACCGCCGATCTGCGTGGCTTCAGGATCCAGGATGATCTCTCGGTGAGACTCGTCCTTCAGCCAGTCGTCCACAGCGATGATAAAATTGTCTTGCCCACACGCTAAAACCTCACCTCGCGCACTCCCACCGCACCGCTTGGCGCGGCTCGTGAAGGGTTCAGAACGGGGGCCTAAATGGGTGCAGAGGTTATGGTAAGCTAAATAGGCAACCTGCAAACTCGCTGCACAGGTGAGTTGGTCGGAATACTGGAGCTCACTCAAACCGAGTTTAAATCTCTCCAGGTTGATGTAATCAACGAGCGACATGCCTA
>JACCDR010279013.1_pt1 | contig 17662 bp, 24 predicted proteins | sample 7446431 | NCBI WGS metagenome assembly JACCDR01 (sample SAMN15323443, study PRJNA562643) | freshwater metagenome | isolation source: river surface water | place: USA:Blue River Watershed | collected 2017-08-17
AACACTACGCTATCGCCCCGGAGCCCTTGGAGAGATGGAAGCTAACACCAAAAACACCTCGATAGCGTAGTGTTCAAAAAGGTAGAGCAAAGCCGTGAGAACTGAGGTACCGAGTCTCACACACCATTGTGTTAGTTCAGTAGATTTATCACAGCTTTGCTCATAAAGAACGACGTGGCGCGTGCTGGTTTTGCTTACCGAAGCAGCCACACCATTGCAGCTACCCGTTTACAGCCAGTTGTCACGTCGTTCAAACTCTGTGCAGAGGACTGCGTCGCCGGCAACACTAATTAGGTGTTGTTGGTTAACGTGGTGCGCCTTCCATGGAAGCAACGCAGTCCAGATAAAACGAAAAAGCGACAGCGAAATTTTGTTGAGTCTATGCCTTACCAATTTAGGCGAACCTGGGATTTTGAGGCCCCGTGGTTTTAGAATCGAACTAAAATGTAAACCCAACGAGCATCTGTCGCAGAACAAAAAAGGCCGACGAAGAGTGTGATGTCGTCATTTTTGCCGATGTAGACATCGCGGCATTCGGCCAGAAAATTAACGGCGACAAAGAATGACTGGGTGTTGCATTGTCAAGATGTATACCCAGCCAGCATTCGCCTAAAACCTGTGTAATCTATTTCTTATACCGGAGCAAGTGTTCTTTTTCTAGGCTCCGACAAAACGGTGAGCCACGTGGCATGACAGCGCCAAATAATTGGTTAGCACAGCGCTGTTGTATTCGCCGAAAGGCTCTGCAAGTATTTCTTTGTACGTGCCCCAGCGTACGAGGCCTTCACCCGGCTCTGGCTCTGCTCGGTAATGCGCCTTTTCAGGCACGGCACCGTAGCCAGTGTTGCCAATACAAAGAAACGTTTCGACGTATGCCGTGCGATAATATCCCTTGTAAATAGACAAGAGATTATGAGGCTTTACTGCATAGCCTGTTTCTTCTTTTAGTTCACGTACAGCTATATCAACAGGCTCAACGTCTTGAGCTTCTCGCTTGCCACCAGGCAAACCCCAGATGTTGTGGTTGTCTTTGCGAGACACCATTAACACAAGGCCTTCGTCATTGATCATTAAGACGCAGGCTGCATCGACGGCAGGCTCTTCAAGTTTCGTAGATGAGGAACTGGTATTGGTAGTCGTCATGTTTCTCTACAGGGTGCGCAGACTTAAGTGCGAATTTGGCCGGTATCTCAGGGAAATGCACGTCACAGCCAAAATCGCCACGCACTGACGTTAGATAAATAGTCTTGGCATAAAACAATGCCTCTTTGTACACAGACTGACCGCCAATAACAAATATGCTCTCTATGTAGTCATCGTCATTGGCTGTGATCAACGCATGCTCGAGGCTCGAGCAACGCTTGCCCCCTGCTAGCTGCAAATCGTTGCGAGTAAGCACGTAATTGACGCGTCCAATGAGGGGTCGGAAACGTGCTGGGATTGAGAACCACGTTTTACGTCCCATGATGAGCGCGTTGCGCTTGAAGGGGTCCGTCGTTTTGGACGTGATTTCTTTGAAGCGTTTGAGGTCCGCAGGGATATGCCAAGGAATTTCATCGTCTTTACCAATGCCGTGCACATCATCGACGGCGGCAATGAGACAAACAGGTTTGGTGATGTTGAGGGTCACGTGGAAGCTTCTAGTTCATCGAGCGTATAGCGCAGCGCCATCAATGTAAGCTCTTTGAGGCTTGCAGGCGCGCCTTTTTTACCTGCATTGTTTTTGATGAACTTATTCATGCGCTTATGCAGTGTCTCAGGCACGAGCACGCCCATCGTCTTGCCTTCGGACTTCTTGGGTGCGTCTTTCGCCGTTTCTTTTGCTGCTTTGGTCGATTTCGCTGCAGTCTTTGCTGCTTGTTTTTTGGCAGCCATGCCGTACTCCTCAAAGAATTTTTCGATGGTTAATTTTCGCTTTTGCACAGGCAGAGGAGGCGGCAGAAGCGTTGTGGTCTTGTCTTTAGTGACAAGCGTGCCAAGCGCTTCGAGCTGCTCGTCGATCTCAACCAGAGACGCGTTGTTGCGTGCAAGCTCAGTGGTTGCTTGCGCAATAAGTGCGTTGGTATCAGCTTGGGTTTGTTCGAAGGTGCTAGGCGCAGGTGGAAACGCTTTGTCTAATAAGGCGTCACACTCTTCTTCGGTAACAACGCATGCAGCGAGCAAGAGCTTGAGCCCCGGAAGCATGAACACTGCGCTGACTGCATCAACGCGGCTTGGTATAACTGCCGGCTCTTCTCGTATTGAGTCTGATACTGAGCAAGTATCAGAGGGTTGAATCTTTGATACTGTTTCAACAAGTCTAACGGCAGCGGCATAGTCCTCGGGTTCGTCTTCAGATAGAAGCGCCTGCACCATTTCATCAGGCAATGGTTCAAGCGTGATATCTTCATCCGTATCAAGGTCGAGCTGTTGCTTGAGCTCTTCTTGAAATTCCTTCAGCTCTGCGTCGACCGCTATAAATTCTTTCGCAGCCTGTGCAAACTGTTCAGCGGAGGGCTCTTCGCTCGAAAAAGGCTCAGAGAACGCGTCGTGGTCCGTGAGAGGCGCATCAATAGAGTCCTCAAACGAATTTTCTACGAGCGGTTTCTCTTCAATAGAATCACGAATGGCGCGTAATGTTGCCTTCTTGGGCTTGTGGCGCGCTTCATTGTTAGCACTTGATAGAGCGTGGTTGTGTTTAAATGATTTTTCGCGGGGCTTGAGATCTTTGACTTTGGGACTTGCGACAACAGGCGCCTCTGCAGGCTTAAAAACAATGCCTTTGGCCTCTGCTGCGGCTCTTAGCGCATCTAAACGCGCATTAATTTGACTCAAAAGCACATTCAATCCCTTGTTTCTTTTTTCAGCTCAACCTAGGTTTCAGGTCGGGGCTTTGCGTCTTTATAGTTGAGCACGCAGAAGCGCAGTGCTCGAGGCTCTTGAAGAGCTTTAAGCACTGCTTAGATTGTCAGTAGTCAGATGGTCTGAGCGGTCCAGTTTGTGGCACCCGCCGTCGCCTTTTCAATGCGAAGGATGTAGCCAGCGGTCGCAGTTGTTTGGTTGGCTTGACCAAGCACGGTTTCGCTCGAGTTACCGTCGATGGTCAAGGTGCCACCTGAACGAGAGCGCAGGTGGATGAAAATCTTGTGGCCGACCGGCACGGACGCCAAAGCAGGCAAACCAAGCGTGTAATCTGCAGCGATGGTGCAAATCGCAACTTGTTGTGTAGCTGTAAGCACTGCGGCACCCGAGATAGCAACTGCACCAGTGCGGTACGTGCCGTTCTCAGAGATGGCAACGCCGAACTTTCCAAGCCGGTCGAAGTTGGTGGAGCGGTCATCAGCATTGACCTGCTTCACAACCTTGGTCTTGGTGACCGTCGGCAGAGCATCCATGGTCGTGAAACCAGGGAGGCTGAACTTGCGCAGGCCACAGTTAGTAACAGCGAGAGTCACGGACATGTTGGAGCTCCTTGGAAATCTTGATCAAGCATTGTTTTAAGCAGTGCTTAATTACGCGCTTGGCGGATAACTAACTCGGCCAAACCAGGCTTTAAACACTGCTTCTGCGAGAGATGGCCATCTCTTGATGCAATAAATCTAGCAATGCTTGCTCAAAGATAAAAGAGACGCTGCCCCGGTACTTAACGGTGCCGCAGCATCTCCCAGTACAACTTTGATACTTCCTGTTTGGGAACTCTCAAATTTGAGACTGATCAATTTTTGGTTTTGGGCACTGCGACACTGCCCAAGTCTCAAAGCCCTGCGAGGAGTTGCGGGGACGCCGAGACAACCAAAGCTCGAGAACTGCGGCTCTTGCTCTGGCTAAACTAAGCCCCCGTCTCGGGGGCGTCAAGCGGATTCGGAAGAAGGCTTTTTACCCCTGTCTAGGGACGGCAAGTCGGAGCCGTTGGTTTACCAGTAAAAAACATTGCTTCCTTATAGTACGCAGGACAGCGGGCAGCTCGGTCAGCACTACACCAGCAGACAGTGTCCTTCATATAAGTTCTTGTACCACCTTTAGTGGCGGAAACGGGAATGTGCCGCAGGCAATATCCCAGCCAAGAGGGATTTTTTGTTTACTACTCAAAACGGCGTTAACCCAATCTTGGCCCGGTTGCTCTCGCTCGGTACTCTTTTGTTCCAGGCAATTTTTGTTCCTCCATATAACACCCCCCCAAATAATTCCTCAATAGAAGAACGACCTCCCAAAATTGCTTGATTATTTTTCCTACCCCAGTTATCGTTCGTTAGCCTCTCAAAAACGAGAAAAAATGTTAACAACTGATAACACATTTGAAATTATTGAGTTTTTTGGTTTCTCTCTCTATTTTTTCTTATTTTCTATTTAATATCTATACTACTATACTACTATACTACTACTATACTACTACTATACTACTACTACTACTACTACTGCTTGCATCCGTTTTTGAAAAGGGGTATACGACGCATAGCACTTCACAGCTCGATGAGTCGGTAATATGCATTGCTAATTCAATTCGGAATAGAGTTGACCGACCGGTCAAGAGCAACTGCCTCTTGCTCCTAATTCGCTTAGCTCGTTTTCAAAAAACGGTACCGTAAAGACGCACCGCATTAGTTTCTTTAATTAAGTCGCGTTATATAAATATTTGTTTTGCTATCCATTCATTATAATGAAAAGAAGAATTCAATGAACCATAACGGCCTAGGCGCACCGCACTCGGACGAGGAACAAGGGCAACTCATCATCGAGGGGTTGCATTTACAAAAACTGTTAAATGTGGCTTACCCACATGTAGGGGGAACGTCGCTACCCATAAAAAATGTATTTACTGACCCCGCTAACGCTCGTATACGTTCCGACGCATCCTGGTTAGTCAACACGCTTCCTGATGGCTCAAACGAGCAATACGGGCTCAGTTTAATCTACTGGCCTAATGCGCTTAGCAAAATTGTCTGGGACGAGCAGGCTGCGAACTACCTTCGTCGCACTGGACACAGTATCAGGAAATTGCAGCGCACCTCGTTCTACGACCCTATCGTCGCTTCTAAGCAAGTTTCTATCTTCAAGGATGCCCTCCTAGCCCTACTGCCTCCCGGAGCCTTAATCGAGCCCGAGGCGCCCTTCATGCGGGTCTTCTTGCGTGACGCTCTCGCGCACCAAACGCGAGGCAATCTGCCCTCAGATTTTTACGACCAGCCTGTAACGGCTTGGATGCAGCCCTGGAGCGTGTTTCGCTGGGAGGGGCTTTCACTTACAAGCGAAAAATCCATCGCTGACGCCGTCCAAAGACACAAGCCGTTGTCGGGTCCGTCAATTTGTAAAATCAGCGATACCTACCTCGACCAATGCCCTAGTTTGATCAAGTTTTTGTTCGAAGTGCTGCGCCTTGCGTACGACAACCCTGGCCACGGTTGGACGCACTACGGCCTTGCTTGGACGAAAGCGGGCTTGGTCTTCAACTATGAACTAGCCGCAATGAGCCTTATCGAGACTAAGTCTCGTGAAAAAGGCTATCTAAAGCAGTTCGGGCTGCACAATCTCAAAGACACTTTGTATCAATGGCGAGATCCTGCTTACTTGCTGAGCAAGACGCCCTTGACGCGTTTACCTGCACTCGGTGAGATTATTTTCCCGCCAAACAAGGGCGCACGTTCTTACATAGATAACGCCATCCGCCCTCACGCATTGCTTTTTGAGGGGGCTGACCCGCTCTCTTGCACGCTCAAGAGCTGCCATGACAGCGAGCACACGTATCTTTTCCCTCTGGCGAAGAAGTACAAAAAGACCCTCATTGCGTATGCTCAAGCATTGTTTGATCTATCGACTCGGCGTGACCAGGCCCTCAAAGCACCCGTCGTAACGACGCCGAAAACTACAACGTATAAAGCACCGGCTGAGGGTTTGCTTCTCTCGCCTAACAAACACACTGCACGTGCGTTGGCTCTTCAAGCACCCTTGCGTACACCCGCTCGTCGAGCAAAAGCGGATTTGCCCAAAACATACCGTGCGAGTTTCGAAGCACGTCACTTGAGCTCAACCCTTGAACCGCCGCCTGGTTTTGAGCACACGCCCTTCGATATCGACATCTGTACGTATCGAGGAAACTACTACTTCGGGTTCTCACAACAGATACATGACACCTTCCCTGAAGTGAATCTCGCTGAGCTCTATGATAACAATCCTAATACCCGTCGAATGCGTTGGACGCAGGATGTGTATCAAGAACACATCTGGCATGGTCATCTAAATAAAGTCTCTGGAGGCGACAACAAGCGGGCATTGAACGTCGTCGATTTCACGCTGCCCACTGTCAACGAACACTTGAACCGTGTGCGTGTGTTGCAGGGTAAGTGTTTTCTTAACCCCGAACTCTTCAGGCCCGGGGGCGTCGCATCAACATTGCTACGTATGATCGTAGAACGTCGTCCTTACGTCAGCGCAGAGATGCATGATCACGTGCAAGTATTTTTGAATTTTTGGCAGTGGATTTACGAACCCCTCGTCGGCGTCAAAATGGGCATGTACGTCGAGGAATTCGCGTATCCCATCGGCCAAGAAACCACGCATTGTCCCGAAGATGCGCAACTGCTCACGCTGTATCAGCGTTTGAATTTCGTCATCGACAAAGCAGAGCATTGTCTGGATGGGCGTGTGTGTCAGCTCGACTATCTAGAATCAGACGAGTCCACAAAACGCAGCCCTCGCAGCAAATGGGCAAATTCGTACGATGACTTTTTGGCGTGGCACGTCGATGCTCACGAAATACCTCTGCTCGCAAAAAGCCCTGAAGAGGGCGGAATGGGCGTTAGGCTCGATCGCATGGAGCGGGCGTTTTACATATCGCAGCGTTGGATGCCGTGGCGGCGTAAGATGGGCGTCTACAAACAGCTAAAAAAACTCCCCTTTCCAGAAGGGGGTTATTCTCGCCCTGACATGGACAAGGTATTGGCCTTTGCCAAAGAGCACTTCAGACCGCCTTATACAACGTACGATCCGTACGCGCCCTACTTGAAGGTCTGCGAAGAGCTACAGCCACGGCCTTTTCGCCGCGAGCCAGAGCCTGAGCCAGAGGAGAATCAAGAGCAGGAGCAGCTTGAAGATGATGCGCCTTCAGCACATGCTCCCGCAGCTTCAACAGAATAGTCGCCGTCATTCGGTGCAAAAGCGTAGGCCGGCTTTGTAGGCCTGCGGTCAGTCCTGACTCGGCATCTGGGTCATCCAGGGATGTGCTGATGCAGGGCTGGCCATTACGATCGATGAAAAAGTGCAGAGAAAATGCCTTGGTGTCGCGCATAGGTTTAATCATCGTCTTGGGGTGGATAGGGTCGATCGGTGCGTGGTGGGGGATTGCTGAGTTGAGGTGCGAGTGGCTTATCTAGTGAATAAATTTCGTAGTTTGCGGCTTCAAGGTTACGTACATTAGTGTAGAGATAAGCCATGCGAATGTAACTACGATACTTGGCGTAGTGCACACCTGTGACAATGGAAGCGAAAAAAGGCTGCTCTTGATGTGCGTGTTTTTTGTGCAGCACGATGCGACGAAATGCTTCAAGCCCTAATGCCTGCCGGCGTTGGCCTGCCGTGAGGGTGTTGCACATCCAATACATCGGCCGCAGTGTGGTCATGAAACAGTATTTGCTCTGTCGCTTCACACTGCGCAGAAACATAAAAGGCCAATCTTGGCCAAGTGAATACAATTTCAAATATTCACAAAAGGTAAACGTGAGCACGGCATTTTCTTGGGGCATGCAAGGCGTGTAAATAAACTCAGGTGCATCTTGTTTGATGTGCAAATTACTGAGTTTACCGCTCTTCTCACGAAGAAAATCAAGGCCCTTTACCAACGCGCTGACACGACTAATCCCTAGCTCACTGTGCCCAGATTTAAGCGCGGTGTCATGAATAGCGTGGAGCTGCGTAATATCTGTAACAACGTCGCGGTGAAGCGTGTTGTCGGCTTCTTCGTCTAAAGAAGGGGCGCGTATCATGGTGCCCTAGGTTAATTCACAGTTTGAAGGTCTGAGATAGGAGCGTTGTATTGCCTTTTTTACTCCCTAAAACGTATGGGTCTGTGCTTGCAAACCAAACACTTAATTCACGAGCGCGGCAGCTGATAAACCCATCACGAATGACGCGCGTTTCTTGTAGTTCGCAAAGCATATCAATAGCTTTCACAAACACAGGCAGATAATTGGCGTGCTCGATGAGCATCCATGAGAGGGGTTTGAATATCGTGCAGATGCCGCTGACGCGCACTACGGTGATGACAAAGTTGTAATCAAGGCCGAGCGTGTACAAGCTCATCCAGCGAGCGTTACCTTCATCAAAGACGTACGCGTTAAAAGCATTGCTTATGGATCTTTCATAATCGGCGTCATTACACGCGTGCCAGTCATGAAACTCCTCAAAGCGAGGGCGCAGTGACAGCAACAACAAGCGCATCTGTATGAGAGGTGGCTAATGTCTAGCTGGGGCGGCTCGAGCATGCGTTATATCTTGTAGGTTTTACTTGCGCGGATTTTACGCATAGACGCAAACAGATTCACTACCGTGGGATCATCTGTGCTGAACTGCACGTCGATATCTCGGTCTTTGCAGTGAATAAACGCTTCCGTGATTTTCCGATGGTTCGCAAGATGTAACAGCTTATCGATGCCTGCTTTGAATGCGGGCAAATACACCGCGTGCTCGTGGCACATCCAGGACAAGGGTTTAAAAAGGGTGACCAGCGTCTTTTGCACCGGATGCACGATGACGAAGTTGTAGTCCAGCGCAAGGCTGTAGAGCTGCAGTATTCGGTCTCGTGCACCGCATACGGCCGTCTTAGGTAGAAAATCTACCGGCACAAAGTTGTACGCATCCCCAGGATGCTCAAGGTGCCAGCGATGCGCGCTTTCCCAATGAGGGCCCATGCGCTTTATGTACAGACCCGCGGATTGTAAATGCTCAATTAAAACGAGCTGACTCACCGGGTCAAATACGGGTGGTTCGTACATAGGCAGTGCTTTATTTAGTGCCCATCACCGTCTTCAGCCCTTCAGGCGATAGCGGCTGGGTGCTCGGCACGTAATGCGGGTCGAGTTTGACTTTGCTCGGAAGGATTCGCTGGCGTGTGTAAAGGTGTTGGTAGGCAATCTCTACTTCGCCCTTAGTGAAATACACGTACACTTCTTTAATCGCTATTTTAGTGCGGTTTGCGTAATGCACGATCCTGTCTTTGACCAAAATATCTAAAGCGTGGGCCATCATGTGCACTTGCGGATAGCTTAACGTGCACATCCAAGACAGGGGTTTAAGCATTGTTTGTATATATTCTTTATTCTCCGTTTGGCCCACGTACACAAAATTGGTATCAAGCGCTGCCGTATAGATACGCAAGAACCTGTCTATTTCTAGGGACGTGTATAGTTTGACGTAGTAGTTAATATTGGTGTGCAGCACTGCATCCCCGTCTGACTTGAGATGCCTATTGTGTATGTCTTCAAAGTGCGGCTCAAAGTACATGATGTAATTGCAGATATATTCGATATCATTTTCACCAATACGCTCCATGCTGGGTGCGAGGGTCGGGGGATCGGCGGGTAATTTATTTGCTTGGGTCATCTTTGAATGCCGCAATAACATCGTAAATGTTGTCGACGTCGATAAATTTACCTTGTTCTTGTGCGAGTCTCTGAGCCGTGCGCCGTGCGGCATCGAGCTGCACATCGCGCATAGACTCATGCCAAAGAAGGTCATCTAATTCATTTTGTTTGGGGTAACCGTCTACGGAATAAACGTGGTTCGCGCGCTCGGTCTTGAACACAGCGCCGCGGTTACAGGCATTGACGATGATGCCGCGTACGGCTGTGTCGATGTTATTGAGTTGCGAAGTATGGTGTAGGCCGTCGAGCACGTCGCAGAAATTGGTCAAATGCAGTCGCGCAGCTTCCCCGTAGAAAAACCAGTTAAACGGCATGAGCACTGTGGTCATGTCAATCGTGGCGTAGTAGCTGTGATGGTTAACTTGATAGTTATGATGGTTAACTTGCGCTCTTTCGATTAAAAACGTGTAATTACGTCCAAGCATATACAGACGTAAAAAACGCAGGCACTCAACGGATAGCCCGCGGTAGTCCCACGTCAATCCGTGCGTAAGAGAGCATTTGTGTACATAGTCCGCGGGCTGTGTGCTGTGCCGCGTCTCGAAGGACTCGCGGCGCGCATTGAAATAGTCCATGAGAAGAAAGAGCGTGTATATCGAACTCTTACCGATGTATTCGCGGTAATCCTGAAAATCAGGGGGTGGTATTTCCATAGGTGGTGGGTTTTCCGGTGTCGAGGTCATACAAGATTTGGTCTTTGTCTAAATAACTGCCTTGATTTGGATCGTACATAAACGTGCGCAAAAGAGCTGTCTTTGCATGGCAGCGAATTTCAAAACGTTGAGGATGCGCAGTTGAGCTGTACTTGTCCTTATACCGCTCTTCACATTCATCAAATAGAATGTCTAGGCCCTTGGCGAAATACACTGCCTCAGGCCTGTGCTGGTAATACATCCAATTGAGCGGCATGAACTTCGTAGTCATCACCGAGCGGTCTTTGCGGCTCTGCGTAAACTCCGTGTCAATGCAGGTCACGAGAAAGTTGTAGTCTTTGCCCAGACAGTAAAACCGCAAAATACGCGTGAGTTCTTTGTGCGTATATCTGCGCGTCGCACATTTTGTGTGTATTTCAACGTCAGCAGGCTCACGCAGGTGTTTATCGTTGAGGTAGCGCTGCCGGTCACGCAGTAGTTTGAGATATTTGTACGTCTCCTCGATTTCAGTCCAAGAGAGCACTTCAGAGAAGGTGTTGAGATAGGGAGATGGGATCATCATTTAATGTCCCATGTACGGGTGGTCTCAAAAGGGTGGCGCACTTCTAGAGTCGTAGACAAGATTTGAATGACTTTGCGCGTGCACATAATGTCAATTTTCTCCGTGTCACGCGTAATGCCGATCTGGTCTAAGAGTTTATCAATGCCCCTGGCAAATACTTGCGTATACGGGCGTTTGTCAAAGACCATCCAATCCAAAGGCATGAGCGTAGTGTAAAAACCCGTGCCATATTTGAAGGGATACCCTTGCCCAAGACGGTCGAGTTGTAGCGCGTCAGGCGTTGCAATAAGACAGTTAAAGTCTTTGCCTAACATATACAAACGCGCCCAGCGCAGCACTTTGGATGTGTAATTGTGGTATTTAAGCTCGGAAGAGGTGTACAACCAATTGCCCGCATCAGCCGCGTTGTGTCGCTCGCAAAGATGGTCTTGACGACTGCGCAACTCACTTATTAAGCGCAGCATGTGTTCTATTTCGGGCCGAATGATTACTTCCTTGAACTCATCAAGGTGCGGAATCGGAGGCACTGGGATACCATTTTTCTAAAGGCACATCTTTGAAGTTCGTCACGAAGTCATGGGATAAATCAACGCCGCCTTGGAAAAACCGAAGCATTGCTATTTCAGGTACATCAAGCCTCGGTAGCGCCCTGAAATAATCTATGGCCTTTACAATAGCGGTCTGGCCTCGCGTGAGCGGTTTTGCGAGCGTGGTCAAGGGCCTGACAATACACTCAATTTCAAAGTGGCAAGGCATACGCCTGTGCTCGCACACGCCTTTGACAACAAACGGTAAATCCATCGTCAGGCTGTATATTTGCAAAGCGAAGTTGTATGCGTAATAGACCCTGTCGAACCCCACCGGATGGATGCGCACAATCACCGAACCAGTTGTGCGTGCGGAGATGCCCGCTGTTTTCGTTTTACGTGTAGTTAGCGCATCCCAAATATGACTAGCGTCTTGCTGCAAGCGTCGAATCATTGCGCAGACAAGCGAGGGATCGAGCACGTAATAGTCATTGTTTAAATTTACGTCAGGTAGCTCATATGTGCCAGATTCGTCGTCCGTCGTGGTCACCGTTGCCTCCCGAGGCAGGTCCAATGCTTACAGAAGCCGTGCGAGCGCGAACGCTGACGTAGCCGCTTAATGGCACCCGTGGATAGTCTTGAGCGCGTGTGCCTTTGTGTAAATAGTCGCGTATTACGTCAATCCCTCGAGATAAACACGTAAGCTCGCCCGCGCGGTCGGTGCACATCCAGGCAAAGGGTCTGACTACGGTCCGAATCGCCATACGAAAGCCTCCGGGTCTAAGCGTACGCGTGCAGCTCGCCACGGTGAAGGGCCAGTTGTGAATGTAGCTGTGCACGCGAATGACGTAGGTGTGCTCGGGCGCCAAATACCACCATTTGTCGTTTTGGTCGTGTTCGATGGTGACATAGGGACAGTCAGGCAAAAACACCTGATGCATATCCCAGATATTGTCTTTGTCCCGCTCTAATAAATCGATGTAATGCACCACCGATTCCACATCATTGATGCTCATCCAATCGTGGAAATCTGGGATGCGATAGTCGTCGTCAACGCTGTCCCTTTGTGGCGCAGAGAAGATTTGAATTTGGTCTTTTAAGCTCATACGTCTCACATTTTGATAATACGACTGAGCACACGGGCTTCCGCAATGTCTTCAGGCGCAGGCCCCCAGAAGTTTCGGTCGTAGAGTTCGTAGCTATTTGTCTCCATGGAAGCGATCATCGTAATAGCCATAGGCATTGTTTTATGCGCATCTTGAATGCACTTCACAATAAAGCGTTTGAACAACGTGTCTTCGCTGCCGGTCAAGTGCGTCAATGGAATGGGTTGGCAAACGTAGGTAACGTCGTATACGGGATCGCCGCGCCAAAAACTGCGAACACTGGCCAGACCTGAAAGATAAAAGGCGTACAGCTCGTCTTTTAACACTAGATTGATGAGTGTCCGCCGCTGCGTTTCCATGTCCGAAATGTATTCTTCGAACACACGCGTCTGCGTCTTAATGGGATCAGCAAAACAAAAACCACTGAGGTGTTCGCCTTTGTCGGCGACGCGTCGTTCGAAGTCATCACGGTGTTTGGCGAGATGCTCGAGCGTACGGAACACCAGATCTATGTTGTGAAAATGAACCATGATTTATAAATCATAGGTAGTCATGCAATGACTGCCATCCCGACGATAATACGCAACGTAGGGTTGTTCTTTGTTCCCAAAATAACGGTACTCAATGACGGCCATGTGTGATGGGTCATTGGACTGTCTGCAAACGCGACAGTGCTCAAGAATCTCACGTACACCGACCATTAGCCGTTGCAAATGGCGAGGCTCTATGCCGAGCGTGAACCACGTAAGGGGCCTAGCGGCAGTGCGAATGGTCAACGCGCGCTTGCCTTTAATAGACACGAAGCCAAATGGCCAGAGTTTATCTATGGCAATCCAATTCATGAGCATGTCGTAGGACAAGGGTTTTGAATTGATCGTGGCGTTGCTATTGACCGCGAGATTTAGTTTTTGTTGTTCTGTAAGAGGGTTGTTGTCGAGATTTCGCGGACGGTCCGTCACAAACTCGAAGTACGGCATGCCGTTGTTGAACGTGTTCTTTTCGATGCGCTCGTAATTGTGCTCTATTTGTTGATAGAGCCAAGCGAACCGATAAATGTCATGTACACGTATGGCGTACTGCAAGTCATCAGTACGGACGGTAGGTATCTTCGTAGCCAACCGGAGGGCGGCCATTTTTCTTGAGGAAGACATAGTGCGGCAACCGGTTCGGAAGGGTGGGCGAATAGCATTCGATTTTGACGTGCGCCGTGTCTTCCGGCAGTGTTTTATGTTTCAAATAATTCAGCGCTGCGACAAGCGCTTTTCCGTAAGTCTCCCATATGGGTGTGACGTGCTCGGTAAACCAGATGAACGGTCGCGGCTGCAGTTGCACGTTTACGATGCGCCGTGTGGCCCAGTCCTGAGAAAGGAGGTACGTCAAATTGGTCACGTAAAAAGGCCAGAGCTCCACGTACGCAATCCAGTTGAGTGCGTCCAGAAATGGCAAGGTCCAAGACGCGTGTGTATCTGCGAAAATGCATGACGTGGCTACGTTGGTGGTGTGGTTTTGGTTTACGGGAACGATGCAGCTGTTGTTTTCATCGACTATACGGGCATAGTTTGGCATCTCGATGTTGATGTGATTGAGAATATGAAAAAACGTAGGCGCGTCTTGCAACATTAGCCTACGTGTCAGAAACTCAATATTGAGTCTCCTGAATTCTAGTATGTACATCTCGATTGCGAATGAGTTTTCCGTTGTCATTTATTAGATGTATCCTGTATTCCTGCACAGGCACAGCGAGGCTAGGCCCGCGCCACTCTGCGCCGACGCTGCATACGGTGTAATCCAGCGCGCCAATAGCTTCAGCATTGTTTAAGAGATACTCGAGCATGCGCATAGGACGCATAATATTAGCGTTCGAGCCGTCATAGGTGAACCAGAGTAAAGGCCGCACCACGATGCGACACTTCAAATCGGTTTCTCCGTAGAAACGCGTGAAGGCAAAAGGCCAGTTGCGTATAAACGCAAGCCAATTAATCAATGACCGCCAGCAGATGATGTTCATCATCACGTACTCAGTGGACGCCGTGTAAACACCGTGCGTGACGTAACGTGGAAGCTGCTGGTTTGCGTATAACCTAAAACCGTAGCCGTCCTTGTTAGGGGCAAGTTTTGAATACAGCTCGTCAAGTTGGGATTCAATTTGCTGAACGAAGTGTGCAAACCGTCGAAAATTAGCAACGACGTAGTTGTGCGTGACGGTGTCGAGGATGTTAGGTGTTTTCATGGCCACGGGTGTAATCCGGGTAAGCGTATGTGTTAAACCACTGTGGGCTTTCGTTAAGGGCTAAAATAGACTCAATAATGTTGATGGTCCCTGAGGGAGGTATTCTCAGCGTTGGATGGTCGCTAAATAATACTTTGTGCCGATTGGCATCTTCGACGAGTCTGTCCGCGCCTTGGCAGTAAAGTTCCATGCGCTTAAGTGCTGTGAGCGGTGGTTTTAGGCACAGCCAGGACAAAGGCCGTGGGCCTATTTTCATGCACACCTTATTGCCGTGCTTGGGCGGGCCTGGCTTATGGGCGGCTCGGTGGATACACAAAGGCCAGTCACGCAAATACGCAAGCCAGTTGAGAAGTCTAAACGCTTTGCGGGAAATGCAGCGCGGAACGCTAGGTTTAGCGCCTACGGCATAGCGGCTGTACGGCACATAAATCGTCGACTCTTGCACGTCTTGCAGCGTGGAGAGATATTCGTACATCTCAGCAAAGCGCACGTGATTGACGATGAAAAGGTGGCTGAGGTGCGCCGTGTCTATGTGCAAATGCGGAATAAATCGCGCACCGTCTTCGATTTGTGTGTACGTTTGCATCGAGCCTTTTTACGGGGGCAAGGTGGGCAGATATTTTTGAAGCTACACGTAAGGAGTTGCTGGAGGCGTGCAGTGTGTGAGTTTGACCCAAAACGACCTGTTGGACTGAGCTTCGTTGTAAGCAAAAACTTCACTGGGGGTTTGTAGGCGGTAAGCATAAAGAGGCCTTCTGGGATCGGCGCCAGGACGCTTCATTACGTAGCTGTGCAACAACCAAGGGATCTCTTGCCCGTAGCTGCCTTCAAACGTGAGCTTTCTGGCTAGCAAAAAACGGATGTAGTCCGGCACAGGGGCAAGGGGCTCGACGAGTTCCGCAAGTCCTGCTCGAGAAAAGATGATGGTTTTAACGGCTGAGGATAATTTATCAGACACAACGTAGCCGCGCGCATGCACATATGCGTGCACGCTTCTTATGTAAAAAGACGTATAGCCAAAATCATCGTTAATGATGTTGATTTCTTCTTTTGTGGGAATGTCATTTTGGGCTGTATTTACGCGCAGTTTAACATGTTGAATTTCTGGCTCAGCCTCGAACCGACGGTAAACGAGAAAACTATGTGAGCTGACTACGTGGTGAAGCCACATGAGCCTATCCCAGCGGCGGGTGTTCAGCAGTGTGTACGAGTTTCTGTCCATATTTCGTTTCTTCTTGGACATAGAGCGTATAGTCAAAGTTAGAGTTACGCTTCATAGCTTTGATAATGTAAAACCACGCGCCGCAAAATTGAGAGTATGCCGTGAGGGCAAGCATTGCGTAGTGCAAGTGATTACCCGCGTACCCAAACAAATAAAGCTCTTGGTAGCAGTCCGATATTGTAGCAGTGTACTGTTTCTGCACCTGGTAGTTCATCTCGCGTACGGCTGAGCACCACCAAGCGTTGGTGCGCACAGAGCGATGAAGAAGATGCGTTAATACCGATACTTTAGGAGTGCTTACTGTGTGTACATAGTCGAGGCCAGAGTAAAGCAATTCCGCTTCAAAAGACGTAACACATACGCCCGAGCTTGCTTCAAGCACCGCCAGACTAAAGGCAGGCAATACGTAGCGCAGTGGAATGCGTTTATGGATGTGCTTGATAAAGTAATTCGTGACGACAGGGAACAAATGCTCATAAGTTTGGAAGTGTGACCTCAGAGAAGGATGGTTTTCGGGCATAGCTGATGTTTGTTCTCTTGACGGCCGGATAGTAATAGCTGCCGTGAAACAATCCCGAGGATGATTTCATCGTATGCGTCAAATATAAAAACGATACGGCGTAGTGCCTGTCGTCAACTCCATGTGCTTGATGATACCGGCGCAACAACGACATAAACACCACTCCGTACCACACGTACAAAGACCTGTACGAGTAGTCGCAATTGACAACGCCGTACGCCTCGCAAGTCTTTTGAACGGCCGTATGCCACCAAGGCTCTTCAGGCGGCGAGAGCTCGAGGCGCTGATCGCGTGTCAAAGCTTGACGCCGTTGCGCGGCCGCGTCTTCTTGTTTCGCGTCAAAAGGCAGTGATAGTGTGTCGTACATTTGTACGCGGTAGCTACGCTTAATATCCATGCGTGTACACCCTTGGACAGGGTAGGCGTGCTGGATATTCGAGAAGTAAACATCGGTACCTGAAATGAGATAACTTAGAGGGCCAAGCTGTGCTCTAAAGTAATTCAGGTAGAATTTCTCAACGTGTTTGTAGCACGTAGTATGCAACCGCTGGGTGATTGAACATAGTAGTTCGTTCCACACCTGCTGTTTTCCAAAGGATATCTGCTTCGAATACTTTGATGAGTCCAGGTCTATCCTTGGCGCACAGGTGTATTGTGAATATTGCGGTTTTTGCATCGCGTGTACTCGTTTGAATGCGGTTTAATTTAACCAACATACCTATGTCGGATTGCCACAGATAGAAATTGGCATAGTCGACAGCGCTCCTGCTACCGAACATGGCCGTCCGCACGGGTTCAGTCCACCACTCAGAAAAGACATGAGCGGCGTGTTTATCGAAATGCACGTCCAAGCCCACACCCATGGGTGCGTGATTCGGCGGCCACGGGTAGGCCCATACCGAAGTGGCTCTTATGTTGGGATAGAAGCACAGCAATTCGCGATAAAGCGTAGTGCGTTGCCCTAAAGGGGCGTAATAGCCATGGCATATATCAGGGACCATAAAGGCGGGTTTATGGTATCGGCTGATGTTTTTGACGAACATGGCTTCAATGTGAAAAAACGTCTTATTTGGGGCTACGACGTAATCAAGTATTTGTGTGTGGGTGATAGGATAGGGGTGCTTACGACGCGGATGTTTTGGCATTTAGTAGCGTAGCTGTAGTGTGCTTTGAAAGGCGTGTGAATGACACCTTCGTCTGTGACTTGGTCAATGCCGCGATACATCCCTAT
>JACCDR010439862.1_pt1 | contig 17650 bp, 15 predicted proteins | sample 7446431 | NCBI WGS metagenome assembly JACCDR01 (sample SAMN15323443, study PRJNA562643) | freshwater metagenome | isolation source: river surface water | place: USA:Blue River Watershed | collected 2017-08-17
GTGCAAACCCCAGACAACAAGAACGCGGCGGGTTGGGGGGGGGGCGGGACACACGCGCTAACTAAACGGGAACACCCAAGTGGTGCGCATGCGTACCACAAATACCACACTTAATACCGCGCCCGCGGCGCTGGAAACAGCTACAAGCACCCACACCGTGGTGGCGGCGGCCACTGCGGCAGCGCGTGCGTCGCGTCGGTGGTCCGGCAGCTGGTGCGCGTCCACGAAGCGGCCGCCCGCAAACAGGTCCGACACGGACGCCAGGGGAAGGCCCACCATGAACACCACACTAGCTGCGGTGTACAGCAGCGCGTGTCCGAGTTTTGCAGCGGCTAAAGTGGTCATCACCACGCAGGCGGAGCGGTGGTGAGTGTGTGCTACTGCGCGACACACAAACCACATGGCGCTGGCGGTGTAGGCCAGGGCTGCCGCGGCCAGGGTGGCGGGCCACCATCGCAGCACCGACGGAAACACGGGGGTGTCTGCCAACTGGGCAACCGCCACAACCACCGCCCCAAGAAACACCACTCCGCCAAGCAGCACCAGTGCAGCATCGACGTGGTGTGCCCACGTGACGTATTTTGGTGGCGGCCCTTTGGGCAGCACCCGGCTAAGCATGTGCCGGACACCGCGTTGTGTGGCTGCTCCCTGCCGCGACCGCGACCCTACAAGGCATTTACTTTGGGGACGCTGCTACTGCATTTTCTTTGCGTGGGAAACCAGCGCAAACCAAAACACTACAAAAACAATCACTGACCAAATCAACAGCAACACCACCGCGTCCACCAGCATGCACTTCAGCCCCACGGCCCACGGAAACACCACCCAAACAAACAGGCCCGCCGCGGTGCTTAGCCCGGCTTTTGCAGCCACGGATTTTGGTTTGTGACGCCAAATCGCCTCAAACCCAAAAATAACAATCAAGGAGTGGAAAACAAGCTTTCTAGTGCACAGTCTTAACGCGGGACAGACATTCCAGATGGTTTTTTGGCTGTTTGCCAAAATAGTTATCAACAGCAACACGCCCAGAACCGCCAAAACACTGCCGCGATTGGTTACGGAGTGGATGGCCTGCAGTGGGTTAGTGTAACGATTTTCAATTGGTTTTTTGCTGGGTCCTTTTTTGACACGAGGGTGGTCACTTGGGTTCATGAACGGCGCGGGTGTTGGCGCGGAGTCCACTTGCTCCACGGGTTCAAAGTGGCCAACGTGGTCCACGAGGCCGGGCGCCTGTCCCGCGTCGACATCACCCTCCTCTTTGGACTCTTCTGTGTTCATGTGCACCACCCGGGGGTTTTCAACTGGTGTGTTGCCAGCCACACGAAAGCCATACACCACACTTGTGCGCCCGGGTGTGGCAGTGGTGTATGAATGCAAACAGGCAACGCGGTTCAAACACTGAACCGTATTTTGTCAATGCACGCAAAAGACGGAGTGGTGGACATCGCCGAAGCCAGCGCGCACTTGCTGGTGGTGGGGCAGCGCAACACCGGAACCGGGCTTCGCCACAAGGCAAACACATTCAAGCAAGTCAGCGTGCGGACGATATGGGCAAGCAAGTGTCCGGCGTGCGGCGTTGAAGCCACACCCGTGGACCCCTGCACCTGTCTGCGCGTTGAGCACGTTATAACCACGGGTCGGATGTCCAAAATCGCCGCAGGGGGGGTTGTGGGCCCCTTCCTGGCAGCCGTTGGCGCAAAAGTGCAAACCCTGTTGGAGGCAGGCACCCTGGACGAAGCCGGCGTTGCGGCGGTGGCCACCCTGTGGGAAACTGCGGTGGGGTACGCGGCGGGTCCCCACGCGGGCTCCGGCACGCCGGCCTGGCACAGCCTTGCCATGATACCCACCCCCACGGGTGCCCCGGTGCAGCCCATGTTCAAGCGTAAATTGCGCACCGACAGGGGCGGCAAGCTGCTGGCGCGCCAGCCCTGGGAAAGTGACTTGGACGAGGAAGTGGAGGCGGCGGCCGCACGACTCCTAAAGGAGGAAGCGTCCCTTGGGGAGCCCGTGTTGGATGTTGCAGCATCCCTGGCCGCGGCCTGCGGCGGGTTCATGGGCGGTTTCACGGCTTCGACGTTGCACAGCGGCGGCGGCGCCACCACCCAAGAAGTTCTTGCGTACGTGGGGTCCGGCATGCCGAGCCGTGTCCATGCTGCTGCCCGGGCGTCGGGGTTTACGGCCGTGTTTGCGCCGTGTGCCAGTTTCCGGGGCCAGTCTTTGCTGCGTAGAACGTTTTGTAACTCCACCAAAACCACGCTGTTTGACCAAATTAGCGACTACGAAAACGACCCCTGGGGGCGAGTCGGGGTGGACCTACGCCCCGGCGCCGAGCCGGAGTTGTGGGCGTTGGGCACGTGTCGCCACGCGGGACTGCCCAGTGCGGGCGTTGCCCACGGGGGCGCCTTTCGTTGGTCCGGTGGCCGAGTGTTGACGTCGCTCATGGTTCAAGCCTTTGGGTACGTGGCCGGGTACTACAGCGCTGCGATTGGGGGCCGGTTCGGGCCGTGTGCCACCCGCCCCGAGTTATTGGGCGTGGGTCCCGCCGCGGAGTGGGCAGCCACGTCAAGCGTGTCAACGCCACGCGCGGCTCGCAAAAAGCGTCACCACCGTCGCAAACCTAGACCCGAGGCGGGAACTGGGGCCGGGGCCGGGGCTGGGGCCGGCAGCGACGCCAGCGCCGACACCGACACCGAGGCAAAACGAAAACCGGGCAGCGTGTCCACCACACGGGAGGCCGTAGAGCGGGCCCAGGAGTGGATCGGGAAAGCCGCGTTTACGGGCTCCCCCGAGCACGCAATGTGTGGCGTGGTGGGGCCGTGGGGTGTGCCCCGTCGAGAGTTGACCATGGCCGCCAGCCCGGCCCGGGTTGCGCTGTCGTCGCCGCTGTGCTGTGCGCTGGAGGGTGTCGTGTTCACGGTAGTGCCCCTGGAGGGTGTCGACGAAGGGTTGCGGCATTTGGATGCGGGGTCGGTTCCCAGTTGGGCTTTTTTAACAACGCTTGTCAGCGAGTGTGTGGCCACGCACGCGTGTGCCGCCAAAGGCATGAGCGCGCAGCTCACAACCCACGAAGGGCGACTGGTGGTTGTGACCGCGTTCCATGAATCCCCCCTGGACACCCTGGACGTGTTTCTGAATTGGTGGAACGCCGCCGCCGCAGACGGCCCCTCTGTGTTCAAAGACCCACAAAACGCAGCCGCGGCAACCCGCCTCAAATTTGACCACGCCAGAGACAACGACGCGGGGTCTGAGTCAGAGGATGGTTCGGGCCCAGGCGCGGGCTCGGGGTCGGTGTCCAGTGCGCCTGTGGCCACGGCCAGACAGAGGTTAATGCAAGAGCGTGCGCGCATGCTGGGGCTGGGTGCCGTAGAAGAAGACGCTGCGAACCCCAAAACCGCGACCGGGTGGCGCACGTGGCAGCAGTTTCACGCGCGGTCCGAGCTGCAGGTAAAAGACCTAGAAACGCTGGGTGCCGCGGTGGCTGCGCACGTGGCGGAGTCCCTGAAACGCACACCGGGGTTTTCGCTGAACCGAGAACTGGCAACGCTGGCGCCCCAGCGGTTTACGTGGAACGAGCTGCAGCGGGTGATGGCTCCCGACCCCAAAGCCCAGATCGTGTCGTACCGCGCGGGGGTGGGGGTGTACCTGGACCCCACACCGGGCAAGGTGTTTGCCCGGTCTTACGGCGCACGGTGGGGCTGGCGCCTTGCGGAGTTCGCAGCTCCGACGGTGGCCGGGCCCGATGGCGACCCCGTGGGCAAGCGTCCGCCCGGCACAAAGGACATGACCTGGGACCGTTACGAGGTGGAGGTTGCCGGCGCTTTGTCGGTGCGCGGCCAGGCACTGCCTCGAACCGCGGATGTGGAGCGCTCCGTGAAACGGCAAGAGCCCGTGATTGTGGCCCTAAAGCTGACTCCTGGTATTTCTGCGGCGTGCGCCGCGGCGCGACTGGAACCCGACGAAATAGCGATGCTGCTGCAAAAGGACCCGTTGTACGGGGAGATCCCGGGCGTGGTGCTTCCGTTTTGGGACGAAAAGGCCTACATCCCCGCGTGTGCGCTGGTGGTTGTGGCTACAGACCCTGCGTAGTGGATGTGTGTGAATGACGAGTGGGTAAGGGGGGGGGGAGCACTAAAATACAGCGGCTTTCCACGCAGACCAAAATGAGTGACACAACCGAGATACCACACCCGCGGTTGGCCCGGCTGTTTCATGGGTGTGCATCCGGGGGGCCACGCATGAAAAAACTTCAACTGGCGCACATGGCCGCGGAGTGCGAAATTGTGTGTGGATACATTGCAACCTCGCGGTTGCCCGGGCAGTGGCTGCCGCAGCTGGCGGACGTGGTGTGCGTCGCAGCAACCGCATTTCGGAGAAGCCTTGCGTCTCCGCAGGCGGTTGTTTTGGCGTTAACGTGTTTTCGAAACTGCGACCTCGGTACGGGGTTTTGTGAAGTCGCAAGCGTGTCCCGGGCACGGGCGTGCAGCGCGGTGACGGACTTGTTTAGTGTGGCATTTCCCGTGCCCCTGGCTGTGGTGGAAGCCACGATGCAGTGCGCACTGAGCGCGACCAGTACATGCTCCTGGTTTTCTGAAAGGGCCGCGGTGGCGTTGTGTGGAGAACTGGCGCTTTTGAACACGGAGGCGTGGTCCGAGCAGAGTGCGAGGATTGCACTGAATTGGGTCATCACCGCGTGCAGAGTTGCGGAGCGTCGCGAAAATACACCCGCGCGCGAGACGCTGGCAAGGGCCGCGTTTGTGGTGGCGGTGGCTGCGGCGGCGCGGTTTTCGGAGTGCGAGAACAAAGCCAAGGAAGCGCTTTTTGCGGGAACGTTTTTGTTGGGAAGTGGCGGGGTGCCGGCAGCACTGAGTGTGGCTCGGGGAGTGCAGCCTTCAGACGGCGGCGTGATGGGCTTGTTTGTGCTCACCACGCTGTGGTTTGTTTCTCGATTAGAGCCCGTGGATTTTGCGGAGGTGGTGCTGTGTGTTCCGGTGGAGGCACTGGCGCCACACATGTTGACCACGGGTTTGAAGGCGTTGCGGTATTTGTTGTTGATTTTTCATGAAAGTGTGCGGTTGCGTGAACCTGTACACGTGAATGTGTTTGCGGCGCTGGATGCGCTGGGCAAAGCGGCGTGTGCCGCGAAGTTGTCTCGGGATGTTATGGCTGCCGTGTTTGCCCCCCACATCACAGACACACCCTGTTTGGCTTTGCGGTCGTGCGTTCACCTCATGGGTTGTTTATTGTGAACACTAAATGAAGTGGTGTCAATGGCGCCTAGTTTTCCGTGCGCACTTTTTTGGGGGAAGCGCCATTGTCGTCGTCGTCGCTTTCCACGGCGCGGGTCTTCCGAGACGCGGGTGCGGGTGGCTTACCGGCAGCACGCAGTCGCACACTAAGCTCCGTGGCTTTGGCCTCCAAAACCGCCAGCTGAATTTCGAGGTCATCTGCGGCCTCCCGGCACTCATCCACGCACTCCTCAAATTTTTCGTAGCACTTCCTGGCCCGGTCGCTGGCTTTGCGCAGCTTGGCACAGCCCTTTTTCACGGGGGACGGCGCGGCGTCGCCCCACTTTTGCTCCGCGTCTGCCACCACGCCAGCAGCCACAACACGCGCTTTCACCGCCTTGAGCGTTTTCAGAACCACCACCAACGCCTGCCCGGGGCTTTCAACTGCGGTGTGTTTGCCACGTCGACGCGGCGCATGGTCTTCGCCCCCCTCCTTTTCGTCTTCGTCGTCGTCGTCGTCGTCCTCGGAGGGTGCCATAAAGTCGCTCATGGTGGAGTCTTCGTCGTTGTCTTCGGCGCCGGTGTCCGCACGGTCGTCTTCGCTGTTGCACTCGTCGCCGTCTTCTTCGTCTTCCTCTTCGTGCTGGGAGGCGCGAGCGTGGGCGTGAGCCCCAAACAGTTCAGTGGCGGCAAGCTCTTCCTCGTCCCCGGCCTCGCACACCTCCACGGTGACCGCGTACTCGTTGTCCGGTAAACTGTTCTCAATGCCCAGCACATTGCAGTCGCCCGCACACCCAAACGCCGCCAGGGTTTGTGCGGCCAACACAACCACCGCGCGCGGCGCAACCTTAAGGGTGTTTAGATAGCCTCCGCGATGAGAAGACGGCTCGCTGGCCGTGGCCGTGGCCGTGGCCGTGGCCGTGGCCGTGGCCGTGGCCGTGGCCGTGGCCACGTCCACCTGGCCGCACAGTACCAGGGACGAAAAGTTGGCGCTGCGCATGGGCCACGCCCCCAGCACCAGCACGTAAAGGCACGTGCTGCCAATCATTTCCCAGCCCATGACACGGCGAACCCACTCGCAGTTGTCCACACAAAACGCCAGGGCTTGCACACCACGGCCCACCGGCGGCCCCGCAAACTCACGCAGGAACGCAACGGGGGACCCGGAGGTGCAGCTGATAGTTTCCACTTTTGCTTCCGTGCCCACGCTGCGAACCACCACCGTGCCAGGGGTTTTCACCGCGGGCCCCGCGGCGTTCATGAGGGCCATGAGCACGCGTTTTGCCACGGGCTCCAGCCCAATGCCAGGCTGGGCCAGCTGCTCCAGCCACGGCCGCACCAACAACACAAACGGCGACAACGCGGATGCTGTGTCGGCCGCAGGTTCGGGAACCCGGCGCTCCGCCACAGCCAAAGCCAACATGCCCTCAAATGTAGCCAGCCAATGGGCGGTGCGTAGCTGAAACCGCGCGGGTTCCCGCACGGCGGCTTCCATGTCCTGCACCAAACACCCCGCAAAGTGCTGCACTAGGGACAACACGTCTTCGGGGTCCAGTCCCCTGGGTGCCCACCGGTTGACCAGCCGCAACGCAGCCAAGTACGCAGCCACCACATCCGGCACTTTGCCCACGGGCAGCGCCGTTTTCGTTTTCAGATCCGCAATCAAAGGCTGGAGGTTAAGCCCGCCGCCGACAGAAGACAAGCAAGACCGAAACCGGGCAAGTGTGTCAGCAGTGGTCATGAAAACAAGAATGTGTGAATGTGTTCCCGGGAAAACTTTTACGCAAAAACGTCATACCATTGCAAGGTGTTTATTGGCCCGCACGTGGGCACAACTTGCGCTATTCGCGCAAGATGCGCCGAACCAGGTCGAGGTCGTGCACCATTACAGTAACCCGCCCGGTGTGTTGTGCCGCTGCGTCCGCGTGTTTGAACCGCCGCACCAGGTGCGTTTCTGCGGCTTCGCGAAGGGCCTCCACCGCGCTGTGCTGGAACCGAATGCCCGGGGCGAGTCGCAACGCGATTTCGCGCATTAGGCGCAAACACGGCGCACGCGGCAGCAGCAGTTGGGTTGTGGTTTGGTACTTGCGGATTTCCCGCAGGATGTGGGTGCCGGGCCGTGGCACGCGCACAGCCACGAACTTGGGGGGCACAAGCACCCGGCGTGGGGGTTTCGCGCCGCCGTGCACCGGCGTGGCTTTCATGCGTGCCATGCGCCACGGCCCTGGCACTTGGAAAGTGCGGCAGCACACCATACACCCCGTGTAGTGGTGTGTGTTTGCAGACATGACCGAGGAGAGCGAGAGCGCGGTAGTGGGCACGGTCTGTCCTCCGGGCGCGTTTGACTTGTCGAAGTTTTCGCTGGAAAGGCGTGCGCGGTTTTTAATTTGCTTGAGCGATGCGTCATTCAAGTGCCTCTTGGAAAATCTGGGCGCGATTGCGCACAGGCGCGGGCCTCCCGATTTTGGGGAGGCACTGGAGGCCGTTGCCGCAGGGTTTGTGAAGTACTTTAACGGGATGCCTATTTGGGTAGATTTGCGCGGTTCGTATTGTTTTGCGGAGGGGTTTGACGCGCTTACGTACGAGGGCTGTTTTGCAAGGGTGTACCACACCACTTTCAAATGCAACTAGCGAATCTCAACCAACAGTAGGTGGGGAGGGGCAGCTGACACCCCCAGCGTCTTCAGGTCCTCGATGGTGCCCAGCCAGCCGCCGACCATCCCCTTGAAAGCCCGCACCACCTCGCGCATGTACCGACACTTAAAAAGTGCCATTTCCATGCGTAGCTTCTGGGTGGCATCGAACATGGTTTGCTTCAGGAGTCGGCGCTCAATTGCGCGCACAGACATATCAGGTTCCTTCAGCAAGTACTGGCAAAAGGAGTGTACCTCCATGGGGTGCTCGGTCCCAAACGCGGGCACGCGCACGTTGAAGGACCCAAGCGGAAACTGCGCCGCCAGCTGTGCCGCGCGCAGAATAAACTTCACAATCTGCAGCACGTCCTCGTCCGTGATAGGCTCCGCCGCAAACGCTCCGGGGCCAGAAAGAACCCCCAATTTGGCTCTGATCGCCACATCTTCCACAAGCATGTGGGCAAGAGGGTCCAAGTCCCCGGCAACTGGCAGCACAACATTGAAAACAGCAGTTGTTTTCAGAATGGGATAGCCAGCGTCCTTGCGAACCATGATAGTAACGCTGCGCACGTCTTGTGCAGCCACTCGGGGTGCCTCAGTCACTTGGGGTGCTTCCGTTTCCTCTTCGCGAACGCGTTTCTTGGAGGGAGAATCCATGAGCAGGCTCAATTGTGTGCGCGGAAAAAATGACGGGTGTGCAAATTCCAAAGAAACATTTATCATAAGCTGCTTTCCCCCCCCCCAAAAAAAAAGAAAAAGTTATTGTCGCTGAAGTGTTATGGAGGCTGTGATTGAAGCGGTTGTGCGGGCCAGAGCGCCCGCGGAAATGCTTGACGCCGAGGCGCAAGAACGAACCGTGCGCGAGTTGTACGAGGTGCTTGTTGTGAAACCTCCGGGACAATTTCGTGCGCACGGGAAAGTGCTGTCCTGGCTTGCGGAGGTTCTTGTGATGCACGGGGCGACCGCGAAGTTTACCCCGTGCGCATTGGAGTGCGTGGCATGTTTGCTGGAGGAGTCAACGGAGGAGTTTGCCACGGACGAGATTTTTGGCGCGGTGGTGGGGACCGCGTGGTTTACGGTGTGTTCGGAAGCCACGGTTATTGCGAGTTTGGTGGTGCTGGGACGACTGTTTTGCGTTCGACTGGACAATGCGTGGGCGGCCGCAGCCACGCCCGTGGTTGTGAAAGCCATGGAAACGCACATGCACAGCCCCGAGGTTGTGCTAGCGTGCGTGCGGTTGTTTAGGGCCCAGTGGGGACTGAAGTACACCCAAAGCGCGGTTGACGCCATGGCAACTCAAGTGGCAGCTGCAATGCGGCACCACGCCCGTGATTTGGATGTCACGGAGGCGTGCGTGCTGTGTGTGCGCGCGCTTGCTGGGTGTGATCCCGATTCCGGGCCGCTGCAGCAGTGCGTACTGGGCGTTGTGCAGGCCGCGGTCAGTTTTGCCGAAGCCCCCAGGGTGGTTGTGGCGTGTGTGGCGTGTTTGAAGATGCTGGTGGGCCCACACACGCCCGTGGAAATGTTGGCGTGTGTTGGCCCGGTGGTGGCCAACGTGTTGGCGCGACACAAGGACGTGGGTGCAGATGCTGCTTCCGCGCTGCACAAGAAAGCCTGTTTGGAGTGTTTGCATAATCTGGCGGGGCTGGTTCCAGAAGTTGTGGTGCTTACGCTGCCGGTGTTGGCGACCCTGCTTACGACCCAAACATTTGGTGCCAGCACAACAGCGCGAGTGTGTGTAGATGTGCTTTTGGACATAGCTCGAAGTCCGGAGCACGCTGCAGCGGTGTTGCCATATTTGCCACATGTGTGTGTCGCGTTTGAGCACAACATGTCTGACTCTGGAGTGGTGCACGCGTGTGCGGGTTTGGTGAAGGTGTTGGCGCGCGGCAGCCGTGACTACGCTGTGGCGTGTGCGCCGTTTATTCCGATGTTGGTTGAGGCCCTTGGTCGTTGGAGTAACAACACGTTTACTGCGCCGAGGCTGGTGCGCGCGTGTCGCGAGTTGGCTCGTGTCGATGGTTCCCGAATGGAGCTTGGGGCCGTTTTGCCCGGCGTGTTGAAGGTGCTGTGGATTTCTTACGCCTGGAAAAACGCCGAGGTTGCGGTGGTTGCGGTGTGTCGGTCCCTGTCCGGGTGGCTTGATCACTGCAGCGCGTTCACCAACACGGTGCACGACCTGGGCCGTATTTTGACCACGATCGGGTATTTGTCTTTTGAGCTGGCCAGCGACGTGCTGGGGGTGTTTTATAACCTGTCCCGGTACTTTGACAGTCGGGTGTGGCTGATGGCCGCGGTGCCGTACGTTGCGCGGGTGTTAGACCGGTTTGGGCGTGCCCCCGAAGTTGTGCTGACCTGTGTGGAGTTTGTGCGCAACTTGGCGTGCCATCCGGGCAATGCTGGCTCGGGGCGCGTTTTGCTGGAGGTTTTGGTCCCGGTGCTCAAGCGCGCGTTTTGGGTGGAAGCCGTGGTGCAGGCCTGTGTGGTGGCAATCGCCAATTTGGCGGCGTTTGACGATGGGCCCAAAGCCTTCTTGCTGCGTCTGGTGCCGAACTTGTGGGCTGCCGTGGTCCACTTTCCGGACAACACCCATTTGACGGAGCTGTGCATTGGGTGCTTTTGCAACTTGGCTACTGATGGCGATGCCGCAACACAGTTGCTGGGCACGGTACCCCTGTTGCTGCGGCTTCTTTCTGGGCGCGGAACAGGCGAAGACCTGGCCGAGTCTTGTGCTGCGTACTTTGCAGTCCTTGCGGGGTTTAAAGACCTGGTCGCGCATCTGGAGTGCGCGCTGTCGTTTTCGGTGCAAATGGCACAGCGGCACGCGACCGACTCAGGGGTTGTGTCAAGCGTGGTGGCGTTCATGTTGGGGTTGGCTGCGGAACCGCGCTGTCGGCCTATGTTGGCACACGCATCGCGTGCCGTGGACACTGCGGTGGCGGCCCATTTACTGGACACCGCCTTGGCTTTGAACTGGAACTTGCTGATGTTTGCCCTGGAGGATGTGCCAGTGTGAGCTGTGAATGTATGGCTTTATTTACGCAATAGTACAGTTAAAAGCACACACGGGCTACAACAAATACACTTGGGTGGCCATGTGGTTGTTGACACTGGCGCTGTTTGTGGGGGCGCACGCCCAACCCTTGTTAGTGACTGGCGCGTACGCCGTCGCCACCCCTCACGGTGGCGCACAGGTGTTGGTGTCGCCCGGCACGCCGCTGCCCGGCACCCTGGCCGCAGTGACGCTGTATCTGGAGCTATCCACCAGCACGCTGGACGCGTACCTGCTTGAAGCGTTTGCGTTGGCAACGCTGGTGCCGGACACCAACGCAGACGGATCCCCACTGCAGTTTGCGACGTGGGCCAGCGCGGTGCTGGCGGGCCTGCCGCACTGTGCCGCAGGCCCCGACGCGCTGTGGCGGTACGAGCGGTGGGGTCCTCGGGGCGCGCCCACGCTGTTGTCCACCTGTGCGGTGGTGCCACCGGGGTCTCCGGGGGTTCGTGCGTGGCTGCCCGCAGGTGTGCTGCCCGCCCGCGGACCAGATGCCGCCGCTGCAGCTGCGGCAGATGTGCCCGTGGGCCACCCGGTGTTGGCTTTGGGGGTGCCCGTCTTCAACCGCACAGGGGTGAGCCCCGCGTCGAGCGTCGTGGTGTTCGGGGCCCCGCCAGATGCCCCGTTCCCGGGAGATCGATGGCCAAGCAACGGCTCCACCCTATCTGTGGTGGGTGCAAATTTGGTGCTGTGTGCGTGGCTGCCCGTAAACCTGTCTGCCCCGGGCGGGCCCTGGGACTGGGACTGCAGCGTGACTGCCACCGCGGGCGAGGTCACGTCGCAGGCCTCGGACGGTGTGCGGTACTTTGGCACCGTGACGCCCGCCACGCTGCGGTTCATTCCGGACTACCTGCTGAACGCCAACGGCGCGGTGACCCTTCGGGTTGCGGGGTCACCTTCGGGGGCGGTGCCGTTTCGGGTGGACCCCTGGTGGAGCTGGACGTGGAACCCGGGGGGCGGTGGCCCGTCCGTGGCTTGTGGAACCGCAGGGGCCGGCCGGTTGCCCGGGGGCATGCCCCCCGCGTGGCTTTCCGAGCCCGTAAACGTTACTCGCGGCACGCCGTTTGTGACGGTGGCACCAGCCCCGGGGGTTTCCGGTAACCTGACCGCGGCCCGGGTGGACGGCGGTGTTACGTGGACGTGGGCCACGCCCCCGGCCACTGGGCCCTTGGACGGCCCGTTGGCAGTGCTTTTTCAAGCCCCTGTGTCCGCAACGCCTTCGGCGCTCCTGAGCAACTTTACGGCGTGGCTGCTGCCCCGCGCCGCCAACAACACCGTGTTTGGCCCCGAGTCGGATGCGGCTCTTGGGCCCTTTTCCTTGTCTGCAGACGGGGTTGGGTGGGCCATCAACGTGTCACTTCCCACTTGGATGCCGCAGGTTTTGCCTGAGTTTGGCGGCACCGTGGCCTGGAGCTTGGTGCTGCGAGCGCCGAACGGCGTTGGGTTTGCGCCCAGCCCCCGGTTCAGTGTGCCTTTGGGTTTTCAACCGGCACACAACTCGGTGGCCAGTGAACCCGTGGTGTGGCCTGACACCCGACTGCCGCCACGCAGCGTCCCCGGGGAGTCGTACATGGTGGTGGGAACCGTGTACCCCCTGCACTGCTCACAGCTGGCCGGCGAGTTGTTTACGGAGGGCATTAGGGTCGCTAATGCAGACGTGGCCCCAACGTCCCTGGATTGGACCCCGGTGCTGCGTTTTCGGGGCGGTACTCCCGTTGGAGGAACGGATGTGTTTCCAGAGGGCGACACGGCGTGGTGGCTGCCCGCGCCAACCCTAGCGTTTACTTATGGCTGCGAGCGTGTGCCGGTGTTCCGGGTGGGCGCCCCTGAAACCATTAGCCCGCACTTTTGGACGGTGCTGCCCCGCCCCACGGGTTGGCTGACACACGTGGTGCTGCGGGTGCACGTGCCCCGGGCCGTGGTGCTGGCTTTTAACTTGACCACCACCGGGGCCAGCGACGCGGCGTGGACCGCGGCCGCGCCCGCGTGTTACACTCGGTGGGGGTACCAGCCCCGGGCGGTGTTGAACACCACCGCGACGCCATGGTACCCCGGCGGCGCGGTGCTGGACACCGCGTGCTTTATGCAGATTAACGCGGCTAACCTGGCGGCGCTGCGTGTGCCGGTTGGTGCTTTCGCGCCGTTGGCGCCCCTGTTCGGCGACGTGTGGGGACCGGGCCCAGCCAACGACGCCCAGTCAACGTGGCTGTGGTTTGGGGATGGGCCATTGCCAAGCACCCCAACCAGTGCGCCGCCCAACGGCAGTGTGCTGACGGGGAGCCAGCTGTTGGTGTGGTGTCCCCTGGTGGACTTGGCCGCGCGGGACAACGGCACCGTGCCCGAGGACGGGGCTGTGCCCCGCCTGACCGCGGTGTGCAGCGAAACCGGGGGGCGCTTGGGGGCAGATGTTACACCCACCGCGGTGAAGGGTCGTCGGGTTGACGTCACCAATGCCGTCACGCAGATGTACGGCGGAGTAACACCCAACGGGCTGAACGCCACCCGGGGTGTTGCGGTGTTTGCGTACTGGTGGGTTGCAGACGTGGCCCAGCCCGGGCCGTGGTGGAGCTGGGACCCCGTGGCCGTCATGCCGGAGGCAGACCCCGTGGACCTGCTGGGCGACACCCAGGCAGCGTACCCCGTGGCGTGTTTTCTGCGGCGGTACGCTAGCAGCCCCGCGTACGGGTGGGCGTCACCGGACGCTTGCACCTCCGCTGACCTTACCGGGGACACGTTCCCGGTGAGCGCAACGCGGTGGGACGGCGTCCGTGTGGTGTACCACATTCCTATCCTGACTCGGGGCCACGTGGGGTTCCCTGCGGACCCGCCCATTGCCCCCGAAATGTGGATGTACGGCTTGACGCAACCGCCCATTTGGAAGCTTGCAGTGTGTCCGGTGCGGCGGTTACCTTACCCCGGCAGACCTGACTTGGACACCCTGCGGGCGGACTGCTCGCCGCAAAGCATTGTGGGGTGGGTGTGGGTAAACCCGCGGTGGTACTACCCGCGGTACGTAACGTGGGTGGCACCTGGGGACTTTGACGCGGACGTGGCGTCTTTGAACTTTGTGGCCCACAACAACACCGTGGACGTGGTGCAGCCGGGGGGCTTGCTGTTGTACGCGGTGGTGTCCCTGTTTCCGGACTTTGGGCCGGAGTTGACATGCACGCAGACCCCCGGTGGTGTTTGGAACACATCCTACGGCATTTCCGTGAGTCAGGTTGTCCACAGCTATCCCGGGGATGTGCTAGTGAGTGGGGAGTTTGGCAACCTCAACGAGTCCGCCAACTCAACGGTGATGGCGGTGGTGCAAGTGCCGGCTGCCGGTGCAGGTGTTGCCGTTGCGCAGCTGCCCACTAAGGGGTTCAATTGCAAGGTGTTCCCCACGGACGTGTATCCACCCAACGTTATCACCGGGCCGGCGATATTGTTGGTGTCTGACCCGGGGCCTGCGCCCACGCGCACCGCCAGCTGGAGCCGCACCCCCACAACGACCTCCACCCCCAGTCCCACGGTCAGCCCCAGCGTAAGTGCCACCATCAGCATTACCCCAAGTCGGAGCCCCACCATCAGCATAACCCCCAGCCGCACCCCCACCATCAGTGTAACGCCAAGTCGCACTCCCAGCCGCACTCCCACCATTAGCGTGACCCCCAGTCGCACCGGTACCACCAGCCGCACCCCGTCTGTGACAGCGACCCCGTCTCGGTCCGTGACGCCGTCCACCAATTGGCTGCGGTACCCTTACTATCCCGTGTACCTCGTCCCCGTGAAAAGCGACACTGTTGCGGGGCAAAGCGTTGTGACCATTCACCACCCCGAAAAAATCTTTGTCGGCAACTATGTGGTGGAAAGTGCCAACAGCGCGTACACGTCCAGTCAGCGGCTGACGTACGTGCCACGCATCGCGTTTGCGGCAACGTCGTGGTTCACGGAACAAAGCGGCAACGCCTTTGCCGCGTACGCGGTAGTGGCAGACTTCCCAAGGCACCGACTTACCAATGCATCTTTCACGGTGGCGTCAAGAACATCCTACGTGTCTGCGTTCCTGTCCAACGCCGCAAGCCTGGGGTTCACCATCAGAAGCTCCGATTTTGCGGGTGCCACGGACCCCATTCCCACCCATCTTGTGTTTTTGCCGGCCAGCAACGCCGCCCAATTTGTTCAGCCCTCTGACATTTACGCGTTTGTGTACGCAAGCCACGTTGACGGGTTTGGGGCGACGATTGCGACAAGCCTTACCTTGAACCTGCGGTTTTGTAACATCCGCCCCGAGGACTTAGCGGCTTGCTAAGCGTGTTTAGTTTTGTTTTATTCACAGAACTCACAAAATGAAAACACACAAACAGTTATTTAACCCAGTCACGACGGGGCTTGGGGGTGCATTGTTTACAAAAAACACGGTATCGCTTGCGCTTGAGCGCTTGTTCGACCAACCGCTTCATTCGGGCATGGATCACTTACCGCTGTTCCTGGAGATCGAAATTTAATATCGCCACGCCCTCTGCAGTCAACAGTGCGTCAGCTCTGACCCGAAACGCGGTCGCCTTGCTCTCCATTTCGTCCTTCAAAGTGTCACCGGAAACGTCAACAACGTCGTCGTAGGAAAAGGCTTTGTCTGCGGGAAGCTTGGACATTTTAAGAAACGAGCTGTAAGCTTCCAACCGCCACTCAATTATACTTTAATGTCCCTGGTGTTTATTTACACTCAAGAGCGCTCTTGTCGTTTTTGGGCGGTTACGGATTGTGTATGGCCTTTTTGAAATAGCGTTGCAAGGTGTGGGACTTTGCACCGCAAGGTTGCCATGTCTGTGCAGCCCATGTCGCGGTTTTCCGCTCGGCTGGTGGGTGTGATGGCGGGGGTGGTGTTGGTCCACGCCGCCGCGTTTGTGTTCCCGGGGCTGCGGGAAGCGGACACGTGCCCGGAGCCCTGGCCGGTGTTCCCCATGCGTCTGTCGCCCCTTGTGTGGGACGGCCCACCCATTGAGCGCAACGCGTCCGTGGCGCAGTCCGAGGCACTGCGCATGCCCGAGCTGGACATCCTGGCGATTGCCCACGGCAAAACGTGGGTCGGCACCCTGGCAACGGCGCCGCCGCCGGTGCCGGGCCAGGTCGTAAACGCCGCTGTGCGCAACCTGTGGATGCTGGAGGCAGAGCCACCCCGCAACCGACACACTCTTCGACCAGAAGGCGAGTTCCTGGACAGGGCGCAGTACCTGGGGTGGTTCCTGCCCTGGGTGGACTCCCAGCTGTGGACCCACATCACCACCACCTACGCGGCGCCGGACACCGTCCTGCCCCTGGCCGTCATTGAGGTACCGCCCACCCGATGCGCCACGTGCGGCACCTGGAACTGGGAACTCATGGTCACTTTGCCCTACCGCGACGGCCACGGCAAGCCAGACACCATGCGGTTCGCAGTCGCTGTGCGTTTGTGCGCGGAGGGGGCAGTGTGCTGACCGTGTAAATTTAAAAGTTGCTTGAACCCATTCGCGCGCCCAGTTTTTAAAAAATGGCTGCTGACGCCGACGCGGTGGAGCGGGCGCTAAAGGTTGCACAGGACGTGTCCGGTAGCGTGGCAGAGTTGGTGGCGAATTACAGCTGCAAAAAAGTCACCGAGTTCCAGGCGTGCACGTGGCGGGCGGGCGGGAGCCCGGGGGTGTGCGGGTTCGCGTACAGCCACGCCGGAGTGGCGCAGGCGCTCGGAGACTTGCTGAGCACCCCCGTGAAGGTAACCCCCAGTCGGTTTTCCGCGGAAAAAGCGCTGGCGCTGGCGCGCACTGTGGTGTTGGCCACGGAAGGCACGTGGCACCTGCAGCCGGCGGGAAGCCTGCGGATACCTCGGGCCGCGGGCGTGCCGTACGAAGACTTGCACCCGGTGTACGCGGACATGGTGCAGGTGGCTGCCGCTGCGCAAGCCCTGGTGTACAAGCGCGCGCCTGACATGTTTTCGGGTGCCGTGGGCACTATTGGGCACGCACCGTGGCTGCTGGCGGACGAGCTGGAGCTGAACTTGGCGTTGGTTGTGCTGGAGCGCGCGTGCGGCCACGGGGATTGTTGGTGGGCGTTGCCGTCTCAGCGGGACGGCATTATGGCCCATGCGCTGGCTCGGGCCGAGGCCGCGGCAGCGGGGTGTGCTAATGTGGCTTTGGTTGCAGCCGCTCGCGAGGTTGTGCGCCATGTTCTGGTGCGCTGTCCCAGGGCTGTGTCCCCGGGGGTGTAGTGTGTATACAACGTGCAATACACACTTGTCATCCAGTAACTTTGGCCGTTGCGGTGGCAAAGCCCGTAACTAAGTTTGGGGGCGGGTACTGGGTCTTGGTCAACGCGGTTTTCATGTCGGCCTCCAGGGGCACCACCACCCGGGCCATGCCCACTTGCACGGGCGACACACCCTTTTCGGCGTCCCCGCCGCGGAAGAACCGCAGCTTCGCCACGCCCAGGGCTGGGTCAGGCACGGCCACTGGCAGTGGCAGTAGCACCGGCATGGCCACGGGCACGGGCACGGAACCCGGGACAGGTTCGGTGTTGGAAAAGGTCTGTCGCTTCTTGGGGGCAGACTTGGACGGGGTCGTGGCAGCGCGCTTGGACATTGCAGGGGGCGATTGTGTGGCGCGGGGAGTTGGAAAGGGTTAACTTTGTGAAAATCTGCCCGGGAAACTCCCGGCCCCCAACGGCCCGCACTTGCATTTCACGGAGACATGGTCGCACCCACACCCGCACCCGCACCCGCACCCGCA
>JACCDR010861914.1_pt1 | contig 17644 bp, 12 predicted proteins | sample 7446431 | NCBI WGS metagenome assembly JACCDR01 (sample SAMN15323443, study PRJNA562643) | freshwater metagenome | isolation source: river surface water | place: USA:Blue River Watershed | collected 2017-08-17
CGCCCTGACCGGCGGTGACGACGTTGATGGTGGCGCCGCTGGTGCGGATGCGCTTTTGCTTGAACCCCGGGAAAAGGGACATGGGAGCTATCTCCGTATTTTCGTGTTGTGTTGTTTCGGGAATGACGACGGACGGCGCGGCGCTCACCACGCCGTGCTGTATTTCTGGTTGGCGCGGGTCAGGTGCTCCCTGACCGCCTGCTCTGCGCCGTCGGGATCGTGCCGCGCGATGCAGTCAAGCATGCGCTCGTGCTCATCGGCCGTCACTTCTTCCGCCCCCGGCGCGCGCACCAGGTCTTCGTGGAAGTTGCGCAGCCACTGCAGCATCGCCTGCGACACGGCAACGTAGACCGGGTTGCCGGACACGACGGCGATCATCTTGTGCAGCGCGAGGTCGGTCTCGAGGAAACGCACCGGGTCGCCCAGCGTGGCGCGGTGCACCTCGAAGGCCTCGCGCAGCCGCGCGATGTCTTCGTCGGTGGCGCGCTGCGCGGCCGAGCGCGCCATCGCCACCTCGAATGCGAGGCGTGCTTCCTTCAGGTGCTCGAGCAGCTGGCTGTCGCCGGCCAGCAGGTGAATCGCGCTGGCCGAGATCTGCGAGATCACGGAGTCGGCCGACAGCGGCTGCACGCGCGCGCCCTCGCCATGCACGATCGAGATCAGCCCCATCCGCTCGAGCGCCTGCAGGCCCTCGCGCACGGCGGGACGGCCGACGCCGAATTGCGCCATCAGTTCGCGCTCGGATGGCAGCAGTTCGCCGACCGGATACGCGCCGGAGCGAATGCCTGCCAGCAGGCGCTGTTGCACCTCGTGTCCGAGCTTGCGCCGGACGATGGGCTTTGCTGCGTGTTCCGTCTGAATCTCCGATTGACTTGTCATGTGTCGAATGGCATGATGTCCTCTTGTATGCTCATCATACCAGCTGATGTGTGAGTAAACAAGCGACGAAAGTGAATAAATGAGCCCAAAAAAGAGCAAGGCGGCAGTGTACGCAGTCGCCTCAGGCCGGGCAAATCCCTCAACAAACAAGGAGACGTACTCATGCAGGACCAGGCTGCGGGGCTAGATGCCACCACCAGAACGGAGCCTACTTCGGCCGTCAATTCACCGACCAAGGTTCTCTTCGCGAGCCTGATCGGCACCACGATCGAGTACTTCGATTTCTATATCTTCGGCACCGCTGCGGTGCTGGTTTTCCCGAAACTCTTCTTTGCGTCGGCCGATGCCACGATGGCGATGCTGCAGTCGCTGGCGACCTTCGGCCTGGCCTTCGTCGCCCGTCCGGTCGGCTCGGCATTGTTCGGCCACTTCGGCGACCGCATCGGCCGCAAGGCGACGCTGGTGGCGTCGCTGCTGACCATGGGCCTGTCGACCGTGTTCATCGGTCTGCTGCCGTCGTATGCGTCGATCGGCATTCTCGCGCCGGTGTTGCTGGCGATCCTGCGCTTCGGCCAGGGCCTGGGCCTGGGCGGCGAATGGGGCGGCGCGGTGCTGCTGGCGACCGAGAATGCGCCGCCGGGCAAACGCGCCTGGTACGGCATGTTCCCGCAGCTGGGCGGCCCGGCCGGCTTCTTCCTGTCCGGCAGTGCCTTCCTGCTGCTGACCACGCAGCTGCCGGAAGCTGACTTCCTCGACTGGGGCTGGCGCATTCCGTTCGTTTCGAGCGCGCTGCTGGTGTTCGTCGGCCTGTACGTTCGCCTGAACATCACCGAGACGCCGGAATTCGCGAAGGTGCTGGAAAAGCATGAGCGCGTGAAAGTGCCGATGCTGACCGTCGTGCTGGAGCATCCGCGCGCGCTGCTGCTGGGCATGTTGTCCGGCATGGGTCAGTTCGTGCTGTTCTACCTGATCACGGTGTTCACGCTGAGCTGGGCCACCACGTCGCTCGGCTACACGCGGCCGGAGTTCCTGGTGCTGCAACTGATCTCGGTGGTGTTCTTCGCGATGTTCATCCCGGTGGCGGCCAAGCTGTCGGACAACTTCGGCCGCACGTCGGCGCTGACGATCGGTGCAGTCGGCATTGCGCTGCTCGGCCTGGTGCTCGGCCCGATGCTGCAGGCCGGCAGCCTGACGACGGTGATCGCACTGTCGATCGGCATGGCGCTGATGGGCATGTGCTTCGGCCCGCTGGGCACGCTGATGTCGGACCTGTTCCCGGCCGAAGTGCGCTACACCGGCGCTTCGCTCGGCTTCAACCTGTCGGCCATTGTCGGCGCATCGTTCGCGCCTTACATCGCCACCTGGCTGGCCACGCACTTTGGCCTGCAGTATGTCGGCTACTACCTGTCCGGCATGGCCATGATCAGCGTGGTCGCTCTGCTGCTGGTGCGTCGCCTGCCGTCGACCAGCCACTGACGGGTTATCCGCCGCGGTGCCGGGCAAGTGCCGGCGCGCGGCGGCCAAGCCTTTCTGAATAAGCAACAACGAGCAAAAACCAAGTAACATACGCGCCTGCGCGCACCGTCGCGCAGGCCAGCCGGTCCCTCCCGCGTCGTCCTGGCCATCGCCCTGCCCTTCCACCACGCCAATCCGACGGAGTCCCAGGCATGCCACGCGTGTTGCTCGCCGATTCGTTCGCCGAGTCCCGACAAATCCTGAAGTGCCACGATTACCCGCCGACCTCGATGGCGGACCAGTACCAGTTCATCGGCGATCAACTGGGCGTCGATTTTTCGCCGGCCATTCGTGTGTTGCAGATGTTGCCGGTGTTCCTCAGCGGCCCACGCCATGCCGAAGTTCGCCGCGCGATGGCCATCGGGATTGCCTCGGCACGCGAGCCGCAACAGCGGGCGGCTCAGCAGGTGATCGACCGCCTGCCCGCGTTGCTGGCGCCGGGAAGGCAGACGGAATTGATGGCGGAGTTCGTGCGGCCGCTGTGGCAGGCGATGGCCGAGGCTCACTGCGGCGCAGGCAATGCAGATCTCGATCTGGTCAGCGACGTCACCCGCCTGTTCGACGGCCGGTTGCGCCTGCGCGAGCGGCTGGAAATCAACGAACGGATTCGCGCTTTCATCGGGCAGGCACCGGAGTCAGCAGACCACAGGTTGCTGGCGCTGGGACAGAACGTGCTCGGCGTCGGCCCGTTCACCGGTTCAATGGCGATGTCGCTGCATCATGTGTTCTCGGCGAATCCCGGCAAGCCGCTCAATGAAATTCAGTATCCGGCCAGCCTGCCGGTGAGCGCATTGCCGGTGACGGATCGCATCGTCTCGCCGGGCCCGGCTGATGCGACGGATGATGCCGCCGTGGTGAAGCGCTGCCTGCTGCATTCAAAGCAGTTTTCAACGAAGGAAAACGAAGAGGCGCTGTACGGCATCGGCGAACACGCATGCCTCGGGCGGCCGATTGCCTCTGCGGTGTGGTTGATGGTGATCGCGAAACTCGGCCAGATCGAAGCAGCGATTCAGTCGTCCGCGCTGACGCTTGCTGCCGACGCGCCGGAAAGCGAAGACGACTTCCTGAAACTGACGGACCCTTTCGTCCGTCCGCAGAGCGTGCGGGTGCAAACCTGTCCCGCAGTCCGCAGCCCGGCCTGATCCCGGCACACTGATGCCGGCGCGCCTGCTCAGGCGCTTGCGGAATCCGGCGCGGCCTGCGCCATCTGGCTGCTGAATTTGGCAGCGAGCATACGGATGTTCGACGACTCGTCCAGCATGTCCATCTCGATCACGCGGCCGAGGTCATCCTCCAGCTTCATGGCCAGCGTCAGCAGGTCGAGACTGTCGAGCGGCAGTTCGTCGATGCGCGCAGACAGCAGTTCGGCGAGATCCGCGGGCAGCTTGTCGGCCGGCGCAAGTTCGCGAATGCGCACGACGAATCGTTCTTCAATATCTTTTGCGGTCAGCATCGGTGGAGCAAAAATGACAAAAGCCTCTGGTTGTACCAGAAGCCTGTTGTCATTGCACCGGTTTTCTGCGCTGCTGCGGTAGACCCAGCCGGCTCAGGACGCTTCCCTGAGCAGCTTGCGCGCTTCCTTCAGCACCTTCACCGCCTCGCGCTCGCGGCCTTCTTCGGACAGCTTCTGGCCTTCGGCGCGCAGCTCTTTCACCTTCTGCAAGGTCTCTTCCTTCGCGGTGGAGGTGGCCAGGCTGGCGTCGATCGCCTTCGTCTCGCAGGTCACCGGATCGGGACAATGCGCGAAGGCCTGCGCTGCGCCCAGCAGCAGCATCGTGGCAAGGACTTTTTTCATGTCAGCGTTTCTTCTGTATGGTTTCGAGGAACTTGATCAGGTTTTCAATCTCGTCCGACGACAGGCTGCCGCCCCAGGCCGGCATGCCGAACTCGGAGCGTCCATTATGGATCGTCGTGCGGGCGACGTCCTTCCATTTTTCGTCATAGCGGCTGCTCAGCCGGCGCAGGTCGCGCTCGGGCTGCGGGCTCGCGCCGTTCTGCGAATGGCAATGCGAGCAGCGGCTGTTGAACACCGCGCGGTAATCATGGACGGACTCGTCGGCTACCTTGCGCAGGTGGCTGCGGAAATCGTCCGCTTCGGCGCGCGCGGCACGCATCCGCACGGCGCCAGACGGCGCCGCCTGCGGATCAGGCGCCTGCCCGGCGGCCACTTCGGCCGCGATCTTGCGCCACGACGCCTTGTCGTCAAAGGCCAGCGGAACGCCGGTCGGGAATCCGTACTTGCGCTGCAGCTGCTCGATCTCGGGGCGCAGCTCGGACAGCGCACCTTCGATCTTCAGCTTCAGCGCATCCTTGCCCTTCGGGACCGCCACCGCGATCTGCCCCGACAAGCCCATGCCGGACACCGGCGTCAGCCGCCACTGGTTGTTGAACGCGGTCAGGTTCAGGTAGCCCGCATGCGGGCCCCAGACCAGTCCGGCGTCGATCTCGCCGGCGGAGATTGCGGCGAAGATTTCTTCGGTGCTGCGATAGCTGTGCACGTCGTAACCGTCCATGTTGGACAGCACGACCTGGGCCGCCGAGCTGAAGGTCACGCCGACGCGGCGTCCCTTCAGGTCATTCAGCGAGGCGACCTGCAATTCGGGTTTGGACGCGATCGCATAGCTCACGTCCAGGAAAGCCTGGGTCCGCGTGACGCCGGCCGCCTTGTAGTCAGGGCTGGCCGGCAACGCGAAGTAAGCGTCGCATCCGTCGATGGAGTTGCGCAACGCGCGACGCTGGTTGTACGTCAGGTACCACACATACTCGACCGGCATGCCCAAGCGCTTGCCCACCAGTTCGGCGAGCTCGATATACAGGCCCCTGCTGGGTCCTTCGGATTTGCTGAACGGCAGATTGTCCGGATCCGAACAGACCTTCAGCGGCTCGGCCACGGCCATCGCCGATGAACCGGCTGCGGCGATGGCCAGCGCCATCGTTACCGAGCGCCGAAACTGGCTTGCAAACGACTTGGGCATCACATCCTCTCCGGTTTAGTTAAGCGCGAACACGAACATGGTGCCGCCTTCCGGGCTGGCCGCGTACATCTTCTCGCCGATCTCGCCGTAGAACGCCGGGATCGACTGGGTGCGGCCCGACACGATGGCGACATACTGCTTGCCGTCGATCGTGTAGGTCATCGGCGCAGCCATGATGCCGGAACCGGTGTTGAAGTCCCACAGGATCTTGCCGTTCTTGGCGTCGAATGCGCGGAACTTGCCGGCCACGTCACCCTGGAACACCAGGCCCGACGCGGTGGTCATCGTGCCGCCGGACAGCGGCAGCGGCTCTTTGTAGAACCAGACTTCCTTCTGCTTGACCGGATCCCATGCCTTCAGTCCGCCGCCATGGCCGCCCGGGCCCCACTTGCCGAGGTCGAAGTTCACGGCGAGGTAGAACTGGCCGCGCTTGTACTCTTCCTGGATGCCCTCCATGTCCATCGCGAGGTTGTTGGTCGGGATGTAGACCAGGCCGGTCTGCTTGTTGTAGCTCATCGGCGACCAGTTCTTGCCGCCCACGAGGTTCGGCACGATGTCGGTCGCGTTGCGCTTGTAGCCCGGACGCTTCACGTTGCCCGGCGCCTCGATCGGACGGCCGGTCTTCATGTCGATGCCCGACGCCCAGTTCACGCCGTCGACGAACTGCTTCGCCGAGATCAGCTTGCCGTTCGCACGGTCGATCACGTAGAAGAAGCCGTTGCGGTTCGCCTGCATGATGACCGGGGTCTTCTTGCCTTCGACCGGGATGTCGGCGAACACCAGTTCGTTCACGCCGTCATAGTCCCACGCGTCGTGCGGGGTGAACTGGTAGTGCCACTGGATGTTGCCCGTGTCCGGGTTCAGCGCGACCACCGAAGCGGTGTACAGGTTGGAGAACTTGCCGATTTCCGAGCTGTCGTTGCCGCGCACGCCAGCCGACCACGGTGCCGGGTTCGACGTGCCGTAGTAGACGAGGTTGAGCTTCGGGTCATACGAGCCGATCAGCCATGCGGTGCCGCCGCCGGTCTTGCCGGAGTCGCCCTTCCAGGTGTCGGCGCCCTTCTCGTTGCCGACCGGGACGGTGTGCGTGCGCCAGACTTCCTTGCCGGTGTTCTGGTCATACGCAACCAGCGCGCCGCGCACGCCGAATTCGCCGCCGGCATAGCCGGTGATGACCAGATTCTTCGCGATCGTCGGCGGCGACGTGATGGTCGCACCCTGCGTGTAGTCCATCACCGTCGAGGTCCAGACTTCCTTGCCGGTCTTGACGTCCAGCGCGGTCAGCTTCGCATCGAGGCGGCCGACGAAGACCTTGCCGTTGGCGTGTGCGACGCCGCGGTTGTCGACGTCGCAGCAGGCGAACTGGTCAACGTTACGGGGAACTTCGGGAGAATATTTCCACTTCAGGTCGCCGGTCTTCGCGTTCACCGCGATGACGTTCTTCGGACCGTAGGACGAGGTGACGATCAGCGTGTCGCCGACCAGGATAGGGGTGGATTCCTGCGAACGGTTGGTGCCGAGCTGCACCGCAAACTGTACCTTGAGATCTTTCACATTGGCCGGGGTGATCTGCCCCGCGGCACTGTAACGGGTGTTGCCCGTATCGCCGCCGTAGACCGGCCAGTCGCTTGCGAACGCCGTCGATGCCATTGCCAACAGCACCGATGCGGCCAAAACATTGGACTTCAGCTTCATTCCCATCTCCTTGTTTTTTCTTATAACGCTTGTTTGTCCAAGACCCGTGGCGCTGCGGCTTGCCAGGAATATTGGTTTCAGGAATACGTAGACTCGAAAATCAAGATCAGTTGCATGAACAGTTACTTTGCGGCGCCACACCCCCCTTCCATTCAGATTCTTCAGAACATTTGCAACAACAGATTCAACTCAACGCGAGGCCGAAGGCGGGACTCGAAAAGATCCCGCAGACCGTGCGGATCTGCGGGGAAATCACCAAAGGAGATAAATCGGCGCCTGTCGGGGTTCAGGGAATCCCGCCAAACCGCCTGTCCGGCCTGAACAAGAAACGCCGGACATCCTGCCCTCGATATCAATCCAGCACCGATATCGCCCTGCCTCGGGAAACCGCGGCCAGCCTGCACCCCGCTCCCCCGCCTGACTGCATCCGGTGGCTGACTGCTTGCCACTTTGGAATACTCATCACATGTGCGGTCATCATACCAGTAGGATTTCGGAGAAACAACGGGAAGTTCGGGGGTAGGGAAATCACCATCCGCCGGCACTGCGACTGGACCCACGCTTGTCCGGGGGTGGCTCGCGCCATGAGCCACCGCCTGCAGAAAATGAGCGTTGCCGACGTTCCAGCCCTTCGCGATGAACGCCCTCGCGCGCCGGCAACGCGTGTGCGCCACTCCGGCCGCACCCCAAGGAAGGAAAGGAAAAAACCAGACCATGAAAAACAATGAACACAGCACCGGCCTGACCGCGAATTTCGGCCGCGACAGCGTGGCCCTTCAGTCCCTGCACGCCCGTGGCGAAGTGGACGGGCTGCTGTTGCGCATGAAGCTGCGGCAGGTCTATCGCAACACCACCGGCAAGGATCTCGAGACTGTCTATGCCTTCCCGCTGGCCTGGGGCACGACCCTGCTCGGCCTGCGTGTCGAGCTGAACGGCAAGTCCATGGACGGCTGCGTGACCGAAAAATCCGACGCCGAGGCGCGCTATGAACAGGCGTTCGAAGACGGCGACCTTCCGGTGATGCTGGTCCGCGAAGGCAAGGACCTGTATTCGGCGCGCATCGGCAACCTGAAGGACGGCGACGAAGCCGTCATCGAAATCGAATACGGCCAGCTGCTTGCGCCAGACCAGGGCCGCACCCGCATCACGGTGCCCACCACGATCGCGCCGCGCTTCGGCCGCGACCCGGGATTGCGCGGCCTCGTCGCGCATGCGATCGGCGCGATCGATCCGCAGGCGGAATATCGCTTCTTCCTCTCGCTCGAGATTCGCGGACCGCTGGCGCACGGACTCGTCGCCTGCCCCAGCCATGCGGTGAGCCAGCAAGCCACGGCCTCCGGCGTCAGCGTGCAGCGGTCGCAGCGGGCCATGCTCGATCGCGATTTCATCCTTACCATCGACGCCGACGAAATCACGTCCACGCTCGCCAGCCCTGACCCGGGCAGCGACGGCGCCTGCACGCTGTTGACCAGCCTCGTGCCCAACCTGCCTGCCGCGGCACAGGCCGACGCGCCGTTGCGCCTGAAGCTGCTGGTCGACTGCTCGGGCTCGATGAGCGGCAACAGCATGCAGCTGGCAAAAGAAGCACTCGCCACTGTGGCAAGGCAGCTGCGGCCGACCGACGCCGTATCGTTCAGCCGCTTCGGTTCCGAGACGGTCCACATGTTCGACCGGCTGGTCCCGACAAGCAAGCGCAACCTCGCGCAGCTGCTGCAGGAAATCGGCAGGACCGACGCCGACATGGGCGGCACCGAACTGGCGTCCGCATTGCAGCAGGTGATCGCGCTGACGGAAGACGGGCAAGTGCGGCCGGACGCCGCCGGCATCCTGCTGATTACCGACGGCGAGGTCTGGGCGATCGACGAGGTCATCGCCGTCGCGCGCCACGCGGGCCATCAGGTCTATGTGATCGGCGTCGGCAGCTCGCCGGCGCAATCCCTGGTCGGCGAGCTCGCCGAAGTCACGGGCGGCGCCGCCGTGTTCGCCTCCCCCGGCGAAGACATGGCCGCCATCGCGGAACGGCTGGTCGCCAGGGCGCGCTCGGTGCGCGACCTCGATGTGGCGGTGGACACCGGCGAAGGCAGCGAACCGATCCGGCTGCCGCGCAGCCATTACCGGATCGCCGCAGGCGAGATACTGCACCTCTGGTACCCGATGCCGCATCGCCCGGCAACCGCGCCACGGATCGTGATCACAGACCGATCCGGCGGCGCGCAGCAATACGTCAGCGCGGCCAGCGTCGAATGGAATGCCGACGGCACGGTCGCGCGCATCGGCGCGGCGCAAAGGCTGTACGACATGCCGGATTCGCAGCGGCGGCTGGAGATCGCGCTGAAGTACCAGCTGATCACCGAGCAGACGAATTTCATCCTCGTGCATCAGCGTGATGCGGCTGACAAGGCCACCGGCATCCCCGAACTGCAGCAGGTGCCGAACATGCCGGCAGCGGGCTGGGGCGGCAGGAATACGGTCGCGTTTTCCTACCCCATGTACGATCAGCCGCGCTTCATGCGCCGGCAAGTCATGTCGACCGACAAACCGTCACCTCTGGCGTTCTGGCGACGTGCTGCATCGCCCGAGCCCCTGTTGGAAGACAGCATCAACCCGCAGCCGAGTCGCTATGCCGGCATCGCCGATGCGATGGCGAACCCGAAGGATCCCGCCAATCCGCTGAAGCTGCTCGCGCAACGGATGGACGACCTGCAAGGCACGCCGGGCTCCTTCGCTGCGCTGGCCGTCTTGATCCGCGACGATGCGGCGCTGGACTTCCTGCTGCCGCTGCTCGACGAGCTTCAGCCGATCGCCGGCGACCGCGAGGCAGCGGTCGCGCTGCTGCTCGACTGGGTACGCCGCAAGGCGCCCCCGTGCATGCGCCTGTCGCGGCAGGTACGGGCGCTGCTGGACGCGCGCGTCGCGCTGGTTGCGCCCGCCGCCATCGTGGATGTCCGCGCGAGGCTCTCTGCCGAAGGCGTCCGTACTGCCAGCGGGCGGCACAACGATGGCGAGGACAGCGACGAGATTCCTGCCTTCCTGCGGCAGCCTGCTGACTGAAGGAGCGGCCCGACGCCGGGCTTGACCCTCGTCAATCCGCGGGCACCGGTTTCGGCCGGGCCCCGCGGGCATTGGTTTCAATCGCCCGGAACCATGCCGCGTATCCGGGATCGCTGGTTACAATCAGAGCGCAGGCCACTCACCCGGAAGGATGACCATGCCCCACGCTCCGCACTCCCGTCACCACGACAAGCCTTCGGCGTCCGCACCGGTGCCGGTTGCGCCGGGCACCGTCTACACCTGCCCGATGCACCCGCAGATCCGCCGCGACGCGCCGGGAAGCTGCCCGATCTGCGGCATGGCGCTCGAGCCGGTGATGCCCGCGCCCAATGATGCCGAGAACCCGGAGCTGGTCGATTTCCGCCGCCGCTTCTGGTGGACGCTGCCGCTGACGCTGGCCGTCGCCGTCCTCGCGATGGCGTCGCATCGCTTCACGCACGGCGGGCTGCCTTATCAAAGCTGGATCGAACTGCTGCTCAGTGCGCCGGTCGTGCTGTGGGCCGGCAAGCCCTTCTTTGAACGCGGGCTGCGTTCGGTGGCGCAGGCCAGCCCGAACATGTGGACCCTGATCGGACTCGGCATCGCCGCCGCCTTTTTCTACAGCGTCGTCGCCACCGTCGCGCCCGGCGCTTTCCCGGCCGCGCTCGTGCAGGACGGAAAGGTGGGCGTCTACTACGAAGCCGCTGCCGTCATCGTGTCGCTGACCCTGCTCGGCCAGATACTGGAGTTGCGCGCGCGCTCGCAGACTTCAGCCGCGATCCGGGCTTTGCTGAAGCTCGCGCCCCGGACAGCGCGCCGTATCGCCCCTGACGGCAGCGAGGCCGACATACCGCTCGCGCATGTGCACGTCGGCGACATGCTGCGCGTGCGCCCCGGCGAGAAAGTGCCGGTCGACGGCATCGTGCTAGAAGGCGAAACGGCGATTGATGAATCGATGCTCACCGGCGAACCGCTGCCCGTCAGCCGACGTCCCGGCGACCAGCTGATCGGCGCAACCATCAACGGCAGCGGCAGCCTGGTGATGCGCGCCGCGAAAGTCGGCTCGCAAACCATGCTCGCGCAGATCGTGCAACTGGTCGCCGAAGCGCAGCGCTCGCGCGCGCCGATGCAGCGGCTGGCCGACGTGGTAGCCGGCTATTTCGTCGTCGCCGTCGTTCTGGTGGCCATCGTCACCTTCGTCGCCTGGGGACTGTTCGGCCCGTCGCCAGGCTGGGTATTGGGCTTCGTGAATGCCGTCGCGGTGCTGATCATCGCCTGCCCCTGCGCACTCGGACTGGCGACGCCGATGTCGATCATGGCCGCGACCGGACGCGCGGCCACGCTCGGCGTGCTGTTCCGGGATGCTGCGGCGATCGAAGCGCTGCGCCGCATCGACACGCTGGTCGTCGACAAGACCGGCACGCTCACCGAGGGCAAGCCGGCCTTCGAGCGCGCGATCGGCGCGGCCGGATTCAGCGACGATCAGGTACTTCAGCTCGCCGCCAGCCTCGACCAGGGCAGCGAGCATCCGCTGGCGCAGGCCATCGTCAGCGCCGCGCGCGCTCGCGGACTGCCCTTGCAGACGCCCGATGCGTTCGAATCGTCCAGCGGCATCGGCGTGCACGGCGTCATCGATGGTCACAGGCTCGCGCTCGGAAACACCACTCTGATGGCGTCGGAGCAGGTGGACTGGTCGCCGTTGCAGGCGCAGGCCGAAGCCTTGCGCGCCGAGGGCGCCAGCGTGATGTTCCTCGCCGTCGACGGCCGGGCAGCCGGCCTGCTCGCGGTGTCGGATCCGCTGAAGGCAACCACGCCGGCGGCGCTGGCAGCGCTGCGCGAGGCCGGCATGGAAGTCGTGATGGCCACGGGCGACGGGCTCACCACCGCGCAATCGGTGGCGCGCAAGCTCGGCATCACGCGCGTCTACGGCGAGGTGAAACCGGCCGACAAACTGCAGCTGGTGACGGACCTGCAAGGCCGCGGCCGCAAGGTCGCGATGGCCGGCGACGGCATTAACGACGCACCGGCGCTGGCGAAAGCCGACGTCGGCATCGCGATGGGCACCGGCACCGACGTCGCGATCCACAGCGCGCATGTGACGCTGGTCCGCGGCGACTTGCGCGGCATCGCCGATGCGGCGCGGCTGTCGCATGAAACGGTACGCAACATGCGGCAGAACCTGATGTTCGCGTTTCTCTACAACGCGCTCGGCATACCGGTCGCTGCCGGCGTGCTCTATCCGTGGACAGGGCAGCTGCTGTCGCCGGTGATCGCGGCGCTGGCAATGAGCTTCAGCTCGGTGTCGGTGGTGATGAATGCGCTGCGCCTCGGCGGCTCGCGCAGCGCGAATGCCTGACCGGCCCGGACGTTACAGCGCCATCTGATTGTGCTACGCTGGCTGCACGCCACCTGCACACATCATGCGAACCCTCGTCGCCACGTTCGGCCGCCACATCGCCGCCTTCGTCATGCTGGCCATGCTGACCTCCAGCATCGCCATGGCCGCCTATGTGTGCCCGACAGCCCGGGCCGGCCTGAATGACATGGCGATGGGCCCGCACACGGCGGCCATGGATGAGCAAATGCCGGCGCACTGCGCCGAGCGCCACATGGGAGACAAGCAGGCGCTCGAGCAAAGCGGCAGCCCGCCCGAACTTGCGCTGCCGCTGGTGATCTCCGTGCAGCAGCTGCCGCCGGCCGCCCCCTTGTACCTGCATGCGCCGTCCGTGCGCATCGCCGCCCCCTCGGCTTCCTCTCACGCACCGCCCTTCCTGCGCACGCTGCGATTGCGCATCTGACACCTCCGTTGCTGACCCCGGTCCGGCCTGCCGCTGCAGATGCCGGTGTTTGCGTTCACCCGTGGAGCCCATGATGACCACATTCGCACCGAGCCGCGCTTTCCACCGGCTCGCCCTGTTCGCCGCCCTGCCCGCGCTCGTTCCCGCGCTGCTGGCCGTCGCCCCCGCTTGCGCGGACACACCGCCGCTGACGCTGGAGACGGCCGTGCGCCATGCACTGCATCGCTCAGCCGCGCACCAGGCTGCCGAAAGCGCCACGCAGGCCAGCGCCGAAGCCGCTGTTCAGGCCGGCCAGCTGCCGGACCCGATGCTGAAGCTCGGCATCGACAACCTGCCGGTCGAAGGGCCGGACCGCTGGAGCATCAGCCGCGACTTCATGACGATGCGCCGGATCGGCATCGAGCAATCCTGGGTCTCGGCCGACAAGCGCGCTGCACGCAGTGCGCGCGCCGGCCAGATGGTCGCGCTGCAGCAGGCCGAAGCGGCCATGCACGCAGCCGACACGCGCGCGCAGGCCGCGCAGGCATGGATACAGATGCGCCATGCGCAGCGCGCGCAGGCCTTCGCTTCCGAACTGGCCAGGCATGCGGGCGACGACCTCGCCGCCGTGCAGGCAGCTCACCGTGGCGGCAAGGCCAGCGCGGCCGACGTCGCGCAGGCGCAGCTGGCGCTGACCCGGGCGCAGGACGGCCGCGCGCGCGCGGCGCAGGAACGGGAAGCCGCGCGCATCGCGCTGCAGCGCTGGGTGCAGGTGCCGGTCGACTCGGTTGACGACGCGCTGCCGCCGCTGAACCTGCCGGCCGCGCTGCTGGAAGAAGGTCAAGTCGACCGCCAACATCCGCTGCTCCTGAAGTCGGCCCGCGCAACCGAACTGGCCGAGTCCGACGTCGCGGTCGCAACGGCGGAGCGCCGGCCGGACTGGAGCTTCGAACTCGCGTTCAACCAGCGGGCCAGTCCCTACGCCAACATGGTGTCGTTCGGCGTGACCATACCGCTGACCCTGAACCCGGCACAGCGGCAGGATCGCAGCATTGCCGAAAAGGCCGCGCAGGCCGCAGTCGCGCGGCTGCAGCAGGACGAGGCGCGCCGCGCGGTCGCCGCCGAGCTGGCTGTGCTGCAGACGGCGACGAAGCAATCGTCGGAACGCGCCGCGTGGCTGCGCGAGCAGGCGCTGCCGCTGGCGCGGCAGTCGGTTGACCTTGCGGTGGCCGCCTACCGCGGCGGCGCCGGCAGCTTGTCGGCGGTCTTCAGCGCGCGGCGCATGCTGGTCGAGCAGCAGCTGCAGATCGCCGAGCTCGAGCGCGACGCCGCGCTCGCCTGGGCGCAACTGTCCTTCCCGCTGCAAGGCGAAGCCGCCGCAACACAGGAGGCCCGGCCATGAACGCTTCCGTTCTGATCAAATCCGTCGCGCTGGCCGCAGTCGGCGCGCTGCTCGCGGCCGGCGGCTATTACGCCGGCCGCCGCCATGACACGACGAACATGCCGGCCGCGCCGACTGCCGCTGCCGACCCGAAGGTCGATCCCAAAACCGGCCGCAAGGTGCTGTACTGGCACGACCCGATGGTGCCCGGACAAAAATTCGACAAGCCGGGCAAGAGCCCGTTCATGGACATGCCGCTGGTGCCGGTCTATGAGGACGACGCCGCCGCAGGCGGCGTGAGCGTCTCGCCGACCCTGCGGCAAAGCCTCGGCATCCGCGAGGCGACGGTACGGCGCGCGCAGGTCGGCACCCGCATCGAGGTCGTCGGCAGCACGCAGCTGGACGAAAGCCTCGCCGAAGTCGTGCAGAGCCGCGTGACCGGCTACATCGAAAAACTGCATGCGCGCACGCCGATGCAGCGCGTCCAGCGCGGCGCGCCGGTCGCGACGCTGTTCGTGCCCGACTGGCTCGCGCCGCAGGAAGAATATCTTGCGCTGAAGCGCGCCGGCGACGCCGAACTGGCCGACGCCGCGCGGCAGCGCATGCGCGCGCTGTCCATCCCGGACGCCGTGATCGCGCAGCTCGACAGGACCGGCCAGCCGCAGCGACAGCTGACGCTGTACGCGCCGGTCAGCGGCGCCGTCACCGAACTGCCGGTGCGTGACGGCGCGATGGTGTCGCCGGGCATGACGATCGCGAAGATTTCGGGACTTGGCCGGCTGTGGCTGCTGGCCGACGTGCCGGAGACGCTCGCGCCGCTGCTGCGGCCCGGCATGAAGGCCACCGCGCGCTTCGCCGGCCTGCCGGGCCGCAGCTATGCGGGCGTGGTGCGCGACATCCTGCCGCAGGTGAGCACGGCCACGCGCACCGTGCAGGCGCGGCTGGAACTCGACAACCGCGACGGCAGCCTGACGCCGGGACTGCTGATGCAGGTGAGCCTGGCCGAACCTGCCGGCGAACCGAAACTGCTGGTGCCGACCGAAGCGGTCATCCGCACCGGCCGCCGCGTGGTGGTACTGGTCGCCGGCGAGAAGAATGCGATCCGCCCGGTCACGGGCAGCGCCGGACGCGAACACGGCGACGACACGGAAATCCTCGACGGGCTCAGCGAGGGTCAGAAGGTGATTGTGTCGGGCCAGTTCCTGATCGATTCGGAAGCGAGCCTGAAATCGGCGCTGGCGAGATTGTCGGATGCGCCGGACACGGGCGCAGCCGCAAACGCAGCGCCGACCGCCGCCGCGCCGCTGCACCACGCGACCGGCCGCATCGAGCAGGTGTCGCCTGAAGCACTGACACTCGCGCACGACCCGGTGCCGGCGCTGAAATGGGGCGCGATGACAATGGACTTCGCCAAGCCCGCGCCGGAGGCATTCAGGCAGTTCAGGCGCGGCGATCGCGTGCATTTCAGCTTCCGCGAGACCGACGAAGGCTATCTGCTCGAGAGCGTCGAGCCTGAGGCAAGGAGCGGGAAATGATCGCCGCCATCATCCGCGCTTCGATCGCGAACCGGCTGCTGGTGCTGCTGGCCGCAGCCGGCATCACGCTGTGGGGGCTGTGGTCGCTGGCGCGCACGCCACTCGATGCCTTGCCCGACCTGTCCGACACGCAGGTCATCATACGCGCGCAGTTCCCCGGCAAGGCGCCGCAGCTGGTCGAGGACCAGGTCACCTATCCGCTGACGACCGCGCTGCTGTCGGTGCCCGGCGCGAAGACCGTGCGCGGCTATTCGTTTTTCGGCGACGCCTTCGTCTACGTGCTGTTCGACGACGACACCGACCTGTACTGGGCGCGCTCGCGCGTGCTCGAATACCTGAATCAGGTGCAGGGCAAGCTGCCGCAAGGCGTCAGCGCGGAGCTGGGGCCGGACGGCACCGGCGTCGGCTGGATTTACGAGTACGCGCTGGTCGATCGCAGCGGCCGGCATGATCTCGGCCAGCTGCGCGCATTGAATGACTGGTTCCTGCGCTTCGAACTGAAGACCGCGCCGAATGTATCCGAGGTGGCGAGCATCGGCGGCATGGTCCGGCAGTATCAGGTCGTGCTCGACCCGGACAGGCTGCGCGCCTTCGGCATCAGCCACGCCATGGTGCGCGACGCGCTGTCAAAAGCCAATGCCGCCACCGGCGGCGCGGTGGTCGAACTGGCCGAGACCGAATACATGGTGCGCTCGCAATCCTACCTGCGCACGCTCGACGATTTCCGCAACACCGTGCTGAACGCCAGCGAGGCCGGCACGCCGGTGCTGCTGCGCGACGTCGCATCGGTGCGCATTGGTCCGGAAATGCGGCGCGGGATCGCCGAGCTGGACGGCGAAGGCGAAGTGGCCGGCGGCGTGGTGGTCATGCGCAGCGGGAAAAACGCGCTGGACACCATCGACGGCGTGAAGGCGAAGCTGGCCTCGCTGAAGGCATCGCTGCCGCCGGGGGTCGAGGTCGTGACCGTGTACGACCGCTCGAACCTGATCCGCGCCGCCGTCGCCAACCTGCGCGACAAGCTGGTCGAGGAATTCATCGTCGTCGCGCTGGTCTGCGTGCTGTTCCTGTTCCACCTGCGCAGCGCGCTGGTGGCGATCGTGTCGCTGCCGCTGGGCGTGCTGGCGGCTTTCATCGTGATGCTGCACCAGGGGGTGAACGCGAACATCATGTCGCTGGGCGGCATCGCGATTGCGATCGGCGCGATGGTGGACGCGGCCATCGTGATGGTAGAAAACGCGCACAAGCACATCGAGCAGCATGAGCAGCAGCATCCCGGCGAGGCGCTGACCCCGGCTGCGCGCTGGCAGCTGATGACCGACGCCGCGATCGAGGTCGGTCCCGCGCTGTTCTTTTCGCTGCTGATCGTCACCCTCTCCTTCCTGCCGGTGTTTGCGCTGCAGGCGCAGGAAGGCAAGCTGTTTGCGCCGCTGGCCTTCACCAAGACCTATACGCTGGCGGCCGCGGCGGGAATGGCGGTCACGCTGGTGCCGGTGCTGATGGGCTATCTGATCCGCGGACGCATACCGCGCGAAGAGGCCAATCCGCTGAACCGCGTGCTGGTGCGGCTTTACCGTCCGGCGCTGGAGGCCAGCCTGCGGCATCCGTGGATGACGATCGTCATCGCTGCCCTCGCGCTGGTGCTGACCGCGTATCCGCTGTCGCGCCTGGGTGGCGAGTTCCTGCCGCCGCTGGATGAAGGCGACCTGCTGTACATGCCGACCGCACTGCCCGGACTGTCGGCGGCCAAGGCGGCCGAGCTGCTGCAGCAGACCGCCAGGCTGATCAAGACCGTGCCCGAAGTGCAGACTGTCTTCTGCGAGGCCGGCAGTGCCGAAAGCGCGCACGCTCCGGCGCCGC
>JACCDR010995857.1_pt1 | contig 17643 bp, 15 predicted proteins | sample 7446431 | NCBI WGS metagenome assembly JACCDR01 (sample SAMN15323443, study PRJNA562643) | freshwater metagenome | isolation source: river surface water | place: USA:Blue River Watershed | collected 2017-08-17
CCGAAAATAATCAACTGAAGGTGGAAAATAAACAATTAAAGTGTGATATTGATATATTAAAAACCGAAAATAATCAATTTAAGGCGGAAAATAAACAATTAAAGAGTGATATCGAAATATTAAAAACCGAAAATAATCAATTTAAGGCGGAAAATAAACAGTTAAAGAGTGATATTGATATATTAAAAAATAATAAAGAACGATTTGATGCATTAGTTAAATTGCACGAATGTAATGCATTAGTTAATAAGGAATTTAAAAAATTATACAAACTAAAATTCAAGAAATCAAAATTTGATTATATACCAAATATCGGTGATTTTATAATGGACCCACCTGATGAAATTGATAAAGATGACTATGATTTTTGGTTAGAATTTAATAATAAATATCCTCGATCAAATGATAGTCAATTTAGAGAAATATATCGTGATATTGCATCGGATAGAGCTGATAAAGGTGCACATATTAATGTTTCTAGATTAACACTAGCCGAATATGATGAATTAATAAAAATAACTTATCCAGACAACTATATTAATAATAAAGAATTATATGATGCATATAGAGATTGGATATTTATGTTTCCTGCTTAAATTTACAACTTGAGAATTTATTTTTCTTACATCTATTCATAAATATTGATATTATAAAATGAATTAATAAATAAAATCAAATGTGTGCGGCGCAATTATCTAGAGAATAACATAAATTAATGCAAAATGATTTAAGAAAAAATAAATATTCAAATGGTGCATTTGTTTATATTATTGATTACAGTGATGAAGATGAAAATCTTGATGGGATTTATAAACTTGGTAAAACTGATAATATGAAAAAAAGAAAAGCGATTTATGATACGCATACCTTGCACAATAAACCCGTTGTATGTATGGAAATGACAGATAAACCTCTCCAATTGGAAAGTTGTATAAGGTCTATGTTATATGATTATAAATATAAAAATAGAAAAGACTTTTATATTTGCAAAGAAAGTGTTATTAAAAAAGCATTTAAGAATTGCATTAAGAGTATCGATAATATGAACCAAACTGGTGGCGGTAAAATATCTGTAATAAATATGATAGATGAATTAAATAAAGAAATTGAGATATATGATATTAAAATAAATCAGATGAATTTATTAAATCTATGAGTGGTCCTTAAATTTCCCCAACCTTTGGATGTGCGATTTTAATTAATTTCTATTATATAAATAAATCATTTTTTTTACCCGTCTTTCTTTGATTTTTTTGGATGATTACATTGATATTTTTCTGGATAATTACATCGATTTTTTTTGGATGATTACTGTTATGATTACTGTAATATTTTCTTTGATGTTTTATTTGATGATTTCTTTGTCATTTTATTCCCTATAAAATCAATAAATAAATCAATTTTTTTAATTACAATATCTGCATGAAAAAGATACTTGTGCTTTACGCATTAAATTCAATGAATGATATTTAGCAATATCATTTTTAATATTTTCGATATATTCCTTCGCTTTATCTGGATACATTTTATTCATTATTTCACTGATTTCATCATTTCGTGTTTTTAATTTTTCTTTTTCATCGTGTGAATTAATAGTATTATGAGTTATTGTATAATGTTGTAGGAAATTATTATTATTCCTATAAACATCATTTTCTCTTTCATATGAAAACGGGTTTAGTAATTTATCCAGTTCTTTACTCGTAATTTTACTATCAATATCTGCAATCTTATGTGTATTCGTATGGTGTTCTTTTTGTAATTCTTCAAATGTTGGTCCCTTTACAACGGATTTCATATATTTATCACAAAAATCTGTCATATTCATTTTCCCCATTGATTTATTACACAACCCACAAATAGGACGCAAATTATCAATAGTATCATCTCCACCCTCAGCAACAGCAATAATATGACCGCATTCGAAATGTTTGCTATCGATTTCTTTTTTACAACATTCACACAATCCAATTCCTTTATCCTTTCCGATATATTGGTCCCATACTTGGTTTTTTAATGTTTTTGGAATTGTTTTTCTTGGTGTTTTATCAACAGGTTTCTCAAGTTGCTTTTTCTTTTGTGCATAATCCTTTTTAAGCTTTTTTTTCAATTCTGCATATTTTTCTTTAATATTTGCAACTTCCTCCTTCATCATAGTATCTAATTTAGCGACTTCTTCTTCATATTGTGCATCGAGCTGGTCCATTTAATATAATTACAATTAATGGTATAAGGTTAATAAATCAATATTTTTAAATTATAAGCGCAATGCAATCCTTAATATACTTGTCCCAAGTTTGTTTTACCATATGTCTTTTTGAATGACTAAGCGATTTTAATTGTTCTATAATTATTTTTTTATATTTAATTTCTCTATATATATTTTTCTCTATTTCTGCAATTTTATCTTTGAATTTTTGTCTCTTTTCGCTATTAATTATTTTATTTTTTAAAACTTTGATATGACGTAATGCATCGGATAATGTAAAGAGCTTAATTGCACACACCACATTTTATTAAATAATTATATTATTGTTACTCCATGTATTTTTAATCATATGTCGTTCTGTATATCCTAATCCTCTAATTCTGTCAAACATAGCTTTTTTATATTTTGGTTTTGTTGACATATTATTTTCAAATTCTTGAAATCTTTCAACAAATATGTTTTGATCTGTATCATTTATTATCATACCTTTTAGTTGTTTTATACGTTCAATCATTATAGTTAATATTTTTTCATATACATCGTATTCCGGCTTTTTCTCAATTTTTAAATTATCTGTATTTAAAACTGATATAAATTTGTTGTTTAAATTAGAATTACATAATGTATGATTTTCAGGATGTTGTTTATTAAAATTAATAATGCGAATAAACTCAATTATACATTCTTCAATTTCACTATTAAATATAATATTAATATCATTTTCAGATAAAATATCTAATTGTTCATTTCCTAACTTATTAAATTTAATAACTGGTCCTTTTACATTATTTTTATTTATATCATTTTGTTTCTTGTTATTATTTTTTGTATTATTAAAATCATTCATTTTTTTAATAGAACAGTTCAATTTCTCATGACGCCATCTATTTTTCGGACTACTAAAATTTTTATTGCAATATTTGCAGACCATATTATCGTCAGATTTATTTACAATAAGATTTTTTTCAACAGGATGTTTTATTTTATTATGTCTCCAAGCCCCATATAAGAATCATAATTCTTATTGCAAATCATACAACAAAATACATATGAATTATTTATTAACATTCGTTTAATAGTTGATTCATTTGTTTGCTTATTTATGTTTATTTTATTTGTATTTACATAAGATATAGATTTAATAGGTTTTGGTATGGATTTCGTTAATATTTTATGTGGAATATTTATTTTTGGTTGTGAAATAGGCTGTATAACTGTGATTTTTTTATCATTATTCACAAAATCATTCTCCTCTATACCTTTCTTAAAATTAATAACTTTTGATATATTTAATTTGATTTCTTCTAATTTATTGTCATTCTTACCCCAGACAAATACTTTCGCTACTTTATTCACATTATTACTATCTAATCTATTAGCACGAGATATCCGTTGGATGATATTTATAACATTATTATTAGGATGGGTAAGATAAATTGAATCACACACTGGAATATCTATACCTTCATCTAATATATGTACATTGCATATTATATTTATACTATTATTATCAACTGTAAATTTATTCATATATTGTTGTCTATTTTTGGCACTTGTACTACAATTTATTTCATACGTTTTTAATGGCAAATCAAAATATATATTTACGACTTTTAATATTTTACTAAATTCATCTGCTTCCTGGATTGTTTTTAAATATACAATACATTTTTTAACATTAGTTAATTTTATAGATTCTAACAAGAAATATGCCTTATTTATATAAATTGTTTTTGATACTAAAGATTTATCTATTTTTAAATTATCTATATGTTCTATCAATTTATTATTATTTGGATAGTAAAAGTTATAATCACAGATATATTTATTTTTAATAGCATCATCCCACGATAATTCATAAATAGTATCTCCAAAAATATCATTTTTAATTGGTGTAGCAGACATAAATAATATATTATAATTGCTAGTTAATAATTTATTCATATGAAGATTAGTTAATGACAAATTATGAAACTCATCTATGATGATTAAACAGTTATCATATGTGGATTTATTTATAATTTCAACTGAGTCATAAGTTGAAGCGATGATATTTTTACCATCTATAAGATTTATTTTACGTTCCGCCTTACAATTTACTAAAATATAATTTATAGTGTCATCATTATAATAGTTCTTAAAGTGCTTTAATAATTGTTCAGTAGTAGATATTAATGGAGTTAATATGATAATATTAGTATAATCTATCGATAACATATATGATACTAACGTTTTACCAGTGCCACAAGGCATCGATAGAATACTCTTATTTATAAACCTTAATTTATTATAAGCTTCTATTTGATAATCTCTCGGTTTAATTTTTAATATATCTTTATTCGATATTAATGGGATGTTAATATATTTTATTTTGTTCATTCTACATATGATTTGCTGTGAAAGTTTACCTGAATAATAAACAATCGCATTAGTGATACTATTCTCTGCGACAAAATTATAAAATCCACTTAAATCACTTATATTAATGGTATTATCTTCGCCGGTAGTTGAATAATTCTTACATTGGATATAATCTATTGTATTATCATTATTAATACCAATTATATCACAACCAATATCATCACATATAGAATCATTTTTATAAAATCTGTTATCTAATATATTTAATGGGATGTCTTCCCACAGCCAACAATCTTTATATTTAGGCTTAATAATATCTCGAATATACTTTTCGTATTCTTTTCCGTTATTTAATTTAGTCATCTATATTATAAATGACTGAATTATATTTAAATTAATATAAATCAATTTTGTAAAAAAACTAGATATTTTTTTGGCAAATTTTTACTTAATTAAATGATTAGTATAGTAGACCAATTCATAAATATCATCATATTTCTTACCAAGTGCATCGAATAATAGTTTTTCACAATACATTTTAATGTTTTCACGTGATAAATCGCTATATAGTGTTTTTAATTTTTTAATGCTATGTTGTTCAATAAATAGGTCGAAATGAGAAGAAATGTCTACATTCATATTGTAGTCTAACTCATTTAATTTTTGTTTATTTATGGGATGATTGTATATGATACTAAAATATTTATCATTAATTGCTGTTTTTATCTTAATAAATTCATTTAAAATATTTAAATATTTTTTAATTGTTTGATATATTATACGTTCCCCATTTTTTTCTTCTTTTTTATGCAAATTTCGCATCATAATATCTCCTATAATGGTATTATTGTTATAAATGCTATTAATATTATAAAAATCATCTTCAATTGATAATAATATAATATCAACAATCCCATATGTTTTTTTAATAATTCCACGTGTTATTTGAGTACAAGCACTGGTCTTAATTTTATATGTGTTTAATATTTTAAGAGTATCAATAATTTCATTATAATAATGCTCATGTAGTTTATATAATTCGTTGTTAAATTCAGTTATAATATTTTTTAATAAAACATTATCATAATTAATATCATTTAATATTACACCACTATATTCTATATCATATTGAATATAAAATATTCTATTAAGTGTCTGATTACGTATTTTATGAACACACGTTAATGGTTCATCCACATAATAGTTGAACAACTTATCAATAGACTTTGTATTGAATATATCAGCATCAAAGTATTTATAACTATAATTACCACGTTTATTATTAATTTCTTTTTCATATGCATCACAGCGAAACTTGGATATTTGTTGTATTGAATTATCTGGTGCATTACACTTTACATAATTATTTCTAATATCTTGATATATATCCATTACATGAACATCATTATTTAATTTAATATTATAGCGTTCATTTATTTCTTTCATAATATTATTTTTAAATACATTACAATATAAAATCATATTATCAATCGCGGGTTGAATTGATATATTTTGAATTATTTGCATCATACCATCATACTGTATCCGAGCCATATCTTGTAAATCATCTTGTTTTTCTTTAATAGATAATTTAAATTTTTCGATTTCTTTCTTAATATTATTTTCTTTATTGATTTCTGTAATTTTATCACATAATATTTTATAATCATATTTTAATTTATCTAATTCTGATTTGTCAAATTGTATTTTTTTATATAATTCATTAATTTCTATTGTTTTCTTTTTATTTTCTTCATCTTGTAAGCTAATATTAATAATAATTTCATTATATTCTTTTTCAAGTTCTTCTACTTTTTGTTTATTTTTAGTATTTTCTTGTGATTTTTTAAATAATTGGTCTTTCATATTATTTAATATAGCTGTTTTATTTTTAATATTCTGAATCAATTCATCTGATGATTTTTTAGAAAGTTCTTCATATTTTGCGATTTCCTTGTCTAAGTTTTCTAATTCTAACATCATCATACCATTTAATCTTGTAATAAAAGCATCCATTTATATTATAGTAATTAATTGCTATAATATAAATAAATCAATTTTTATAAATTAATATAACAACATCGCAAATATTATAATGATTAATATAATGATAATAATATTGTGATATTTACACCCTTGAAGATTTAAAATGCCGATTTTTTAATTAAAATAATATAAAGATTTATTAATAATTAATATTAGTAATGAACAGTAATAGTTCTGTTGTGATTTGCTCCCTCTGTATATGTTTTCAGTTATAAAAACTATTAAGCTTATACATTTAAAGAGGCGTTTAAAAACTAATCAGTTATGGTAGACGCCATAACATAACCATAATTTACATATTCCTGTAATGGATAAACCTTGGAGATTGTCATTATATGCGTTTTAAATCTTCACGGGTGTAAAACTAGGTCTTGCTCTATTAATATACTCATTCATCTGTTCAATATCTTTCATATATTCAATGGATTTTCGAATATTTCTTCTGATTTAACCATATTATAGTATGCATTTTCAGCTGTACATTGTGCAAATAATAAATGTTCTTCAACTGTTTGTGTAAGTTTATGCTGGATATTATTTTGTTTATTTGATGATTGTATTTATTATAAATCCTTTTTATATTTAGCGGAATTGCTATCAAATTCTTTCATTGCATGTTTAAGAGCTTCTTCGGGGCTCATATTAGGGTTGCTTTCTTTAATCTTTTGCATAATCTTGCTAGCTACTTTCATAGGAGGTACGCCATTCGGGATACCATATGTTTCAGCTATATGTTTCTTAAATTTTAATAACGCCATAAAACTCGGATTACCGCCCATTAATATGAATACAATTTAATATTAATATGATATTTTATCAATTTTTTATAAAAAATTGATAAAAGAACTTCTTGAAATAAGATGTATTATTATTTAAATGTCTCTTGAACACAAATATACACCAGTTGTTTATTTCACAGAATGTATTCTTTGTGATTTTGTGAAGTGTGCAGATGCAAATGTAGTGAATCATATGAATAATTTGCAATCATTTATTGATGATGTTGATTATGATTTTAATCAAACAAACATTGGAAAAATGTTTGACCTATTTACTCAATTTAAGAATGCGATGCATTCAATGCCTAATATTGATGATGAGCATGAATATTTGCGGACAGTTGTTGACAATATTGATATGCAATGGCGACAATCATTTCAATAAAATTTATTTATAAATTATATAAAAATTATATAAATCATCATTATTATATTGCATACCACCGCCACCTTGTGATGTTTTATTATATGTTTGTGTTGGATATTTTTGTCTTAGTTTATAAATTAAATAAGTTTCAACATCTTTAATCAATTCTTTTGTATGATTTTTACGCCAAGTAATTAATTTAATTTTAGTTCCTTTATAATTTGTATCTTCTAATCGATGCTGTTTATGGCGTTCTTTATGTGGTTGTTCAGTTATTCCACCATAAATAAATTTAATTGGTTTATCAAGATTATCAACATAGTCATCAATCATTTTGGTTATTTTAGTGTATTCTTTATCCATTTATTTATGAAAATGTTATGTGTTTAAACAATTATTGGCGTTTATTTAAATAATGGATAAAATTATACCATTGAGTAGTTTATTTCCTAATATATTTAACGCAAACGATAACCGTTTAACACCTTGTGATAAATTACATATTGAAATAGAATTAAATAAAACTATATACATATATAATAATAAAAATAAAATAATTAAAATGAATTTACATCAAATTGAAAATAATTATTATAGATATATAAGCGATGATATGTGCTATAGTTCAGATGATTTTACTATGCAATTAGTTTTAAAATATGGCAGTGATAAATATGATGAAACAGAAGCAAAATTTAAGAATGTTTTACATCAATTAAATATTAAGGGTTATAATTATAAAGACATTCGTCTGAAAAGAATAAATAATGAAATAAATAGAATAAATTTATTTATTAATAAAATTAAAAATATAAATTTAAAAAATATTAACAATAAAGAAAAGCACTATATGAATATTTTATGTAAGATTACAAATGATTTAGATAAACAGAAATCAAATGGTAATACATATTTGTTAGATGATTTATATAAAACATCAGATGATTTATTTAAGGAATTATACAATCAATTATACGATAAATTTAAAAAGTATAATATTATTTTTACGCTTAAAATAAAAAGACCCCTTTCTGACCAATCAAAATTAAAAATATATCAAATGTCTTGTTTATATAAAATATTATTAAATTGTGAATTATATATAAATTATTTAAATGTGTGCATTAATAATATTACTAAAAATGATTTCTATTTATATACAAAAATATTTAATTTTAATGATATAGATGCATCGAGGATTATTGAAATAATTCCAACGAAATACAACGAAGAATATTTTATTAAAGATTATTATGTAAATGCGGTTCATATAGAAAAGGATAAATCATTTAATGGAAATGGATATACATTGATGTTACATAATAACAAATGGAATATATATCCTGCTTGTAATAACACATTGATAAAAAATGAAATTGATATTAAGAATATTATCAAATATATAACAGATTGCCAACATTACATTGATAAAAGCTAAAATAATTATTTAAACATCAATCGCCTCATTCTTTGGTAGCTTCTTAACTTTTCCATCATTCCAAGTACCAACTGGTTTATTTTTTGAACCGTCTTTTTTGATGCTATACATAATATTATCCTCCACGATATAGTTCTTGCTTTTATGTTCAACAATCATAGCCTCACTTTCTTCTTCATCTTCTGATTCTTCTGTCGGTTCTTCTGGTGGTTCTTCATCATTATTCGTTATTGTTTCATCATTTGTCATTGTTATACTCGTAATACTATTATACATCATTTCAATGGTCTTTTTAAAACCATCCATCATTTTGTTAAATTCACTATCACTACTGTCAATCGTCTCAATCATTGATACCACTTTCTGCTGGTCTTCAAGTGATGGGACGGGGATTTGGACCTTGTTCAGAGAAGATTGATTAATTGCTGGATATGCTTGCCCTGTGTAAAACTTTTTAATGTAATTATTAAATGTATCTGATATTAAATAATTATATAAATACACACAATTTATTTTAAGTGGAGTGATAACACTAAATCCAGTTGATACAATTAAATTATTTTTATAACTATCTTCTGATATAATACAATGATTATTTAAATAAGGGCGAACTGTTGAATAAATTATATCTCCTTGCTTAGCAATTCTCTGCGCTCTCGAAGGTCTTTTATTAAAATCAAATTCTTTAGTGCAATTAATTGCATTATGTTTAACACTGCCTATATCAACATATTCAATCTTATCATAATTATCAGTTATTTTATGCTTATTAAACTCACAAACATCCCCAAGTGATTTCATTACATAAGGCACAGAGCGGAAACACGCTTTGATAATATTTTTCTTATGTTCTTCGCCCATTTCCTTATATATTCTTTCCATTGTGATAATATCATCATAATATTTAAATACTTTTTCAAAACCATCATAATCTTCTGCAATTAGTAGATTAAATAGATTATATTGGCTAAATTTACTGATGACATTATCTAATTTTTTATAGTCATCACCAATAAATTTATCCATAAAATCCACTATACGCTGTTGATGGTCGGGAGCAAGAATTGGGATTTTAATTGGTGATAATATTTTAATACTTACATGTGGCTGTGCATTTCCTGTTTGAATACCACCATCCTGTTCTCTTTTTGTAAAATATGTTTGATATAATTTTAAAAAATAAAACAGAAAATTATTATTGTCGTATGATATGGAAAAACAATCTGATGCCCAGACTTTTGTATCGTATCTTGATATATAACCAGCATTTGCACCAGATTGACTAACTAAAATAGAGTTTTCAAGCATATTAAATTCATCATGATTTGCAAATGGTTTAATACCTCCGCCAATTACTGGATATGGACCTGATTTATTACATTTCGCAAGTGGTAATACTTTACCTCTCTTAAATTCACACACTTCACCAAGTGGTTTATATAAAATCCCATTAATACCAGTATCTTTTTTCTCAATATAATCATCCAATTTAAGAGACCAATCTTTGTTTACAATCATTTCAAATGTTACTGTTTTAACATTTTCTTTAATATGCATTTTTTTATTACCTTTTTTACCTTTATCTTTATCATCGAAATTTCCTTCGTGGTATTTAATTTCTTTAGTCCGACGACCTTTTTGCATAATAATAACGGCTGTATCAAATTTAGTATGAGCAAAAATACCTTTTGGCAATAGCAAAATATCAGTAATATCACAAGTTTCAACCATATATTTTCGCAGATTTTTTTGCCAACTTTGACCCTCCAACCCATTATTCATAATACCACGTTCTGTAACAAAACCAGTAACACCATCTTTTTTGAGCATAGAAATAATTGCATATACTGCCAATCCCATTGAGTCTTTAATGGTTGATTTACCCGTCTTCATTAATTTCCAAAATTCTGCTTTTCTCTTATCACCAGTTAATGATATATCAATACTTTCACCATATGGTGGATTGGTAAGAATATAATCAAAATATTCTTGATAATGTGAAATATAATCGTGATAATCATAACTATCACCTTTAATAATATTATCCTTATTTATACCTGCAACATTTGAATTAAATTTAAGAAATTTAAAAATTTTGTCATCATATTCGTGTGCATATAAATTATCTCCATCTATATTAAATTTATTTTTTGCTCTCAGAATGAAACCACCTGAACCGGAAAATGGGTCACTAATTTTACTCTTTTTTGATATTTTTTTAATTTCATTTACTTTTTCCATAATATAATCAACAACTTGACCATTAGTGAAATATTGTCCCCAATTACCACCAGTAGATCCAGCATCTCTCATAAATTGTTCAAATCCCTCGCCAAGTGCATCATATGGGAATGAATTAATATTAAATTTCCCATTCTTATCCAGTGGCAAAAATCCATCACTATAAATTTTACATATTAATCGTTGGGCTTTGCCACCGCCATCCGTAACAGATGTACCTTCATCTTTATGAAGAATATTTGTTAATCTGCCGATATCAACCTGTAAATCCTCAATATATTTACCCATAATTTTAACAAAAGCAATATTTTTATTACGTTCATTATTTGATATACTCGGTAATAATTCATCAGATAATTTATCACAGTTCAATACAGTAATTTTACCAGATTTTGATTTTTTTAAATCTTTATTGTGATTATCCTCTTCAATGCATTCTTCGGTGCAATATTTTTCATATAATTTCCTTAATGTATCATTTTTATCGTAATTATCAGATAAATGTCTAAGATATAAGAAATTAATAATCTCGTTATATGCATCCATTGCGGTTAATTTTGGCGTTGGATTATTACGGCATACATCGTGTAATTGTTTAAGAATACCAAAGTATTGTGATTTATCCATATTAATAAAGTTATCCATATAAATTAATATATATATAAATCAATTTTTTTAAACCAAGAGATATTATGCAAATAATATTTTTTTCTTCCCACCAAACATATCCATATTAAAATTATCCCATACGTATTGTGGATAAGGCGGTAAGCGATCGTCCAGCTTGCACCATTCTTCCCAATTCTTTCTTGGTTCAGTAACTTCAACTATTTTCTTCAATCCCCTTAATGCACTCGCTGGTGTTTTATAAAAGTTATTTTCTATTCGCAAAAACTCAAACCAAGATTTGCCAATAAATAGTATATTATATTCCTCTGTATCAACATCTGGTAAGTTATATTTAATCTTATCATCGTTACTAATTTTAATATATTCATTGTAAAAATCAGTCCTCTCATTAAAATTAAATTTATCAACAAGTATCTTACCCTTGCACATCATATTATCATCTGTACTCATTTTAATCTTCTTTGTCATAATATTATCAAATTTAACGATAATATCATCCCAATGCAATTTATTAACATTAATATTAATAATACTACTATTAAAATTCAAATGAATCATTTCATTTTCTTTATCAAATTGAATAATATTACGGATTTCTTCATATTGTTCATATTTACTTTTACCACCACTCTCGTCAACAACTTCAGCCAAATTTTGAAGAGACATATAATAGCCAATAATTTTATCCACAAAATCTTTTTCATAATCATCGTATTTATATATACCATCAATAACAATCCCACGTGTTTTATTTATATTATTAATATCGCGACGCAATACACGCCCAATACTCTGAATAAAAGGAATACATCCGCGATTTACAACTCCATCTAAAAACATACACGCATCTAATTTACTTATATCTGAACCTTCGCGATGTTTATTAGCACAAAATAATATACATTTCCCATCTGATTTTTTGAATTTATTATATTCCTCATCAGATGTTTTAGATGTATCAAGATAGAATTTAAAACCGTGTAACGATGCCTTCATAAGATGATGTTTATGAAACATCTTACGCCATTTTGTAGCGTGGTCTATTCTTCCACACCAAGCAACAATTTTTTTATTGGGTAGTTTTGGGAGAATAGTATGGAGAATTTCCATAACTGTTCCCAATTCATAAGACATCATATCATTTTCTTTGTTTAATTTCTTTTTAGTATTGACATCAATATGATACCAATAAAATTCAGGTGGCAAAATAAGATTTTTAGAAATAGCATAAATCATATTATAATTTGTTAATAGTTTAAGGTTTTTATTAGCATCACCATAAATTTGAAGCAATTTACTTTTATCATCTTTTCCAGTCCTCAATGGGGTTGCACTGAATCCAATAATAGGAATATTATATGATTTGCATCTTAATAGAAATTCATGGCATTTATCACTACTTGTATTGTGGCACTCATCGTGAAGAACACCGTTAATATTCTTCATAGTTTCATATTGTTTTTTATCTAATGTTAAATAAGCACGATTAATTACCAATAATGTAGGTTTATTACTGGCAATCAATTCTTTCATCCAATCCTTTTTCTTAATCGTAACTCTATTAATAATATTAAACTGTGTCAAATCTGCAATTCCCAATGTTTTCCATTTTTGTATTTTTGTTTTATTTATTTCGTGATTGTCCTTAATATCAAATAAATCTTTGAGAATATTAACACGTTCAGTAAAGAGAATAATTTTAGCATTTTTATAATGTTTATTCATATAATCAATATAATGCAAAATGATATTAGTTTTACCACATCCGGTTGCTTGACAATGAATGCCAGTTACAAGTCCTTCTATTTTTAATCTATCATATGCCTCTTTTTGATTTTCTCTTTCTTCTAATTCTTTAATATCATTATCCGGTCCATCAGTATCAATCTCAATTTTACTGTAATTATTTTCCCATAAGATATATATTATATTACACTCAATCATATAATCCAGAATTATTTTGAATATATTTTTTAACATTTCATCATCTGCAAATTCATCAAGTCTTTTATTTAATTTCATAAGAATATTATCATAATCATATATATTAGTGTACATTTCAACACGTCGTTTATTTGATTTCATTGATGAAAACACCGCTGTATCACAATCAATCAACGACCTTTTAATATTTTCCGGTATATGGCTATGTGTAAAAGCGATAATATCATAGATATCATCATTATTTATATTTTTTTTTCGGCATTTATTTATTTGACTGTGTAAATCAGTTAATTCTTTTTCTAATTTATCATAGTCCATTTAATATTATATAAATGCATTATATAGTATTAATTATAATAATCAATTTTTATTTATGTGAGATTTGAAAATCTCACATAAATAAATGTTAATCGAGAATATTATACTCTATTTTAAAGCTCTTAATAGGTGGAACCGGGAATATAATTCATATATAAATTATAACCTGCAATCAATTTAAAACCCAACAAAACGTTTCCGTAAATTAGCAATTAGTTTATCATTACATTTCAATTCAACTTTCTTGCCCTTATAATCCATTATTTCCCCAGCATCAATATTATCCTTTATGCATATCTCCATTGTATCCGGATTAATAGTCCAATAACCAGCATCAAAAGTATTATGAATATTAACCTTTAATATTAATCCATTATCAACGCTATTATTATGTGAATCTTTACTAAATGGTACGATATGACACGCTTCTAATTCTTTTAAGCATTTTGAACCAGTAATAACACACGATTTATATATTTTTAATAATTTTTCTCTGAATTCTTTTTGTTCCATACGTTCTTTTCTATTATTATATACTTTGTATTCTGGGTATAATGTTTCTAATAAAAATGTCAAATCATCATCAACTTCTTCCATATCAACATTACCCATATATTTATATAATTCATCCAAATAAATATTATTACTATCTAACTCTTTAATATATAATTGAACCTTATTCATAATATTAAATATTGATAATTGTTTAAGCAATAACCCATATTATTATTAATGACTAAATGTGCTAAATGCAATCTTACTTTTAATGATACGATGGCATATAATAAGCATCAATGGAAAGAACACCCATCTAATGATATCGAAAAATATTGGAGTGATTTATATAAATCAGGTGCTCTATTTAGTGGGAAATATACTATGGCGTATATGGATGATCCGTATTATTAAATGATTTTTATATAAATTGTGCGACACGAGACACAATTATATTGTTCAGAGTATGAATGGTTATTGTCATGATTTATATATAAAATAAGTATATGTTAATCTATCGCAAAATGCGTCAGTGTCATGAATGTTCATTTGTGCGCGTCGTAATAGGCAAGTCTATTATATCGCAAAGCGATAGAGAATAATACTTGCCTATTAGCGAACAAAACGAAACTTTGTTTTTGTTATATTGCGTAGCAATAAATAATTCAAAAGTGCGGAACGCACTTTTGAATTACGACAACCACATTTAATCTTCTGCTTCCATATCAAACTGGCTTTTGGATTTCGTCATAACCCAGCGACTTGAGATAATCCTTAGGCAATATACGCACCATATATTCATATTCCATATCAAAGCTGCATGTGTGCATATGATACTCAATAATCTTCATAAATCGCTCACTATAATCCTGTGGACTGTTCAAAATCTTATCTGAATAATTACCAAAAATATTATGAATATGATAATAATATCCCCATCTTTTCTTATCAAGAAGGTAATTAAGAAACGTGTCATTCATATGTTCAAATGCCCATCTAAAAAATAGATCATCACAACAATGAATATCTTTGTTGATAACATAATCACAACTAAATAGAAAATCAATCAAACTAATCATCTTATCCCAATAATGATGATCAAATTTGGTTCTCACAAAAATCGCCAAATTTCGAACAATAGTTCTGAAATCAATCACAATAGATTCGTCATACTTCTTGATCAAACGAATCGCATCAACATTCACGCTGCATGCGATTGCGCTATAATACAACAAACAATCATTGTTACCTCTGACGTTGAATGGTCCAAATCGTGGTGTCAATGATAGTAGATATTCAATATACTCACATAGATTATCCTTTTCCCACCCGATCATGGAAATAATCTTATCGTCATCGTAATGAATATCAAAATGATCACAATACCTGTCAATCAAATGCACTAGCATATCCATATTGCCAGACATTGCTACTTCAGACACATATGTATTGAAATTATCACATTGAATTTGCCCATGTGTTTCCATAAGAGTTAGAAGATACTTTGCATTCTCATTTGTAGTTTTTGATGTTACACATTTTGAAATATTATATTTACCCAACTTGTCTTCCGTTGACATGATATATCGCAACATATTTGCATTGCATAAATTATGGCGAATGATATGACGGATAAACACATCTTGCTGTGCATGAATCGCATTCTTGAAAACATATTCCCCATCTCTCTTGTGTTCAAACAACAGTCGGGCAAATTCGACGTTGTTGCTCCAAACGACATTTTGGATAAAATCAATACGTGTTGGGTTTTCGATTCCCAACCGTGGGTTTTGTTCAAGTATAGTCTTTGCTTGTTCAATTTTGTTGAAGTTAAATGCGTTTTTCAATTCCTTAAAGGTCATTAAACATAATTAATTAACGTAACTTATACAATTTTTTTTTCAATTTTTATTGTATCATCGCTTATTTTATATATAAATAGATTCATAGATTATGATTTTATGTGAATATATGTGGGTGTCGTAATTGAAACCAGTTATGTTCGCGATAAGTCAAAAGTACAGACTGCACTTTTGAATTACGACAACCACATATACAGAGGGAGCAAATCATAACAGAACTATTACTGTTCATTACTAATATTAATTATTAATAAATCTTTATATTATTTTTTAATAAAAAATCGGCGTTTTAAATCTTCAAGGGTTTAAATTAAATGGATTGGTTTTTGATTATCCGCATTTTCTGCTTCAAGGTCAACACCTTTATCAATAATATATTTAATCATTTTAGGTATTGAATATTTTTGAATTAAATGGATTGGTTTCAAATTATCGACAGTTGTTGATTCACGGTCAACCTCTTTATCAATAATATATTTAATCATTTCAGGTGTGGAGTATTGACAAATTAAATGGATTGGTTTCAAATGATTATCAGTTATTGCTTCAAGGTTAACACCTTTATCAATAATATATTTAATCATTTCAGGTGTCGAGTATCTACAAATTATATGGATTGGTTTCCAATTATCTACATTTGCTGCTTCAAGGTCAACCCCTTTATCAATAATATATTTAATCATTTCAGGTGTTGAGTATCGACAAATAAAATGGATTGGTTTCCAATTGGCTGAATCAATTGCTTCAAGATCAACACCTTTATCAATAATATATTTAATCATTTCAGGTGTCGAGACTCGACAAATAAAATGGATGGGTTTCCAATTATCTGTATTTGTAGCTTCAAGGTCAACCCCTTTATCAATAATATATTTAATCATTTCAGGTGTTGAGTGTCTACAAATTAAATGGATCGGTTTCCAAATATCGTTAGTTATTGCTTCAAGATCAAC
>JACCDR010703883.1_pt1 | contig 17642 bp, 14 predicted proteins | sample 7446431 | NCBI WGS metagenome assembly JACCDR01 (sample SAMN15323443, study PRJNA562643) | freshwater metagenome | isolation source: river surface water | place: USA:Blue River Watershed | collected 2017-08-17
CCACCAGCTCCGCCAGACGTAGTAGACCAGTGTGTCGGATCATTCCAATTTCCACTGTTGCCTATCCAAAATCGGGTTTGTCCGAAACTAGATAGGGTTATGAAAAGAAAGAGTACACTGAAGGTTAGGGAAAACTGTAGTATTCGTAGTTTCATACTAGTGTTTTGTTTTATTTTCTCCTGTTTTCTGAAAGAGAAAGCGGGTAAATAATTAAACTTTTCTTTTACTAACTGGCTGATATTCAAGATTTCTTAATGAGTTAAATAGGTGTTTTTTTCCTTTCCTCAAAAGTCATCAAGATAACAATCATTTATAGTGGTTTTTAATTTTCTTTCTTACCGTGTCATGTTTTAGCCGCTATTGTAGTGATCTGCGAGGCTTTTTTTTGCTTGTTTTTTCAACACTTCGCTCAAGTTATTGATAATAAACAATTTACACATTTCCGTAGTATATATATGGACATATATGAATATTATAAAATTTGGCAAAACACAGAAGAAGAGATAATATGCTATCTTTGGCTGAGGCATAAAACGTTTGGATTATTCTGTCAAGCCTACTACGATATCCATGCCAAACCCTGTATACAACCAGCCCTACGTGCCGAAAGATTCATTAAAAACTAATCATTACTTTATGCGTACACCCAAAACCTCGTTTGTAGCCTTTCATCTGCTCATATGGGGCTTTTACTTTTTGCTGCCTGTGTTTCTATTCTCAGATCCCTTACAGCTATTTGCCTCCAACAATGGTTTTCTGGCACCATACATCCTTTCCAATGCCTTAGCCATTGCATTGTTTTACTACAATTATTTTTGGGCACTACCTCATTGGTATTTCAAAAACCGGCGGCTCACCTATTTTGCGTGGTCGGGCCTGGTTACCGTAGGGGCATTGCTTCTCTTTACCTTCACCAGCCACTATTTTACCTATTCGGATGCCGACATCTGTTCCAGCCACGTTCGTCTGTCTGTCAAGGCAGCGGCGATTAAATTTCTGCTGGCCTTTGTGTTTTCCTGGCTGCTGAGTTATTATTGGAAAACCAGAAACACTGAAGTATTGAAAAACCAAGCCGAAGCAGCTCTGCTGAAAGCCCAGATCAATCCTCATTTTCTGTTCAATACCCTCAACAACATTTATGGACTGGCCGTTACCCGTTCGGAACATGTAACAGATAGCATTGCTCAGTTATCAGCCATTATGCAGTATCTGTTGCTGGATGCAACCAGCAACAAAGTACCCTTAGAAAAAGAGATAGCCTATCTTCAAAATTATATCAACTTGCAAATGATCCGCCTGACGGAAAAGACCCATGTACAGTTTGACATAAGCGGGCGACTGGACGGCAAAACCATTGAACCGCTACTCCTTATTTCATTTATCGAAAATGCCTTTAAATATGGAGTAAGTACCGAAATTAATTCCGATATAGAAATCAAGATTACCATTCAAAAACATACCTTGCACCTGAAGGTATGCAATATGAAAGTAGCTAAAGACGTTATTTCACATGGAGTCGGTTTAAAGAACACCATTGACAGACTGAATCTTTCGTATCCAAACACTTATAACCTGACCATTGAGGAAGATAGTAATCAATACAACGTACATCTAACCCTTCCACTCACGTGATCTCCTGTATTGCCCTAGACGATGAGCCTCTGGCCCTGGAAGTAATAAAGGCTTTTTGTGATAGGATTCCGTTTATCCAACTGGAAAAAACCTTTACGCAAACTTCTAAAGCATCGGTATACCTGCAAAAATTTCCGGTAGATCTGCTGTTTCTGGATATTCAAATGCCTGATAGCAATGGAATTGAGTTTTTTAAGTCCCTGAAAAAAGAAACCATGGTCATCTTTACTACTGCCCACAGCCAGTATGCCGTAGATGCCTTTACGGTCAGTGCGGTAGATTATCTCTTAAAACCTCTCCAGTTTCTGCGGTTTGAACAAGCCTGCCAGAAAGCCAACGAGTATTATGCCTACTTACAGGAACGAAAAGCCTATACGCCCAGCTATTTGTATGTACGTTCGGAATATGCCCTGGTCAAGATTCCTCTGGCCAGCATCCTGTACCTGGAAACCCTCGACGACTATATCAAAATCCATCAACTTGGCCAAAAACCTACTCTTACCTTGATGAGTATGAAGAAACTGATGGAAAAGTTACCTGAGAATGAATTTGTTCGTATCCACCGTTCGTATGTAGTCCCTTTAAACAAAATACAGTCTGTCCGGGCCAAAACTGTGTCTCTGGGCGTAATCGACCTACCCATTGGCACCCGGTATGAGCAGGATTTTTTCAGAAGTTATACAGACCATACGTTTTAAACTCCGAGACATTCTATTCCTACTCCGATATTATTTCAGAATCACATTCTGTTTGTATAACTTTGGGTCATAATCAAAATCACAAGCGTATGCACATCAACAAAAACATCGCCATCAGCGTGACAGGTTTTGTGTTTAATCCTCTGTCGGGAGATTCCTTCAGCACTAATCAGGTGGGACAGGAGGTTTTCAGAAAACTACAGAGTGGAGCCAGCAGAGCCGAGCTGGTCGAGCATATTTCTACGCTTTTCTCCGTGGATCAAGCAACGGTAGAAAAAGACCTAAGTGATTTTTTACTCGTTCTCAAAAGTTACCAAATACTATTAGAAGATGCCGAAGCCTAAGATCACCGTGGCGGTCACTGGCCTCAACAACATAGATTCTCCTGGACCTGGTATTCCGGTGATCAGAGCCTTAAAAGAAAGTACACACTTTGATGTACGCATTATCGGGCTGAGTTACGAAACCCTGGAGCCTGGGTTGTACATGCATGAGCTGGTAGACAAATCCTATCAGATACCTGTTCCTTCATCTGGAACGCCTCTTTTATTAGAACGGTTGCTCTATATCCATCAGATCGAAAAGCTGGATGTGATCATTCCTAATTTTGATGCTGAACTGCATAACTTCATCAAGATCAGCACATTGCTGAGAGCAGAATACAATATTGCTACCTTTATGCCTACGCAGGAACAGTTTGAGTCCAGGCATAAGTCGGTCTTGTATGAGTTTGGTGAGAAAAATGAGGTAAAAGTCCCGTTTGCCAAAATGCTCTTTTCAGCTGCCGAACTCTATAACCTAGGCGAAGAACTCACATTTCCGCTAGCAATCAAAGGCAAGTATTACGATGCGTCTATTGCCGCTACACCTGAGCAGGCCGTGAATTATTTTCATAAAATTTCGGCCAAATGGGGACTGCCCATCATTGTACAGGAATTTATCACGGGCAATGAAGTGAATGTAACGGCTATCGGCGACGGCAAAGGCAACTGCATTGGAGCTGTGCCTATGCGAAAGCTGTACATTACCGACAAAGGAAAAGCCTGGGCGGGCATCACCCTGGATGATCCGGAGCTGGTGCAACTAGCCCGTACGGTCATCAGCAACTCCAAGTGGAAAGGTGGCTGCGAGCTGGAATTTATCAAGACCCGTGAAGGTCAGTACTACTTGCTGGAGATGAATCCTCGTTTTCCAGCCTGGGTTTATCTGGCCGTCGGCTGCGGACAAAACCACCCTGAAGCCCTAGTACGTATGGCCTTAGGCGAATCAGTTCCTCCCTTTGACGATTATGAGGTAGGTAAAATGTTTGTCCGGTACAGTTATGACCTGATTGTCAATCTTTCTGAATTTGAAAAAATATCCACCCAAGGTGAGTTATAAAAAAAATACTTCTATGACAAAATTAGCGTATGAAAGACCAGTCATCACCAAGTTGAATACCGGCGCAATGAATAAATTTGGTACCCGTACCGAGTTTACCCCTGTGACTCAGATAGACGGCGTTCCGGTAAAGAAACTTCTGGCTGACTATGGCTCTCCTTGTTTTGTGATTTCCGAACGCACCATCCGGGAAACCTACCGAAATGCCGTACGGGCCTTCAAAACCCGGTATCCAAAGGTACAGTTTGCATGGAGTTATAAAACCAATTACCTCAATGCCGTTTGCAACGTCTTTCATCAGGAAGGTTCCTGGGCAGAGGTGGTATCTATTTTTGAGTACGAAAAAGCCCTTAAAAACGGAGTTCCAGGCAATAAAATCATCTTTAATGGTCCCGACAAAACCGAACAGGATCTGCGACAGGCCATTGCCAATAATTCTTTGATTCACATTGACCATTCCGATGAACTCTACCTGCTGGCTGAAATTGTACGGGATACGCAGCAAAAGGCACGGGTAGCCATTCGGGTTAATATGGATACGGGTATTTATCCCATGTGGGACCGGTTTGGCTTTAACTACGAAAATGGCTCGGCCTGGGATGCCATCAACAAAATATTTGCTCATCCGGAAATGGATCTAGTGGGCTTGCATTGCCACATTGGCACGTATATGCTGACTACACAGGCCTATTCGATAGCTGCCGGAAAACTGTGCGATCTGGCCTTTAGCGTCAAGCAGCGGTACCATAAGAACATTGAATACCTGGATATGGGTGGTGGGTTTGCCTCTGCCAATACCTTGAAAGGTTCGTACCTGCAAGGTGGTGATGTTATTCCGACCATTGATGAGTATGCAGAGGCTATCTCTACCACTATTCTCAACTACGGGTTTCAACTGGAAGACCTGCCTACGCTATTTCTGGAAACCGGACGAGCCCTGATTGACGATGCAGGCTATCTGCTGGGTAGTGTCATTGCCATCAAACGCCTCAGCGACGGCAGACGGGCTACGATCATGAATTTTGGTGTCAATCTGTTGTTTACGGCCTTTTGGTACAATCACCGCATTTCTCCGGCACAGGAAATCTCGACGCAGAATGAAGACATGGTACTGTATGGTCCCCTCTGTATGAACATAGATGTGGTGCGGGAAAGCATTGTGCTGCCCTTGCTGAACAAAGGTGATGACGTAGTAGTACACCGGGTAGGAGCCTATAACATGACCCAATGGATGCAATTCATTCAGATGCGACCCAAGGTAGTGATGATTGGCATGGACGGCACGCCGCACATCATCCGAGACCATGAATCTCTGGATACCATGCTCCGCTACGAACATGTACCCAAGCATCTGGAAACGTTTAAAATCTAAATTGGTGCATAAAGAAAATGTTCTTTTCTGGCTCAAGAGTATACTAAACAGCTATGCACAGATATTCTTTTCCTTGAATACTGTGCTAGCTGTTATCATACTACTGGTTACGTTTATCACGCCGTACATGGGTATTTGCGGACTGATGGCTATTGTACTTACCAACCTGATTGCCTATAGCTCAGGCTTTTCCAGACAAGCCGTTGGTGATGGGGCATATGGCTTCAATGCCCTGCTGCTGGGACTGGCGTTGGGGTATGAGTACCAGTTCAACATTGCCTTTGTGGTGGTGGCTGTCGGAGCTATTTTTCTGTTGCTGTTCAACACCGTGTGGTTGCAGGCTATGTTGTCGGGAAGCAAACTGCCGTTTCTGAGTCTGCCGTTTTTATTTACGTACTGGATGGTGTACCTGGCCTCTGGAGCTTTTAGCTTTTTGCAGTCGCAGGAGCAGTATATTTACACCGAAAACTATATTGCCAACGCCTCACAGTCGCCTATTTACCTCTTTGCCCATAGCCTAGATACCCTTGCGTTGCCGCTGCTGGTGAAGGCATATATCAAGACGTTGTCGTCTATCTTTTTCCAGAATTCGGTACTGGCAGGGATGATCATTGCGGGAGGCTTGCTGTATTTCTCTAGAATTGCCTTTACCCTTTCGCTGATCGGTTTTGCTGGAGCCTTTTACTGCTTTCAGATCATTGGGCTGGATACAGTGCTACTCACTGACTATCTGATCGGTAGCAACTATATTCTGTTGGCCATTTCCATCGGTGGATTTTTCCTGGTGCCCAGCAAATGGAGTTACCTGGCAGTGTTGCTGCTTATCCCTGTACTGAGTATCTTTCTGATTAGTTTTGGAAAGGTTTTGATGATCTTTCAACTCAAAGCTTTTACACTGTCGTTTAGTGTACTGACTATCTTGTTCCTGTCTTTCCTGAATCACCGATGGTGGCATCACTTTGTACAACTGGTGAGTATTCAATATTATTCGGCAGAAAAAACCATTTACAAACACCTCAATGCCACCAAACGCCACACACATGCCCATTTGGCAAAAATCACGTTGCCGTTCTGGGGCGAATGGAAGGTGAGTCAGGGTTATGATGGCACCATTACACACCTCGGCGACTGGAGTAAAGCCCTGGATTTTGTGCTGGTAGATGACAAAGAAAATACGTATCAGTTGCCCGGCACTGTCTGTAAGGAGTTTTATTGCTACGACAAACCCGTCACAGCTCCTTATGACGGGTTTGTTTATATGATTACCAACACCGTGGAAGACAATCCAATTGGCGGCGTAGATACAGTCCATAACTGGGGCAATACCATCATTCTCAATCATCAGAACGGGTTGTTTACGCAGTTGTCGCACCTGAAAAAAGACAGCATGAAAGTACGGATCGGCGACTATGTGACACGGGGAACGATGTTGGCTACCTGTGGCAATTCTGGTCGTTCGCCAGAGCCGCATATTCATTTTCAGCTGCAACTCTCACCCAAAATCGGTGAGAAAACCTATGCCTACCCGATTGCCTATTTTTTGCAGCGGGAAGAAAATAGGCTACAGCTCAAAACCTTTGAGATACCTCAAGAAAATGCCCTCATTCGCAACGTGGAAACCCATGAGTTGCTGACCAAAAGTTACGACCTGCAACCAGGCATGACCATCCGCATGCGAAACCAAACCCATATAGACGAGGTACACGAATGGACAGTCTATACCAATGCCTACAACCAAACCTATATCTATTGCCCCAAAACCTTGTCTACAGTCTGGTTTGCCAATGATGGGATCATGTTTTACTGCTACGATTTCGAAGGAGATAAACGATCCTTGCTGTTTCATTTTTACTTGGCCAACTACCGAATTTTATTGGGAATTTATCCAGATGTATGGATCAAAGACAGTTATCCAGTATTGCATTTCTCCAATCCTGTGTTGCGGGTACTACAGGATTTTACAGCTCCTTTTTATTTGTTTTTAAAGGCAAGTTACCAGTCGCAGTGTGCCGCACCAGACAGTGATTTTGGAATCAAAAGTATACAATATACCTCCCAGGCACGTGCATTAATATTTAACTACACCGTTCGGAAGTTATCGTTTGAGATGCATTTTCAGGAAAAACGTCTGCACCAGTTTATCGTGCATCAAAACCAACACAAAAAAATCTATGTATGCGAAATATTCTAACTCTAATCTATTCGTTAACAACGATTTGTCTGTTTGGCCAAACCTCTATGACCTATACTTATGTGGATAGTCTGACCTATGAGCAATATGTGCATACAGACTATAAAGCCTTGCAACAGACAGGCAAAGAAGCCCTCAGACAGGGGATTGATTTTTACTACTTACGCATGCGTATAGGAGTTACGTACTACGAAACCAAAAAATATGAGGATGCCCTCGGTCATTTCCAGAAAGCCTATGAAATGAATCCGGCAGATACAGTGGTTCAGGAATACCTGTACTATTCCTTGATTTTTACCCAACGGATAGAAGATGCCTATGATCTGGCACAAACCTTTCAGCCTAAACTACAAACCAAAATCGGACACAAACCTCTTTCTAAAAACCTGGCAAGTACGTTTACCAGTATCCGTGTAACTGCCGGTGCGTTGGTCAATGCGAATATAGCCAACCACGAAAACACCGATTTAAAGAAAAATGCTGTTTATGCCGAAAATACCTTGCGTGGCTCGACCTACCTGGCAAGTGTTGCCTTCAGTAACAGACTTTCCAACCGTATACGGGTGTACAATGGCTTCAGTTATTTCAATGTGCATTCGCTGGGTGTCATCCAGACTGCCAGTGTCAGAAGAATCAAACGAACGTACGCAGTCAGAAATTATCAATATACAACAGGCCTGACCTATACAACACGGAAGAACTGGATTCTGGGAGGTGCAATAGGATATTTCAGAGAAAAATCATTTTCCTTTACTTTAAATACTAATACAAACCCATTTACAACCGTAGACATTCCCTTTGAAAACAATGCATTTACAGGTTCCGTGTCTGGTTATAAACGGATCAGAAACTGGGGACTGGGTGTGGCGGCAACCCTGGGAAGCCTCGGAAAGGCGATACAAAAACAGGTTGAAGGCACTGTGGTGTGGTATCCGCTTGGCCATACCGGATTCTACAGCATAAGCTCAGGCATCTGGCTCCTGAATGATACCAACCATCAGGGAATTGTGTGTCAGAAAATCGGAGGCAAACTATCCAAAGCCGTTTGGTACAAATGGGAAGGAAGCTATGGAAATCATCAGAATTACATCGCCAGCAATGGCTTTGTCACCTACAATACCGCAGACCCGATACACCTCACAACCGGGCTGAGTCTGACGTTTTTCAATAAACAAACGAGTATAATACCCAGCTATTTGTTGCAACAACGGGAAAGCAGTTATCAACGTTTTTTTAGCCCAAGCCAACCGGAAACCATCAAAAATAAATACTTCAATCATCTATTCACATGTACTGTACAATGGAATTTTTAAAACCGATTCGTATCCTGCTCATGATGGGTTTTATACTGGGAGGAGCCGCCGTTTACGCCCAAACCCAAAAAGAACTGCAAGAGGCTTTTTCTAAAAGCTATGCATTTGAGGCCGATAAAAAATATGCAGAAGCTATTTCCGCTCTTACCTCTCTCTCTTCTGAGAACCGTTATGAAATCAACTTACGTTTAGGCTGGCTGTATTATCTGTCCTTAAAATACGACCAATCCATTGCCTATTATCTCAAATGTACCACCCTGATGCCCGTAGCCACCGAACCTCTGTGGGCCGTTCTGAATCCATATCTGGCCAAGGAAGACTGGGTAAATGTCGAGAAAACGTATTTGTCTATCCTAAAACAGGATCCCAAAAATACCACGGCCAATTACAAACTGGGTCTAATATACTATTATCGCAAAAATTACACTGCCGCCAAAAAATACTTTGATGTAACGCTCAACCTGTTTCCGTTTGATTATGACTCCCTGCTCATGAGTGCCTGGACACATTATTTTCTGGGCAATATGAAAGATGCCAAGGTACTGTTCAACAAGGTGTTGCTCTATGCGCCTAATGATAAGTCAGCATTAGAAGGATTAAGCCTGATCAAGTAATCAGATTTTCGCACACACGTTGCTATTTCTTTCTGAACTGTCAGAAAAAACCCCTAAAATCTGAAATCCAACACCACAAATCTACACATTTTCAATACCAGTTTCCAGAATCGGCTTGTTTGATTATTCAAAAAATAACCAAGCAAGTCACTGGTTGCTATCTGATTACACCAAAATTATACAACCATTCCCAAAGAAAATACGTAAAAAATGAGGTTTTTGGTACAGTGTATAGGTACAGCCAAAGCCGATTATTTTTTCTGTAAACAAAATAAGTACTTTGCCGAATCATTTGAACATATTTTATTTTCAACCCATAGCGGCCAACAAACTCCCGCATAAGGGTATTCCATGCTCCTATTATCAATATCTATGTACATGAAAAACAGAGAGTTGTACTTTTTTTTCTTTCGTCTGCCATGCCTGGTTATGTGCCTGTGGGCAGGCTTGTTTTTTTCTAGTCAGACTGTTCAGGCCCAGTGTGGCGTCAAACCCATATACCTGAAAGAACGCATAGCCAAGTCTAATCTGGTAGTAGAAGGAAGAGTCACAGCCCAACGTTCGGTTTGGGACAAGCCGCATCACAACATTTACACCATTTATACCATAGAAGTATTAGGTGTTTTCAAGGGAAACCTGACAGAAGCTACCGTACAAGTCGTAAGTCTTGGCGGACAGGTAGGAACAGATCTGCAAATCACCACAAACGAGCTGGAATTACATCCAGGCAAAACAGGTCTTTTTACCCTGCTACCCACCCGTGCCGCCGTGCAGGGTACTTCCCTTCTCTACGAAGCCTTTGCCGCCAAACAGGGATTTATTGCCTATGAAAAAGCCACCCGAAAAGCCAAAGGCACCTTCGAAACCTATGCCACACTCGACAAAGACCTATATCCTGCCATACAACAACATACCCACCAGCCACTCAAACGCACCAAACAACTTCAGTGGAATACTGTCAAAGATACACCTAACGAACTTCACACCCACAAAACCACGCTGCAAGGCAGTGCACGTACTACTGGTACACAGGCCGTTTCAGCAGGAGCCACCATTACTGGTTTCTCCCCTACTACTATTCAAGCGGGTACAACTGCTCGCCTGACGATTACGGGTTCGGGTTTTGGAGCTACGCAGGGCAGTAGCAAGGTATCTTTTCCAGATGCCAACAGTGGCGGCTCTACTACCACTGACCCACTAGCCTCGCAGTATATTTCATGGTCTGATACACAGATTATTGTGGAAGTACCTTCCGATGCTGGAACAGGTATCTTTCGGGTCACTGATGGCACCAATACCGTGATGGCTGGCTCTACCCTTACGATTGAATATGCCATTAGCAACCTTACCTCCACAGGCATTGATTACAGGGCCAACCTGATCAATGACAATACTACTGGTGGATATACGTTTCAGCTATACACCGATTTTGACTCCCAGGCAAATGCCAAGAGTGAATTTCTGGCTGTGCTAGACCAATGGCGATGTACTACAGGCATTCACTGGACATCTGGCAGTACGACTTCTGTAAACACCATAGCTGGTGATGGAGTCAATGTGGTGCGGTTTGACATAGGTACAGAACTGCCCACAGGCGTACTGGGACGAGCCACTTCCCGCTACGCTGGCTGTACTGTGAGTGGAAACTTAACCTGGTTTCTGACAGAAATAGACGTATGCATGGACGATGGTACCAACTTCTTTTATGGGTCAGGTAGCATCGGGTTTTCGCAATATGATTTTTATTCGGTCATGCTGCACGAACTAGGTCATGCCCAGCAGTTGGGACATGTCATTGCACCAGCCCAGGTGATGCACTATGCCATTGCCAACAGTCAGCAAAAACGTATCTTATCCGCACAAGAAATAGCAGGAGCTTCGTATGAACTGAATCAAAGTCTGGCTCTTCCAGGCTTTTGCAGTACTTATACCCGACACGTAGACTACACCTGCAACTCTTCCGTAACACTGAGTACAGGTAGTAGTACCATCTTGGAAACAGGTGGTAGTACCAGTGTCACAGCCACTCTTTCCAAACGCAATTTTTATGATGTCACAGTAAACCTTAGTTTCTCAGGTTCTGCTACGCTTACGGCTGACTATACCTTACCTACGAGTATCACCATTCCATCAGGCAGTTTGTCGGGCTCGGTTACACTGGCCGCCGTAGGTGATGCCCTGACAGAAGGCAATGAAACCGTCACTGTAGACATTTCTTCGGTCACCAACGGAACCGAATCAGGCATCCAGCAACAAACCATTACCATTACAGACGATGATACGGCTCCATCCGCTATTTCGCTGTCTACTGCTGCTTTGTCTGGCTTTACAGCCACTGTCGCTAGTGCCTCCACCGCACAAACATTTACCGTAAGTGGTAGTAACCTGACAGCTAATATCAATCTTTCACTCAGCACTACTGACTATGAGCTTTCTACGGATAACAGCAGTTGGTCGTCTTCACTTGCACTGAGTCAGAGTGGTGGTATGCTGATAGGGCAGCCGGTTACGCTATTTGTACGTCTGAAAGCTGGGTTATCTGCTGGAACTAAGTCAGCCACCCTTACGGCCAGCAGCTCTGGAGCTACCAATCAAACCATTACGTTGAATGGCACTACTACCCATACAATGATAGCTGATGTAGTACGAGGTAACATGCTCAGTTTTGATGGCACCGATGACTATGTAAACTTGGGTAATCAGACTGCCCTCAAACCAACCGCAGCCCTGACTGTTGAACTGTGGGCGTATCAGGCTGATTGGTCAGCCACGACAGGCTCACCTACCCTGATTGGCAACGCTGAGTCGGGTGGATATGTCATCTATTTCAATGCAACCCACGTACAAGCCCAAGTCAGACGAAACGGAGCAGATGCTGCCATTACAGCCCTAGCAAACTTTGCCCCAGGCTGGCATCATTTTGCCCTTACCTATGATGGCCGCTTTACGAACCTCTACCTAGATGGCACACTAAAAGCTACAGATGATGCCGGAGGCTCCTTTCCCATTGACTATCATCCCACCAACAGCACTATTCTGGGAGCTGAAGCAGGTAGTAGCAGTACCGCTACAGGCAATTATTTCTTTGGCCACATAGATGAAGTCCGTATCTGGAACACTGCCCGTACCCAAACCCAACTCCGGGAAGCCATGCACCTCACACTGACCTACGCCGAAGCCGGACTAGCAGCCTATTATCAGTGCAACGAAGCCGCTGGAGATGTATTGGAAGGTGTACAGGGTATTTCAGGCATTGAGAACAATGGGGTGGGACATGTGCTGTCTACGGTATCAGTAGGTGGAGGTATCAGCCAAACGGTTTCTGTACTGGGTACAACTGCTGGAAATGAGGTAAGTTTAGGTACTACACAAATGGCTATAGATTTTAATACGAATGTTCCTAATGGTGACCTGGTGATTACACAGATTACTGGCGAGACACCCTACCAGAATACAACGGTTACGGCCTATACTACCTCCTGTTACTGGATTGTACGCAACTTTGGAAATATCAATACAGGTCTGGATTTCAATAGTTTACAGTTTCAAATTCCTGCTTCCAATACGATTACCAGTGTAGACGAAGCAGACCCAAACAATATGAAACTTTACAAACGTAACCACAACGAAGGTGGCTCCTGGACAGAAGTAGGATCCGCTTCTGCGGCTAGTAATACCTCCAAACAAATTACCTTTCCATTGCCCGCCATGTCTAGCTTCAGTGAGTTTATCATTGGATCAGATATATCGCCACTGCCGGTTACGCTGATTAGTTTTCAGGGCAAACGTCAGAATGCTGAACAGGTATTACTCTCCTGGCAAGCCCTCCATGACCCACACTGTATAGGTTTTGATGTAGAAAGTAGTCAAGATGGGAAAAACTTTCAGCAAATTGCCTTTGTAACCAGCCGCGATAACCGTACGTCTATTGTGGGGTATCAAGTATCTATTTTCCAGACAGGTCATGCATTTTACCGACTGAAACAGTTGGAAGAAAATGGAAGTTCTACCTATTCGCACACATTGTTTGTGAAAGGCGTGGACGTAGAAAAGGTGTGGATTTACCCCAATCCGGCTCATGATAAGATTACGGTAAGTCTGGGACAAACTCCTTCTAAAACACAAGCTTCTTTGTACACCCTGCAAGGGATTGAACGCTGGAAGACCAACCTGTTGAAAGAATCGACAGAAATAGATGTATCTCAGCTACCCAAAGGTATGTATCTGCTAAAAATACACCAGGAAAAATCTTCTGAAGTTTATAAGATTCTGGTTGAGTAGCAATGGTTATATGTAGTACCTGTTGGGTTGTGTTTCAAAATGTATGATAATTTATTATCTGACTATCAGCTATTTGCTCTAGCTGACTGGGGATTTGATGGAAAAACAGTTGCCACAAATGACAAAACAGAACGGCTTCTTATCTGGTCTGTGCCTGAAAAGTTCAGTTCTTCGATTGGAGGCTTGTTTTTCCATCATACATTTTGATACACAACCCTTTTGTATGTTCTTTCCAGAAAATCGAACATATTTTGACCTGTCTATTGCTCTAGATTTTACAATCCTCCATACACTTTCACAACTGTATCTGTCAGTGTTTTTTCTGGTAGGCAGGCTTCAACTATTCTTTCAGCCAGTTCGGAAGGTTGTACCCAGGTAGAAAAGTCTGCATTAGGCATGGCTGACCGATTGGAAGGCGTATCTATAATGCTGGGTACAACCACCGAAGTCTGGATATTCTTCTCTTTTCCAGCTACATTGAGCAGTTCAGACAGCTTAAATATCAGGGACTTAGACAAGGCATAGCCTAGTACATCAGTGCCAGTTTCGGGTTCTAGGGCTGGGCGTGAACCAATCATAACAATCCGACCGCCTTTTTCCTGGGTCTGCATCCGCAGAAACACAGGCCGAACCACATTATAGGCGGTTCGGAAGTTCAGATCCAGCATCTGTTCCATTTCGCGGTAGCTAGTACGAATCAGGTTTCCCATGGCAAAGCCACCTACCAGCAGCACAGCAGCCTGTATCTCCTGGTACTGGTCATAGGTTTGTTGTACCACTACCCGTGCAGAATCTTCGTCAAACAAGTTGGCCTCCTTGATTTCTAGGTTGGGATGTGTAGCAAAATGATGCCGTGTACGTGGCTCAACCACTCCTACTACCTGATAGCCTTCCTGTAGAAATTTTTCGGTAACAGCACTACCCAAGTTTCCGGCAGCTCCCGTAACAATAACAGTTTTGTTCATACTACAATGAGTGGTTAAATAAAAAAATCACACCTGATCTATCACACAGGCACTACATATGCAAAAGATTAAAAACAAGTATATATACAACTGCCCCTGCCAAGTATCCCATCACTGCCAGCAAACTGATTCGCCGTAAATACCACCCAAAACCTATCTTTTCCATCCCCATTACTGCTACACCTGCAGCCGAACCAATAATGAGAATGCTGCCTCCTGTTCCAGCAGCATAGGCCAAAAATTGCCATATTTTATGATCCATTGGATAGGTAGCTAAGTCATACATGCCCATAGATGCGGCAACCAGTGGTACATTGTCTACAATAGCTGAGGCAAAGCCTATCAAGAGCACAATGACATCTTGATTTCCGATGGCCTGATTCATCCACAGAGCCAAGTTTTGCAATAGGTGTGTGGCTTCCAGACACCCAACAGCCAGCAAAATACCCAGAAAAAACAGAATACTCGACGAGTCAATCCGCTGCAAGGCATACACAGCCGTAAAAGGAAGTTTTTCATCTTCGTCCTTATCTTTATGCATGATCTCCGAAACTACCCACACCACTCCTAGCCCCAGCATCATACCCATATACGGAGGCAAATGCGTAAGGGTCTTAAACACAGGCACAAATAAGAGGCTACCGACTCCAAAAAATAACAAAATACGTCCTTTCTTATACAACTCTCCTTTTTCTACCGATTTTTCAGGTGTCTCAACCGTTCCTTTCATTCGAAATGACAAATAGATCAGCGGTACAATCATCGAAACCAGGCTAGGCAGGAATACTTCTTTGATAATATTAGATGCCGAAAGCTGGCCTCCAATCCAGAGCATGGTAGTGGTCACATCCCCCAAGGGCGACCAAGCACCACCCGCATTGGCAGCAATGATAATGATACCCGCAAAAAACTTTCGTTGTTCATCGTCCCGAATCAGCTTTCGCAACAAAGATACCATGACAATAGCGGTAGTCAGGTTATCCAAAATGGCTGACAAAAAGAAGGTAACCATGGATAAGATCCAGAGTAAGCTTGTGATATTACGAGAAGTGATCCGGTCGGTGAGTGGTCTAAATCCTTCATGGGCATCAATCAGTTCTACGATTGTCATAGCTCCCAGCAGGAAAAACAGAATCTCTGAAATACTACCCAGGTGATGCATCAGTTGCTCGCCTACCTGCTCTGTAGAAGCCATGCCGCTCAGTGCGTACATCGTCCAGCATAATACACCCGTAAGCAAGGCACTAGCTGTTTTGTTCAGATTAATCTGGTGTTCTAGCGTAATAGCTAGATAGCCTACTATAAATAGAAGGACAATTGATATCATTCCCATGCTGTAAAAATAAGAGGCACACGCAAATATGCAAACATAGATGTCGGATTTATCAGAAATACAGCCTTTTCGGTTTTAGCAGAACCTGTGTCTATTCAGAAATACCACGTATTTTTTCTACGTATTCGAACCATGTGAATAGCTGTCTTTTGGGTCTGTTGCATCCATTCTGCCAGAAAACAACTATGTACAGCATCTTGTTTGAGTGGCAGCCAGATTTTTTGTTTGAATGCAGGTTCTCTCTTCCACCGCACCAGACTTTCCTCCACTGGTTGGATGACCAAGGAATCTTTTATCTGGTTTAACGTACACCCATGCAAGGCCACATACAAAGAAAGTAGGTTTCCGGTCAGGTCTCCTTGGCGAAACGAAGACTGTCGGCTGCCTTCCAGTAAGTTGTACGGCAAACTGCCCTGCATCTGCTCAAACTGTTCTGACACATCCATCAGAATCAGCAAAGCAGCACTTTTGGCTTCTGGCACAGTCATGGCTACAGGTAGTTCATACACAGCAGCCGTTTCTGCAACAAGCTGTCGGCCAAGTAACGGCCATTTCATGGTTTGCACATACCTAACCCGAAAATACTCCCCTTTACCTCCTCCTCGTTTTTGGATGGTATGCCACAGGCTAGACGGCCCATAAGGCAATGCATGGTCCATATTTATCCATCCACAAGGCATGCTATAGACCAGTTTTCCAGTCTGTATGTCATCTTTGGTGTGTACAGAAGTCAAGTTGGTATACAGGGCAAATGCCACCACACACAGTGTCAAGGCAATAAGTACTTTTCTGGGCGAAGGTTTGTGGTTCATGGGGGTCTGCTACAAACGATTTTCGACAGAAATGATGCGATTAGAAGTATCCTGGTGTTTGCGAATCTGAGTCAATACATAGGCTACGCCTAACTGCCAGGGCAGAATGGCATACAAGGTATACTTGACCTTCCAGTCCCAGACAAATGACACTAGGGCAACAACCAGTAATATGCCTATCGCACGGTAGGAGAGATCATGGGAAGCTTGAAAAATGAAACAGAAAAAAAGTGTTTCCACCAAAGCCCCTCCGACTGAGGCCATCAACAAACTCAGGTAATTAGGACCAAAATAACCATTCCATAAAGCCACATAAACAGCTGCTGTATAGATTCCCCCACTTCCAATGACAAAAAGTAATTTACGCCAACCTTTACCTCTGGTGGTAAGGCCGATAGCCAGGCCAAATAAAAATCCAGGTGTATAGAAAATAGTAGCAATGTCTATGTCCTTTATGGGAATTAGAATACTCAGAAAAAATAAAACATAACCTATCCCTACATACAGCCAGGTTTTTACCAATGGGGTCAGGTGTAGTTGTCGCATACAGAAGTTTGGTTTTTATATAGGTAAGTTACGGAAAAACTTTGCCATTGACCTATATTTATTTTCTCTTTTGTTCTTCCTGCGGCAAATCATCTGGTGTAACGGGCAGCGGCAGGTAATCCTGATTAAGGAGAATGGTTAAATAAACCATTCAGGACTTGTTCATAAAAAAATGATTCGGTCAAAGCATTGGACAAATTTAAAAACAGTCCGTCATTGCGAGCGGAGCGAAGCAATCTCCTAGGCACAGGCTCGGTAAAAGGTCTTTACACAAAGGTTCGGCAAGAAGGCTATGAGCCACTCAAGCCGAGCCTTTGGTCTGAGGAATGACGTGAATAAATACCCTATATTTTTTATGAACAAGCCTTGATAAACCATTTATTCCCTTTCGGGTGATAAAGTTTAATTTTTCAAATTATTGATTATCAGTCAATTGCAATATTTATCAATTTGTAATCATTTAAATATCAATCAATTACAAATTCTTGATTTGTGAAAATATCGC
>JACCDR011470672.1_pt1 | contig 17639 bp, 20 predicted proteins | sample 7446431 | NCBI WGS metagenome assembly JACCDR01 (sample SAMN15323443, study PRJNA562643) | freshwater metagenome | isolation source: river surface water | place: USA:Blue River Watershed | collected 2017-08-17
CTTTTGTTTTACTCCCCTCACCCCTATCCATCAAGGTTCAAGTAGACCCTGACGAGAAAAAATATATTTTATCGTGCCGTCTGTATCTGTTCTATCGTACGGTATAGACCGACTCTCTATACGTGAAATAACATCCTTGTGAGGATGCCCGTATCTATTATTTTTACCTAAAGATAAAACAACTCGTTCAGGCATAACTGTATCTAAAAATAAATCTCCCGTTGATGTCTTTGAACCGTGATGCCCAGCTTTTAATAACGTACTCTCGAGACTGATACCATACACGTCAACGAGATGATTCTCTACCGATATAGACGCATCACCCATAAACATAATTGAGCTCGAGCCAAAAGAAAGTTTCCCTACTAATGACGCATCATTAGTCGATACCTTGGTAACGCTTATATCGGGATACAGCACGTCAAAATATGCACCGTCACCAAAATCTATCCTCGTACCCGCACGTGCATGTCTGCGTGTAATATCTTTCTCCAAAAGGATTCTTTCTACCTCTTTGTAAACATAATTATCTGACTCTTTACCTGAATCAATAAATTGATCAACGGTATATCTATCTAACACATGAGGTAGACCACCTATATGATCGAGATCAGGGTGCGTGATAACAACCACATCGAGAGATCGGTCATACCACGGCATGACTTGTGATACTTTTTCTAAAACACGTTTATCAGGGCCGGTATCAATGAGCATATCTCTACCTTGTGGTGTACGAATATAGAGAGCGTCACCCTGCCCTATATCGAGAGCATATACATACAACACACCTCTATTAGTTTCAAAGACACAAGCAAAAAGCACCAGACAAAAAGCGCTTATAAGCGCCCCGTAAATAGCTGTACATAGTTTTATAGTACGAGTCATTGTTTGAGTTGCATACGAAAGGCTTTGGTATACGCACCAACCAACATATCTTCTCCATGCACCGCACAATATGTAGCAAAAAACGGCCTTGTGTTCACTTCGAGAAAATAGATGTCACCCTCGGTAGATTCAATAAAATCGAGAGCATACCAAAGACCAGGTATATGAGGAATTATTTTTTGAGCGAGAGTATATATACGCTGGTTACTATCCCTATCAATACCACGAGCGCTCAACCTCTCATACACACATATAATCTCGCCACACACAACAAATACACGTAACTCTGTACCGAGAGTAATATACTGCTGGATCAGTGCTACTGAATCATAATATTTGCTCTGTTTATCATATATGTATGAAAGCGCGAGACGACTCTCATCATGAGAGTGAGTAAGAAATACATTCTGCCCTCTCTCTCCTGTATTCATTTTAATAATACGAGGATAAAGAATATCTGAAGACATAGTTAAAATATCTTCAAGAGATGGGCTTTTCTGTGCACCTGATTCATACCAAGGATCTATAAAATATTTTGTTGTAGGTACCGGTACAATATCTTTTAAAAGCTCATACACCGCTGCTTTATCCCTACAAAAACGCGCACCTGATTCAGAGTTAAAAGGTGTATAGGTCGTAATACATGCACCACCCTGATAGACCAAACCATGAGGAAACCCAGGTATATTCGTATACGGTATACCGAGTGCAGAGAGAGCTTTTTGCGCAGCAGAAATATGTATATGCATAGAGGCAATTATACTCATAAAGCGTATAATATATACACTATGAATATATTTAAAGAAAAAACATTTACCCTACCAGCGCTCACTGGTATTTCAGCTAAAACAATAGAAGAGCATCTCAAACTTTATAGTGCGTATGTTAAAAATCTAAATCTCATCCAAGAGATCATAGAAAAACCAGAGACTCCTGAGTACGCACGCAAAGAAGCATATCGTCGACAGGCATTCGAATTTGGTGGCATGAGAAATCATGAATATTATTTTGGTCATTTCGAAGGAGGTCCTCGTACACTCTCAGCAGAGAGTCCTCTCCATAAAGCTCTCACTGTACGTTTCGGTAGTTTTGAGCGCGCTATAGAATCAATAAAAGATCTCGCTCTCACTCGAGGTATTGGTTGGGCAATGCTTGGGTATGATAAAGCTACCAATCAACTCATAACCTACTGGGTAGATGAGCAACATTTAGGACATCTACCTCAAGTAACCCCTCTCCTCTGTCTCGATATGTGGGAACACTCATTTGTTGCCGATTATCAGCCTTCAGGCAAGAAAAAGTATGTTGAAGATTTCTTTGTGAATATAAACTGGTCTACTGTTGAGAATCATTTCTCTTCTGCCACAAAGTAATAGTTACTAAACATATCACACTATACATAACCACGAGCACGTATATGCTCGTGGTTATGTGTATGAGAGCAAAAGATATAGAACCAAAATAAGTAACAATTTTTATAATGTACCAGAGCATAAGAGATGTTATCCAAGCAAAAGGTAATGCAAAGACTTCCGCTATAAAACTCAGCATAGTAGAAACAAAACCACCTAACATAATAAAAGGTATGGTTGGTAATACGAGTATATTGGGTATCAAAGATATAAGTGAGGTTTTTCCTGCTATATATAAAATGAGAGGTGTGGTAAGTATTTGCGTTCCTATGGTTGTTGCGAGTATATCCCGTAAGCCAAAAATTTCTGGTACAGAGCCAAGTCTTTCTTTAACCAAAGGTGCTATGTATATGAGAGCGAGTGTTGCTAAAAATGATAACTGAAAAGACGTATCAAACGCTACAATACGCGGATTCTCCAAGGTCATACAAAATGCTGCGATAATGAGAGCACGACTCACGTCATATCTGCGACCAACTGATTTTACAAGTACAACAATAAGAGCCATACATGTAGCACGCACCGTGGTTGCTCCGGCACCTGTCATGATTGCAAAGAGAACAATCGACAAAGTGCCCAATAACCGAGCAATAGCAACAGGAAAGAAAGAAAAAGATCTCATGAGAGTCTCTGCAACAATAGTCACATTTGATCCCGAGAGAACCAATATATGCACGAGCCCTGTACGGGTAAACATATCAATAATCTCAGGTGAAAAACCCGAAGAATCACCAATGAGAACCCCTGCCAATAACGATGACTCAGGTTCAGGAAATAAGATTTGTATATGTGTTATAAACTTTTGTTTTATACCAAAGAGAAAACTCTTTACACGATTACCCGCAAAACCATACAGGGGTTGTATTTGAGGTCTATTCATAAGGAATGTTATTCCCTCTTTTGCGAGATATGCAGGATAATCAAAAGTTCGTCCTGAATCAGTTACTATTTCTGTTGGATATACGATTGTTCCTGTGATTTGCAGACGCTCTCCGTACATATATTGAGGATAGAGAGGACTAGTGACCAACACTCTCTGTCCAGAGAGTTCAGGTGAATCAAAACAGAATTTTATTGTGCTCACCCTCACATCCATTTCACTACATACAAAACCAGAGAGTGTAATAGATATTCCGATTGGAACAGTAGTGGTAATCTCCTGATTTGTTAGGAGAAAAGATATACAAGCAATACCGGCCGCGGCGGCGCACGCAATGACTTGCGTGCGCCGCCGCGGCATACTCAACACACATACACCCATCACAGCCACAATAATCAACCCCACAACTACAGGCTCCCAAAAAGAAACAGCGAATGTTGTAACAAAAAATGTTATAGAAAAAGAATAAAACGTGCGTGTATTCATCCACCGATAATACCCAGCTCGACATAAACAAAATATAAAGACTATGCTAAGGTTTTATTAAATGTACCTCAGTAATTTTTGCCTGTTCTTTATCGGACTCGCATTCTTGATGCTGTCGATCGACGTGTTTAAAAAAGTAAAGCGAAAAATTGTTCTTGAAAAACATCGAAAGATTTTTGTACGGGCACTCACCCGTAAGTGGCACGAGACTACCAATGAACGTATTGAATGGGAGCTTCAGAACCCTTTCAAAGACGAGACTCATCCTTGCAGACAATGGTTTTTTAGACGAGAACACTTCATCTATCAAAAACTATTATCGTATACAAAACATGTACGATTCGTTGATCGACAACACCTCGGCTTTCTTCAATCAAAAATTATGGATGTGCCCTACACACATCCAACAGAGTACAGGCCTTAGGGCCTGTTTTTATTTCACACCCCACTCTACCCGTATAGAATTCTCATCTTCTTTACTCAAAGCTTTTTTAAACTTTGCACCAGAGACACCTTTTACCCTCTTTTCACAGAGATCCCAAGTCTTATGCGTTTCAAAAACACCATTAACAAGCGAAACATAAGAATACGCAGGCGCTTGAGATTTTTTCTTTGAATCTTTTGCAACGATACGAGGAATATGATCGAGGTCTATGGTATAGAGAGATGCTTCACCATCATACAGTTGGGGTGGGTGCTCATCTGCGTAGAGAGTAGCTATTTCATCACAACGTTCATTACCTGGATGTCCCGCATGACCTTTTACATATTTCCACGTAACTGTATTTTTCATACGCACAACAGAATCAACAGTACTAGAAAGTGCTTCCCAGAGATCCCTATTACTCACCTCTTTTTTACCTGCAGTTATCCAACCACTCTTTTTCCATTGAGCGATCCACGAAGTAATTCCTGAAATAACATATTTAGAATCACTTTGAACAATAATCTCTGTACCTGTTATAGATAATGATCCGAGAGTTTCGAAAGCTTTGAGAGCCGCAGTAATCTCCATGCGATTATTGGTGGTGTGATCTTGTCTACCACCAAGCTCAATAACCCTGTCAGGTGTTCGAATAACAGCGCCATAACCGCCCTTTCCTGGATTACCTCTCGATGAACCGTCAGTAAAAATAGTAATAGACATGTATCTAGAGTACCTCAACTATACGCAAGCGCAATTCCGGATATTTTTTGAACGTTGATTTTTCAATATGCGCAACAATATCAACAACGCCGCCTGATTGTATACTCCGAGGCAAGCTCTTTGTATCTGTAAAGAACTGTATAGCAGAAATATGTCTCTGTTTTTTATCAAGAAACACTATTTCAGTATGATTTTTTTCTTTTCCAAATGACCTCACCTGATCTACATGAGCTCCTTTTATGATAAAGAGGGGTTTTTCATTTCCTGTACCGTACGGAGCTAGTTTTTCTATATCTTTGTACATATCCCAAGAGACATCCTCGAGGGTAATAACACTATCAACAAAACGCGTAGCTTCAGTTGGTGATGTACCTAATCGTAAGGCAGATTCTTCGAGAGCTTTATCGAGCGTATAAATAGCATCACCCTGTACCTCGAAACCACCCGAAGCACCATGTCCACCAAAAGCACTAAACATATGCGATGCACCCTGCATAATATCAATAACACTCGAAAACCCTCCACTCCTACAAGAACCCTTGATGACGCCCTCGCCGTCTTTGCCCCAAAGGAACGCTGGTCGACCATATTCTGTTGCGAGTGTGTTTGCAACAAGACCGAGAAGCGATGGTCTCCAAAGAGGATTCCCGAGCACTATAACTTTTTTATCTTCGAGAGACCTTTCTTTGAGTAGAGACTTTATCTCTTTTACAAGAGCTGCGACAGTACCCTTTCGTTCATTATTTACTCCTTCGAGAGTAGCGACATATACCTGAGCCATAACATCATCCCGTGTTGAGAGCAGGTTAAAAGCAGACAGAGGTTCACCCATACGTGACGCAGCATTAATACGAGGAGTTATAGTGAACCCTATATCGTCTTCTGAGAGATGCTCGCGCGATACTTTGTGTTTATTAAATAAAGCTGACAAGCCAGGACGACCGGTCTTCTTTAACACCTTTAACCCATACACCGCAAACGCACGATTCTCACCCGTGAGAGGCACCATATCAGAGAGTGTCGCTATACCCACCATATCGAGAAACCATTTTTCCCATCCTGGTTTTATATTAAAATGAGCACCGTATTTTTTATAAAAAGCCTGAACACATTTAAAGATAACCCCTGAACCGCAGAGCATTTTTTCTGGATACTGACAGTCGTGTATTTTTGGATTAAGTACTGCGTACGCCGGTGGAATATCATGTGCAACCATATGATGATCGGTCACAATTACATTAATACCCTGTGACTCGGCATATAAAACCTCAGCACTGTCCGCGATACCACAATCAATAGTAATGAGGAGTGTAATACCTTTTGATTTTAAAATATCAATTGCCTTTGTATTGAGTCCAAAACCCTCATTATGTCTATGAGGTATATAAACCTCATAATCCCGTACACCCGCTTTGGATAAAGCATCAGTCAGCACAACAGCTCCAGGAATACCATCAGCATCATAATCAGCAAAAATACCGATCTTTTCTTTATCACGGACTGCTTTATACATACGATCAACCGCTTTTTCCATATCCTTCATCAAAAAAGGATCATGGGTATCTCTCTCATAATCAGGATTGAGAAATGCTTCAGCTTGTTTCCTCGTCTCAACACCTCTATTCACAAATAGACTTTGAAGTATTTCAGAAAAACCAGAAAGTTCATTCGTGCTCTGTACAGGTTTCTCTCGGACAAGGTATTTCATAGAGTATTATAGTATCATTAAGCTATTAAATTTATGAATACTTGTATTTTTTGCGACATAGTATCGGGTAAAATTCCATCTCATAAGATATATGAGGACAGAGACTTTATAGCCTTTCTCGATATACGACCACTCTCAGCAGGACACAGTCTTATTATTCCTAAAAAACATTACCGTTTTGTATGGGACGTACCTAACGCAGGAGAATATTTTCTCATTGCTCAACGTATAGCTCGTGCTACTCAAAAAGCGTTTAATACGGAGTTTGTATTTTCAAAAATATTTGGTGAAGAAGTACCCCATGCACATATATGGGTATACCCTGATCCAGAGAGCGCAGGACAAAAAGGTCTCGTAAAAACAGATTTTGAGATTCACAAAAACAAACTCATCTCTGAGCTTGCTTTAAAAAACAACTAGGATTTGAGAGCTTCTATACCCGGGAGAGTTCCTTGGGACAAAAACTCAATCATTGCACCACCGCCCGTCGAAGCAAAACTAATTTTATCGAGAAGACCCGCCTGTCTCACCACAGCAATAGTATCCCCTCCTCCAATAACCACACGAGCACCACTCTCAATGAGTGCGTGAGCCAACGTCTTGGTACCTTGATCAAATCCTTTTTCATAATCACCAAGAGGACCATTCCACACCACAAACTTTATATCACTCAACAAATCTGATAATTCACTTATTGTTTGTGGACCCGCATCAAGGATTTTATCCTGAGGAGAAACTTGATCACATGGTTTAATAGCTTGATTTACAGAATCAACACACACAACATCAGAAGGAACGATGAGACGTGGGTTTTTTACTATATGTGAGAGCTGTATCGGCTCACGAGCGACGAGAGACATACCCACCTCATAGCCTTTTTCTTTATAGATATCATTAGCGAGAGCTCCCCCTACGAATACATGGTCTGCAATAGTTATAAATTTTTCAATCAAAGGTAATTTGGTGCTAAATTTTGCACCACCTAATACAAAGAGAAATGGATGTTCTGGATTAAAAGCCTTTGAAAGCTCTTCTATTTCTTTTGTGAGTAAAAGCCCTGCATAGCTCGGCAATAGTTTCGGGAGAGATACGATAGAAGCGTGCTTACGGTGAGAAACCGCAAAAGCATCATTCACATATATGTCAGCTAATTGTGCGAGACGTGCCGCAAATACGGGATCATTTTCTTTTTCACCAGAATTATGTCGCAGATTTTCGAGCATAATAATCTCACCTTCACCGAGAGTATCTATAATAGAAGGAGCCTCAGCGTAATTAGTTACAAAAGCCTTGAGAGGAATAAACTTTTGTATATAAGCAGCGATTCTCGAGAGAGATTGTGTTACTTCGCTTTCTAAATGACTTATGATAATGACCCGTGCTCCTGATTTCTTTAAAAACTCAAGTGTTGGAAGTGAATACTGGATACGAAAATCATCTCTCACATCATTACCCACAATAGGCACATTTAAATCGAGACGAATGAGAACTCTCTTGCCACGGAGATCAGGTGCTTCAGTAATTTTTTTATACACGGTCTGCATATTCTATGATTGAAGAAAAGGCTTCTACATCGAGAGATTGTCTACCAACCAAGAGACCCTGAATACCACCATCTCGGAGCATTGCTTCCGCATTTTCACTATTAACCGCTCCCCCATAGAGAACTGAGAGTTTCATACCGTCTGTCTTTCCGAGCATTTCTATGACGACCTTTCTAATATAGAGAGACATTTCATGAATATCATTTGGTTTTGGGGCAACTGAAAAGCTTTTACCAATAGCCCACACAGGTTCATAAGCAATCACAATATCTCGTAGTTTTTTCTTGTCTGAAACAGCAGAAAATACTGTGAGTATTTGCTCTCGTATAATACGGAGATATTGAGCTTGTTCATCTCTTTCTTTTTCACCAATACATAAAATCACCTTGAGACCGGCATTGAGTGCTCGATTGACCTTGGTTGCAATAATCGTATCAGTATCACCTGCACCCCGTCTCTCACTATGTCCAATAAGCACATGTGAAGCACCTACCGTCTGTACTTGAGTAGCGCTCACAGAACCAGTAAAAGCACCTCTCTCTTCTACTGCTATGTCCTGGGCAGCCGCCAAAACCAAACTCGTCTTTTTTGAGCCTATAAGAGAAATAAAAGGTGCCGGCGCAGCGATAACCACAGTAACTTCTGGATGTTTTGCAGCAGACCGTGAAATACCATTAAATAAGGCCTTTGCCCCGAGAAGTGTGTCTGGATTCATCTTCCAATTTCCGACTATCATGTATTTTTTGTGTGTCTTTGCCATACCCTACAGTATAACATCACGCAAAAAATATGGCTTTACTCTGACTCACGCCAAGATTTTATGTTGGTACCCGTTGAAGGAGCAGATCCCGAGGTGAGATTAAGTGAGTTCATCTGAGGATCATAGATCACCTGGGCGCCTCCACTTATATATAATTTCTTTGCCGCCGCGGCTTTAACACTCGCACCGCCAGTTACTGTAATACCTCCTTGTGATGCATACATAGCTGTATCATTTGCACCTCCGCTTATCTTTATAGCCTCATCTTCATCAGTATTTGTTGATACGAGGAGTATATGACTATTTTCCGAACCATCTATAGACGCTCCACCAGAGAGAGTTATCTTTCCATCTGAAACGATAGCAAAACTCTTTGTTAAGTCATCAGATACCACATGAGCCCCTCCACTAATAGTCACATCACCTGTGACCCAGAGTGTACCGGCCACACGCAATGTTCCACCTCCTGATACCGAGAGACTTCCTGAGATTTTCTTTGGACCGAGTGTCGCTCCGGCATAATTAATACTCTGATTGTCTGATAACGTCCCCCCTACCAAAGCTTCGTTTTTCCACGCATCTATAGTCGCATCAAGTACTGGCATAGGTTCAACAACAGGATTAGCTCGCGACATATCACACGTCTTGTTGTTTCCAGCTCCAGTCTGACAATAGAGCGTGCCTGATGAAGTCACATTATTAACACCGTATGCATACGCACTCCCCACAGTAAGTTGATTGTATTGATCTTCACCCATAATACCCACATCGCTTGTAGCGAGAGTTAGTTTAAAATACGCATCGAGACCGGAAGGACTCGTATTAGACCAAGAACCCCAATCGGTTCTTCCTAACTTTCCCTGACCATTACCGTATGAGCTATTTGCTGCAATCGTATAGTAGTTTGCTGCATTAGGATTAGCATCAATAACAATCCAGTACGTCGTACCATCATCGAGAATCTGATTGGCAGTGAGAGGAACTTCTATCCATGCATAGTTAGTACCGACGAGTGAAGAAGATATTGTTCCGCTCGCTATAACACCTGAATAACTCGGAGAACTTCCCGATCCAGTCATTATTTTTATTGTTGCATTCGAAGGGTTCCCCACTTTCTTTATATAAAGCTCTATTTTTACCAAAGACAATTCATCACTCACCCTGAAACCCTGAGCAAAATCTTGAGTAGATGCAGCATTACCAAAATTGATTGACTGTGTTGGTGGTAATGGTGATGAATTTGCTTGATCTATTGATATAGTCGCCGTAGCAGCAGAGACGGCGAGTCCTGTTATAGAACAATGTCCACACCCGCGAATAGAACCGGTGGTATACACATCACCTTGAATAGAACCATCATCTATTTCAACTCCACCTAAACCACCTTGGAGTAAATATGGAAAAGAAATACCTGATTCAGCACCCATTGTTGCTTCGAGAGTGCGTTTGGTGCCCGAAGAATCACCTTCTGAAATAAATGTCTGAGTAGGTCCATCTGCTATGGTCATCGTAGCTGTTGAAGATCCCACCGTGAGTGTTTCTACCGTATTAATCTGCTTTCCTGCCTTTACTCTATAAATAGCATCTTCGAGAGATGATTCAGAAGCGTAATAACTCTGCTTTGACGTTGATTCGTTACGTACCGTACGTACTTCACGCAACACTGAATCTGAGAGACCTGCTACCACAGCAACACCTGCAGCCAAAAAAAACATAAGCGCAGTCACCAATGCATACCCTCCTTGTTTTGAATACTGAGATTGTTTCATGATGTTATTGTACATAAGAGCCTCGGAGAACGTAGGTGCCGTAAAAATTGAGCGCCGGTACTGTCGTAGACGCATCAGGAGCGAGCGTCATTTCTACACGAATGGCGGTTGTTGTACCTGCTTCAAATTTTCTAAAAGTTAGATTTGATACATTCATATTCTTTTGTGTAATATCACCCATTTCCACACTATTTTCTCGTATCTTTACCTGTGAATCAGATAAATAAAACGTGAGTGTATTGATTGTCCCATCGAGTTCCCTCAGATTTAATACCAATTTACCCGAACTCGCTCCGAGCGTACTCTGTACGGTATCAATAGATGTTGCTCGTCTAATATCTCGAGAAAATCTACTAAAGGCAGACACCGCGGCTGAGTTTATATCGAGATACGATCGAGATCTCTTGGAGGTTTGAGATACAGCAAAAGCACTCTGAATAATGAGTAGCAAAAGTACGCTCAATATTCCAACGTATACCACCATTTCAGGGAGCGTATTCCCTTTTTGATATTTATATATTGGTGACATATGTTTTATACGATACCGTTGATGTGGCACCTCTCCAGTTCCATGAAACACGTGATTCTACGAGAAATGTATTAGGGTCCAGCGTACCACCCGAACTCACAATGTCATCGCCGGCATCTCGAGCGACAGAATACAGAATAAAAGATCTATAAAATAAACCATCTATAATTTCTGGAGTTGTTGTTACACCCCATGATGATGTGGCTAACTCAAAATACCGAGGTGTATTAACAGGGAGCGAAGACAGATTTGACCAACCACTACCTTTTACAAAGCGCACCGCCTCTATACCCTCTTCAGCCAAAAGACCACCTTTGATAGAGAGCATATTTTTCTGATGAAAACGTGAGAGTGTTGCGAGTGTTCCGAGAAAAGATAGAGATACGAGAGAAATAATGGCTGATGTAACAACCACTTCGAGTAAAACAGAGCCTTGTGTGAGAGAGCTTTTTTTCATTCTATGCTTACAAGCCCCGTATTCTGAATCTTTATACGCTTTACCGATACAGAAGCCGAAGGCTGATATATATCAATTGTACCAGAAGCAGATGAATTACCAGTCACCCTTTCAAATACAAAAGTGGATATCGATGATGATGCTCTCACACCTGAACCGTAGTTAAACGTAATATTACCAGGAGTAGATGAGGCAAATAGGTTTCCTTTAAAAAAAGTAAAACTCGTTGCATCTACTTTGACCCCATATTGAGAACCTGCAACAGATGCGAGAGTTCGAGCACGGGCGTCACGGAGTGCAGCAGCAAGCGCGGAAGCGCTCGCATTCATCGCTTCGCGCCTTGAAAAATTAGCAAAAGTCGCTATTGAAACAGTACCCAAAAGAGCCAATATAGAGAGCACAATGAGTAATTCCGCGAGAGAATATCCTGAGTGGTACTTCATATTATCCAATTTTATCTGACAATGAGTAAATAGGACTCACCATAGCGAGAGCAAAGAAACCTACCGCACCTCCGATAAATACCATGAGAAACGGTTCGATAATAGTCGACATGTCTTTGGTTTTTTGATCCACCTCATTTTCATAAAATATAGCAACTTCAAAAAGCGTCTTTGAAAGTGTTCCCGTCTCCTCTCCCACCCCAATCATTTCAGCAACGAATGATGGATAGAGATCGCCTCGAGGTAAAAAGAGAGATTGAATGGTCGAACCTTTCTGAATATCTTCGGCGGTACGGGTAAGCATTTCTTTGTAATGAACATTCTGAACCACATCAGCAGTGATTTTGATTGCAGTGACAACCTCTACACCTGATGAGAGGAGTGATGAAAACGTTCGGGTAACCCGCGCAGAGTTTACCTGTATAGCAATGGGTCCTATAACCGGCAATTTGAGCACTGCTTTACCCAAAAAACGTTTACCCAGAGCTGTTTTAAAGAAGAAATAGAGACCTGTTACCGTACCGATTATTCCTATAATAATCACAATATAATGAGCCTCAAAGAAGCTACTTGTATTTATAACGAGCTTGGTAGCAAACGGTAGATCCGCACCAAATTCTTTGAATGTTGCAGTGAGCTTTGGTATCACAAATACGAGCATAAGAATACCTATAATGAGCATGATGGTGAGAATGATGGCCGGATACATCATTGCCCCACGAACTTTTTTCTGGAGTAAATAATTTTTCTCGAGTTGCTCAGCAACAATAGAGAGTGATTGCGACAAACTACCCGATTCTTCACCTGCAGCAACCATAGAAACAAAAAGACCTGAGAATGTTTTAGGAAAAGCAGAAAGTGCTGTAGAAAAGTTCGTACCTTTTGCCAAATCTTCACCAAGAGCTTTGAATATGGGCTTCCACACCTTCCCTGTCATCTGACGCTCGAGTACCGTGAGCGCTCGAGCAAGGGGCAAACCGGCACGGAGCATTGCAGCGAGGTTTTTCGCAAACATAATACGATCAACCATTTTGGTACCTCCTATCGATAGAGAGAGTATATTCGATACGCTTAATTTTTTTGTCTTTTCTTGTGCTGCTTCGAGAACCGTCTCACCGTCTTCATGGAGTTTTTTATACAGTGCAAATTTATCAGCAGCTTCGAGTGTACCTTCGTAGCGAGTACCGTCTTTTTTTACCGCTTTATATGAAAAAAGCATATGAGAAAATATGCATCTATTATAGCACTTATAAAAATGCTACAGTAGATGTATGGATTTTATACTTTCCCTTACCGACCCACGCATTATTATTCAAACACTCGGACTCCTTGGTATTCTCGCAGTTATTTTTGCTGAATCAGGTCTCTTTTTTGGTTTTTTCCTCCCCGGTGATTCCCTCCTCTTTATTGCAGGTGTCTTTGCATCACAAGGATATTTTTCATTCACCCACCTCGTTATAGGAGGAATTATTGCAGCAATCCTCGGAGATAATGTTGGCTATACGTTTGGTAAAAAAGTAGGACCGAAACTCTTTACCAAAGAAGATTCTCTCTTTTTCAAAAAAGAGTATGCTCTCCGTGCACAGAAGTTTTATGAAAAACATGGTGTAAAAACTATTATCTTGGCTCGTTTTGTACCAATCGTACGTACCTTTGCACCTATTGTTGCAGGAATTGCGCTCATGCCCCGAAAAACCTTTATGACCTATAACATCATTGGAGGTATCGTCTGGGTCACATCACTCTCTTCAGCTGGTTATATTCTCGGAGAACTCGTGCCAAATCTCGATGCGTATATAGATATCATCGTACTTGGTATCATAGCTCTCTCATTCGTACCTCTCATAATTGAATATTATAAAGAGAAGCGCCACAAAAAAAATACAGAGCTGTAGTATACTAAAAGGCAATGAATCGAGCTTCATTTACACACTGGGTTAAAAAATCTTTTCCTGTACCAGAGTCCCTCACTCTTTCTCATACCGCTATAGATGTTTCTGATGGGATACTGCGCTTTCTCAAATCTGATCGTAAAGGAAATACATGGGTACCCGGCTCATACGGAGCTGTACCATTCCCTCGCCTCAACATAGAAGACACACCGAAAACAAAAAGTGAAGCTATTGCTATTCTCCGTACATGGGCTCGTAATCAAAAACAGGACCGAGTAAAAGCCATCGTTCACGAAGATGAAGCCTATGTCTTTAAAATAACCGTCCCTACTACTGATCCACAGGAAATTCCTGGAGCAATAGAAGCACTCCTCGAAGAAAACGTGCCTATATCACCTCTCGAAGCGATATTCGAGTACTCAATCGTGGGCCAAGACATCAAAATAAACGAATCAACTGTAGCGGTATCGGTACTCTCCAGAACAGAACTCGAACCACAACTAGAACTTTTTAGAGATGCTGGTCTCGAAGTGGTTGCAGTTGAGACCGAGGCTCGTGCTATGACAAAGGCATTGTTTACCCCTGAGGATAAAGACGTGCATATTGTACTCGGTGTAGCACAAAAACACTCTACGGTATTTATTGTTGAACAGGGTGCTGTAGTATTTAGCTCTTCTATTGAAGTAGGTTCTTCTGACTTTGATCGTGCTATAGCAAAAACACTTTCTCTATCCGAAGACGAGGCACGAGCAAAAAAACAGGTAGAGATAGAAGGTGGTGAAGTGGGTACTGTACAGCTCTTTGAACACATCCTCCCTGTCGCTTCCGTTATTTGTGATGAACTGGTTAAAGTTATTACATTCTGGAAAGGCCAAGCAAAAAAAGAACGTTTTTATCGAGACATCTCTGATGTCGTACTCGTAGGTAGTGATTCTCGCATACCCGGTTTTTCACGCTACATATCCTCTATTACAAAACTACCAGTAAAGAGTGGCTCACCGTGGAAAAATGTTCTTGAAACACAAACACATCTTCCTACTCTCCACGAAACTGAATCACTGAACTATACGGCACTCGTAGGAGCACTCCTCGGAGATACATGGACGTTCTTACCCTCTCCTTACCAAGAAAATATCATACGCACCTATCACATCCGTCTCGCAACTATCCTTGTCTCACTTTTCTGCCTCTTCTCTATGGTGGGTATACTCCTCGCTTTGCCTGACTTTACCCTCTCACAAGCACGCAAACAGAATGCAGACATAGAACTCTCACTTCTCGAAAAAAATCTCAAAGAAGACCCAAAAAATCTCGAAGAAGAAATTCGTACCATAAATAAAAAAGTAGAGATAGTGACCAATCTCACCGAACACACACCTATGCTCGTAGTACTTGATCGGATACTTTCACATAAAATAGCCGATATACAAATAAGCTCACTCAATCTCAAGAGATCGAGTGGTTCAGGTGCTATTACTATCACCGGTGTAGCAAAAACACGTGATGCGCTCGTGAGCTTTAACAAAAAACTCCAAACTGAGCCAAGTTTCTCAAAAATAACCCTCCCTGTAGGTAATCTCGCCCGCAGTAAAGATATTCCCTTTAATATGGTTGGCGATATTTCATTCTAAAGCCATGAACCAAAAACCTATTCAAACATTGGTTGTAGTATCTCTTATCGCACTTACACTCAGTGTCTCTTGGATATTTCTTATCTATAAAACAGAGTCACTAAAGTCACAAGCTGACGCAATTGAAAAAAATATTATTGCAAAGAATAATCAATCAACCTACCTCAATTCGGTACGAATCGCCCTCAAAAATACCCAAAATGATCTCTCGGTTATTGATAGCCATTTTATAGATAAAGACGGAATCCCTGAATTTATAGATATGATAGAGAGCCGAGCGCAAAATCTTGGTATAAAACTCGACCTCGGTACACTCGATATAGCTGCAGGAGATCAAAATATCAATACACTACGCATACGTATGAATAGTAGTGGTAACTGGCTCTCACTTATGAAATTTGTTTCATATATAGAGACTCTTGCTTCAGCTATTCGTATAGAACAGATGACTCTCACTCATGGCGATCCGACAGGCACTCTCTGGAATATGAATATTGAAGTTACTCAAAGATTAAAAAACTAATATGTCTTTTATTACTTCTTTCAAACATATAAAAAATAAATGTGGTACACAGGCTTCTTTTGACTGGTATCTCGGTCTAGGAACCCTCACCCTCGGTCTTGTTGTACTCATAATTACGGTATCCACCCTATTTGTTACCTCACTCTTGGAAGGGCCGACAAAAGATACTTCAGAGGCCACCCCTGCCCTCATTGTGCGAGATGATATGGTAAAAAAGGCACTCAAAAATATCGATATAAAGAATGCGTCAAAGCAAAGCTTGCCTAAGAACTTAGAAGTAGATCCTTTTCGTTAAACTTTGAGAGAACGATCTTTCCTGCTATTCTCTGTATAACCCCTTGTAGTTCAATGGATAGAACACCGGACTTCTAAGCCGGTTATGTTGGTTCGATTCCAACCGAGGGGACCATATATAACAAAACACGGCTTATAGCCGTGTTTTGTTTACTGTGCACCCTGAGGGACTTGAACCCCCGACCTTCTCAGTGTAAATGAGCTGCTCTACCAACTGAGCTAAGGGCGCATATGATTTTTACTTTAAAAAGTACCACTTCCCTGTTACCTACCAAAACAGCTAAGGGCGCATATGATTTTTACTTTCTAACGCAGACAACCTGCGTGCATACAACAATAGCCTATTTCCTTATTTTTTTCAAGAAAACCTTAAAACACTTGCTCGTTTTAGCGTCTCATGTTACAGTGACGTCCACGTTAATACATTCATATGGAAAGCAAAGTAATCACATCCCCTGTAGATATGGCCGCTCGAACCAAGCTCGCGCTTCGTTCAGGAGACACTGTACGTGTTTGGCAGAAAATTAAAGAAGGAGATAAAACACGTCTCCAAGCTTTTGAAGGACTCATTCTCTCTCGAAAACACGGAAATGAAGCAGGTGGAACATTCACCGTTCGAAAAGTAGTAGACGGTGTAGGTGTAGAACGAATCTTCCCTCTCTACTCTCCTCTCATAGATGAAATTGAAATCATCCGAAAATCAAAAGTACGCCGATCAAAACTCTATTTCGTACGAGAAAAGGCAGCTAAAGAAATTCGCCGACAAATGAGAAATATCCGAGCAGAAAAAGGTGGAAATACTGATGTTGTAAAAAAAGGAACTAAAGTAGAAAAGACCGAAGCAGAAGTAAAGCCAACTGAAACAAAATAACAAACAGCCGCCCTCTAGGCGGTTTTTTGTTTCTTTACTGTACCCTAAATCGTCTTGGACATGCTAGTGGCCTAGACCTCCAGCCTTACCATCTGGAGGATGCAGGTTCGATCCCCGTCATGTTCATCTACTTGAAAAACATCTCTAAACATTCTACTATATAAATGTGGTAAGGCTGGAGGCCAAAACCGTTCCGAAAGGAGCGGTTTTGCTTTATATACTCAAAAAGTTGAAAATATGGCCGACTTTATGTATGATGTGCGAACAAGTAAAACCAAGGGTTTCTTGAATGCGCGGATGGTGGAATTGGCAGACACACTACCTTGAGGTGGTAGCGCCGTAAGGCATGGAGGTTCAAGTCCTCTTCCGCGCACATGAAGAATACGGGCGGGCGGCTGCGCCGCCCGC
>JACCDR010194244.1_pt1 | contig 17638 bp, 11 predicted proteins | sample 7446431 | NCBI WGS metagenome assembly JACCDR01 (sample SAMN15323443, study PRJNA562643) | freshwater metagenome | isolation source: river surface water | place: USA:Blue River Watershed | collected 2017-08-17
CCGCTGTTCCAGGTCGGCACCGTGAACCTGCGCTGCGCACAGGTGCTGCAGTCGATCAAGAACAACCTCAGCGCGCATTACCGGCTGGATGCGGCCGCCCTGCAGCGGCTGGCCGATCAGGTGCTGCAGCAGTTGCACGCCGCCCCGGCCCCTGCCGTGCCGGCCGCGCAGGCCGCGCCGCTGTGGCAACACCTGCAAGCCGGTGGAGTGGACCGGCTGGCCGAACTGACAGGGCTGCTGGCCGGCCAGCCGGCGCACGAACGCGCCCGCGCCTGGGCCGACCTGGCTTTTGTGGGTGTGCTGCTCAGCGCCGACCCGGGGCCGCGCTGGCGCTGCACCGAACAGGCGGTGGTGCCCGCTGCCGCGTCGGCGCGGGCCGATGCCGACGACCTGCTGGCCCTGCTGGACCGTGCCGGCAAAACGGCACGCACCGAAGCGCCACCGGCCGAGGCAGCGGCCGCCAACGCAGACGCAGCTTCATCAGAAGCTGCATCACACTCTGTACCGGACCCTGCACCAGACCCTGCAGCGGTGTCATCGGCTGCACCCGCCCCTGCTGCATCCACCACCACGCCCGCCGCCCCCGAACCCAGCACCACGGGCACGGCCCGCCTGGGCGGCGCCGAAGGCCTGGCGGTGGCCACCTTCAGGGCCTTTGTCGCCGGTGCTTTTTCTTCAGACCGCGCGCAGCCCTGCCGGGTTGACGCCGCCACGCTGCGCCACATCGACGTGGCCGCGCTGCGCGCGCTGTTCCAGGGCACGCCACAAAACCCGCTGCCGGGGCTGGAGGGCCGGGCGGCGGTGTTGTCGCGCCTGGGCCAGCTGTTGCAGGCGCTGCCCGGCGCTGGGGGCGCCCAGGCGCGGCCCTGCGACCTGCTGCCCCGGCCCGCCCCGGGCGCCGACGCCGCCCCGCCGCAGCAAGCGCCGGCCTTGCTGAGCCACTTGTTGCGCCAGGCCGCCGGCATCTGGCCGGCACCGCTGGCGCAAGGCCTGCCAGCGGGCGACGCCTGGCAGCACCTGTGGGCCGGCGCCGCCATGGCCCCTGACAACGCCGCAGCCCCGGGCCTGCAAGACCGCGGCACCAGCGGCTGGCTGCCGCTGCACGCCAAAGCGCAAGAGTTGGTGGCCACACTGGCCTGGCCGCTGGCCCAGGCCGGGGCCGCACTGCAAGGGCTGGAACAGCTGACCGCCTGCGCCGACCAGCCCACCAGCAGCCTGCTGCTGGCCACCGGCGTGCTGGTGCCACGCCACCCGCGCCTGCTGGCCAAAGGCCTGAAGGTGGCCGACGAAGCGGTGGTGGAATGCCGCGCCGCCACCGTGGCGGTGTTTGCTGAGCTCACGGCACGGGCGCGCAGCGCGCAGCCGGCCATTGCCGGCACAGAAGACCGCCCGCTGACGGTGGCGCAGGTGGTGCGGGCCACCGCAGCTGTGGTGGCCGCCGCGCCAGCCGCAGACGCAGCGGCGCTGCGCATCGAAAGCGACGGCGCGTTGTTCTGAAGCCCCGCTGCCGGTGGCCGGTGGCCGTGGCCGTGGCCGTGGCCATGGCCGCCAGCGCTACAGGTCTTCGGCCAGAAACTGGTTGAGCACGCGCACAAAACCCGGGTTGTGCTGGAAGTGCGGCATGGCGCCCGATTTGAAAGCCGTCAGCCGCCAGTTGGGCCGCTTTTCCAGCACCGGGTTGTGTTTGAAGCCGGCGGCGATGCCGCGGTTGCCGTGGGTCACCCACACCGGTTGTGTCAGCCCGGCGTAGATGCGCACGATGTCGGGGCTGGACATCTGCCCGGTCAGCGCCTTGAAGGGCGCAAAACGCGCGCCGGGGTCGCGTGTGGTGGCCAGCGCCTGGTCAAACAGGTCGTCATCGACATAGCTGTTGCCAAAGGTGCTTTGCAGCTCGCGCCGCACCACCAGCGGTGAGGTCAGGCCCTCGTACACCGTCTTGCCCCACAGCCGGGTTTTCAGCAGCCGGTTCAGCACCGCTTGGCCCACACGCTGCGGCAGGCGGCTGGGGCTGGGTTTGGGGCCGTTCAGGCCGGTGGGGCTGATGAAGGACAGGCGGCCCCAGCGCATCGGGTCTTCAAAGGCGGCACGGGCCAGAAATTCGCACGACATGCCGTAGGCCACGGCGTCCAGCCGGTGGCGCGCCGGCAGCTTGCAGCGCACACGCACAAAACTGGCCGTCATGTGCAGTGCGTCTGCCATCAGCCGCGGTGTGTAGTCGCGGTCGCTGCGCTCGCTGGCGCCAAAGCCCGGCAGGTCCAGCGCCACCACGGTGCGGGTGGTCTGCAGGGCTTCAAACAGCGGCAGCATCTCGGCCATGGAAGCCGTGTTGCCCACGCCGTGCAGCAGCAGCAGCGGCGGGCCTGAGCCGGCCATGCGGCCACTCAAACGGCAGGGGCCTTTGAACTCGAATTTCTGTCCTATCAGCAACGTCAGGGCCTCAACACTTTGGCAACCACCGCCGGCCGCAGCCGGTGCTGTTCGGCCATGCCCGCGCCCAGCAGCGGCCGCAGGTACTGGCAAAAAACATGGGTCACATCCACACCACTGTCAGCAATAAAGACGTCTTCCATCGTGCGGGTTTTGCCGGCCACGGCGGCCAGCGGCAGCAGCGTGTAGTCCACCGCGTAGTCGCCCGTGCGCTGCATCACCACCGAGCCGTTGGCGGCCCCCCACACCGCGTGTTGCACGGCCTTTTCGCCCACCTCACGCGCTTCACGCTGGTCGACATCGCTCACGCAGCCCAAAAAGCTGCGCTGCAAGTAACCCAGGGTGTCACCGCGCACACGCTTGATGTTCAGGCGGCTGCGGATCAGGCTGCACAAGCCCTCGGCCAAAGCCCCGCTGCCGCTGAGTTGCACGTTGCCGTGTGCATCCCGTTCCAGTTCAGATGCCATGCCCGCAAGTATCGGACGCCCAGCGCTGTCGTGGATGCCCTCACTGACGGCGATCACGCAGCGCCCCAGGCGTTGGTAACAGTTGTTAACATCTTCGATGAATTTGTCGACCGTAAACACCCGTTCCGGCAAGTAAATCAGGTGCGGCCCGTCATCGGGGAACTTGCGGCCGATGGCGCTGGCGGCGGTCAGGAAGCCGGCGTGCCGCCCCATCACCACCCCCAGGTACACACCCGGCAGCGCCGCGTTGTCCAGGTTGGCGCCGGCAAAGGCCTGGGCGACAAAACGCGCCGCACTGGGGTAACCGGGCGTATGGTGGTTGTGCACCAGGTCGTTGTCGATGGTCTTGGGAATGTGGATGCAGCGCAGCGGGTAGCCCGCCTGTGCAGCCTCTTCGGCCACGATGCGTGTGGTGTCGCTGCTGTCGTTGCCGCCGATGCAGAAAAACTGGCCAATGCCGTGCGCCGCCATCACCTTGAACATTTCGCGGCAGTAGGCCTGGTCGGGCTTGTCGCGTGAACTGCCCAGCGCGGCCGCAGGGGTGGCGGCCACGCCTTCCAGGTTGGCAAGGGTTTCCTGCGTGAGGTCGACAAAGTCCTCGTTCACGACACCGCGCACGCCGTGGCGCGCGCCGTAGATGCGCTGCTGGCCCAGCAGCCGCCGCGCCTCCAGCACCACACCCACCAGGCTTTGGTTGATGACGGCCGTGGGGCCCCCGCTTTGTGCAATGAGGATCTTGTTGCCGTTCATGGGTGTGGGCTCCTTGTGCTGGTTGGGGGTGGGGACACGCGGGCCCGGGGCGGGCCTGCCATGCAACACACCATCATGCCAGCGCAGCGGTGCCGGCCGCGCCCACGACTCGGTGTGCACCCAGCCGGTACACAATCCGGGCCCCCGCCCACAAAAAGACGGCGCGCGGCCCCCGGCGGGCTGCACCAGACCCGCGTTCACCCCATGCCCCGCACCATCTTCACCACCCCGGTGGTCAACACCCTGCTGCGTGCAGGCTCCGTGGCCTTTCTGAAAGCCGCCGGCTGGAAACTGCAGGGGCAGCTGCCGGGGGGCATGCCCAAAAGCGTGCTGATCGCCGCCCCCCACACCAGCAACTGGGACCTGCCCTACACGCTGATGGTGGCCTTTGCGCTGCGCTTGAACGTGCAGTGGCTGGGCAAGGCCAGCATCTTCCGCTGGCCCTTTGGCGCGCTGATGCGCTGGCTGGGCGGTATTGCGGTGGACCGCAGCAAAAGCACCAACCTGGTGGCGGCTTCGGCGGCGTCGCTGGTGCAGGCGCCGGGCGAGATGCAGTTGATCGTGCCGCCCGAAGGCACCCGTGGCCGCACGCGGCACTGGAAAACGGGCTTTTACTTCATCGCCCAGCAGGCGCAGGTGCCCATCATCCTGGCCTTTCTGGACTACGAGCGCCGCATTGGCGGCCTGGGCCCGGTGTTTCAGCCCACCGGCGATGTCGAACAAGACCTGCTGGAAATCAAGCGCTTTTACGCCCCCATCAAGGGCAAAAGGGCCGACAGCTTCAGCGTGGACTGAGCGGCTGGGGGACCGCCACATTCAGCGCTGCGCAGCGGCCGCCGGCAGCTCGGTCACCTCGGTTCTGACACCGCGCGCCAGCAACTGCGCGCGTGCGCGCTCTGCTGCAGCGCGGCTGGTGAAGGGGCCGCCCATGACACGCCAGTCGTCGCCCACCGGCACCCGCTGCACGGTGGCGGCGTTGCCGGCCGTGACGGTGAGCAGGGTGCGCATGGCCACCTGTATCTGTTCCGATTCGGCGGCCGTGCGCAGCAGCCGGGTGCTGACGGCAAAGCCGACCAGGGGCGGCGGGGGGGTGGCCGCCGGGGTGGCGGGCGGTGTGGCGGGTGGTGTGGCAGGCGTTAAGGCCGTCTGGCGGTCGGCAGCGGGCGGGGTTGCCGGTGGCGCCACATCCGGTGTGTCAGACGGGCCCCCCGGGCCAGCCGCTGCAGGCGCAGCGGCTGCCATCTGCGCCTGTTGCAGCGCTGCGGCGGCCGTTGTGTCGCCGCGTGCGGCACGGGCGGCCAGGCGGCGCAGGCGCGTGGGCTCCAGGTGCGGGTCTGAAAACAGTGGGCCTATGGGCGGCAGTTCCACCCGCCCGAGTTCGGGGTCGACGTCGTAAGGCCGCTCCTGCTGCGCTGCAGCCCGCAGCGCAGCGGCGCGGGCGGCGGCACTGGCCGCAGCGTGGGCGGCAACGGCGGCAAAGGCCTCGCTGGCGGTGGCTGCAGCGCTGCCGGGGCCCGGGGTGAGGCCCGCAGCCCGCGCTGCAGGGGCTGCACCTGCGGCGGGGCCGCTGGCCGGGGCTGACGCGGCATTGGCCGCAGCGGTGTCGTGGGTCGCCGTGTGGTGGGGCGCCGTTTGGTGGGCTGCCATGTCGTGGGCCTTGGTGTGGTGGTGCGCAGCGCTGGCCGCTGGGGCCGGCGGGGCTGCAGCCAAGGCCTCCGGCGGGACCGCCGCCATCGCCTGGTGCGGCCCTGGGCCCGCTGAGCGGGCGCCCAGTTGCCAGGCCACCCCGCCCGTCACCGGCAGCATCAGCAAGGGCAGGCAGGCCACGGCCACACGGGGCAGGCTCCACAGACGGGGGCCCAGCACGGCGGGGTCGTTGCCGGGGCCCACCAGCAGGCGCACCGGTTGCGCGCCCACCACCAGCGCAGCCGTGCGCAGCACCGCTTCCACCGGGCGCTCGGCCACGCCCGGTTGCGTCGCCGTCAAAGCCGGGTCGCGGGCCACGCGCCGCACGGCCGCACGCACCGGCAGGGGCACCGTCAACAAACGCGCCTGCTGCTGCGCCCACTGGGCGATGCGGCGCGGGGGGGTGTGTTCGAGCAGCGCTTCGCTGAACACCAGGCGGAAAGGCGCCTCGGGGTTGGCCCAGGGCAGCACCGGAGCAGCGGCCGCCGCCCCGGGTATGGGTGCGGCATGGGGTGCGGCATGGGGTGTGACATCGGGCGCACGTGCCGCCAAACGGGCGCGCAAGCTGGGCGCTGGCTGCGCGGCTGCCGCAGCCGGGCTGGCGGTGGCGGCAGCGGAGGGGCTGGCTGGGGCTTCGGCAAAAGCAGCCGCAAAAGCGGCATCAAATGGGTCGGCTGAAGGCTCGGTGGGCGTTTCGCTGGCCGCCGCTGCGGGGGGCGCCAGCGCTTCAGCGCCAGCCGGCTGGGCGGGCGGCCCAACCGCGTGGGCCGGCGCGTCGGGCCACTCCAGCGCCTCGGTCAGCAGCGGCGCAGCCGCCACAGCCGCGGCCGATGGGCCCGGTGGGGGCCCGTTAACGCCCGTGTTTGTGGGTGCAGCCCCGGCCTGCTGGGCGGGCAGCACCACGTAACCCACGGACTGCACCTGCGCGGCCGTGATGCGGCGCGCCAGCGGGTGGCGGTTGTGCCAGGCCACCACTTGGGCGGCCAGCGTGTCCAGGCGCAATGATTCCATTTTGTGAAAAGGATTCTGTGGCGCCCGGCGCCCTGGGCAGCGGCGCAAAAGCGGGGTGCCCACAGGCCTGTTCAGACCACCGGTTTTCTGCACCGGGTCTGTATGGAACGGGCGGCGGGCCACCACAACAGCCCACGCGTTTACGGGCCCCTTTGCAGCCGGGGCAGGGCTTGCAGCAACACCAGGCTGGCCAAACCGGCAGCCGCCGTGGCCCACACGGCCGCTGCGCCGTAACGCTGCAACAACAGGCCAAAAAACCAGGGCGAGAGCGCACCCACCACACGCGAGGGCAGGTTCAGCCAGCCCTGGCGCGCGCCATAACCCTGCGCGCCAAACACCGCCAGCGGCAAGGCGCCGCGCACGATGGTGATGATGCCGTTGCCCAGGCCGTGCAGCAGCACAAACACCAGCGCCAGCGGCGGCCCGGCCAGCAGCAGCACCAGCGCACCCAGCGGGTGGCCCACGGCCGCCATGCGGGCGGTGAGCAGCGGTGTGTAGCGGTGCAGCACGCCCAGTTCCAGCACCCGCCCCGCCACCTGCGCCGGCCCGGCCAGCGCCGCCAGGCTGACCGCCGCCGCCAGCCCCAGGCCGCCGGCTTGCAGGATGGCCGGCAGGTGGGTGGAAATGCTGCTGCTGACAAAACCCATGCAGCAGAAGATCAGCGCCATCAAGGGCATCAGCCACGGTGAAGGCGTGGTGGGCTGGGCGCTGGCCGTTGCCGTTGCCGTTGCCGCTTCAATGGCTGTCTCTGTTGCCGCTGCCGGCACCAGCGCCGCAGGCTCTGCCGCCGCAGGCTGCGGCCTTCGTGGCAGCGCTGCATTCAGGGGCAAGGCCACCAGCAACATCAGCGCTGCCCAGCCCACGCAAGCACCGCGCCAGCCCCAGTGGCTTTCCATCAAAGCCGACAGCGGCCAGCCCACGGTGCTGGCAAAACCGGCCAGCAGCGTGATGCCCGAGATGGGCTGCCGCGCGCCCTTGCCGTACAGGTGCACGAGCGCCGCAAATGCGGTGTCGTACAGGCCACAGCCCATGCCCAGGCCCAGCAGCGCCCAGGCCAGCAGCATGCTGGGCAGGCCCTGCGCGGCGGCCAGCGCCAGCAGGCCGGCGATGAACAGCCCGTTGGACAGCAGCAGCACCGGCCGCCCGCCTTTGCGGTCGACCCGGCGCCCGGCCCAGGGGCTGATGGCCGCGCCTATCAGCAACGCCATCGACAGCGCCGCATACACCGTGCTGGGCTGCACGCCCAGGCTTTGTGACATCGGCGCGGCCAGCATCGCCGGCAGGTAGTAGGTGGCCGCCCAGGCCAGCGTTTGCGCCGTGCCCAGCGCCAGCACCACGTGGCGGGTTCGTGTCAGCGACAACAAGCCGGTTGTTTTCTGATGGTGATGGGCAGGCCTGCGCCGTTGCACCAGTGGCGCGTCAAACTGGCGCCCCTTTTTTGGCCACCAGCGTCAGGATGTCGTAGCTGGCCACCAGTTCACCGTGCTGGTTGCTCACCTCCACGTCCCAGGCCACCACGCCCTGGCCCACGCCGTCGGGCCCGGTTTTCTGGCGGTCGGTCTTGCGCTTGCAGGTCAGCCGCGCCTGGATGGTGTCGCCTATGCCCACCGGCTTGACAAAACGCAGCGTGTCCAGCCCATAGTTGGCCAGCACCGGGCCGGGCGCCGGCGACACAAACAAGCCGGCGGCGGCCGACAGCACAAAGTAGCCGTGTGCGATGCGTTTGCCAAAGGGCGACGCAGCGGCGGCGACCTCGTCAAAGTGCATGTAGAAATAGTCGCCGCTGATGCCGCCAAAGGCCACGATGTCGGCCTCGCCCACGGTGCGGCGGTGGGTGAGCAGGCTCATGCCGACCTGAAGCTCGTCGAAGTGATAACGGAACGGGTGCAGCGCGGTTTCCTGCAGCGGCGCGCCGCGCACGTGTTCGCCGGTGATGGCGGCCAGCATGCGCGGGCTGCCCTGCACCGCCGCGCGCTGCAGGTAGTGTTTCACCGCGCGCAGGCCGCCCAGTTCTTCACCACCCCCGGCGCGGCCCGGGCCGCCGTGTTTCAGGCCCGGCAGTGGCGAGCCGTGGCCGGTGCTTTCCACCGCCGCCTCGCGGTCCAGCAGCAGCAGCCGGCCGTGGTGCGCAGCGGCCAGCGGCACGGCGTGTGCGGCCAGCGCCGCGTCGTGCGTGACCAACGTGCCCACCAGGCTGCCCCGGCCGCGCGCGGCCAGCGCCAGCGCTTCGTCGAAGTCGTCGTAGGGCATCAGCGTGCTGACGGGGCCGAAGGCTTCGACATCGTGCACCGTGTCAGTGGACATCGGCCGTTCGCAGAGCAGCAGTGTGGGCGCAAAAAAAGCACCTGCCGCGACACCCTCGCCGCGCGGCGCAAAGCCGTCGCCAGAACCGCACAAGACCGTGTTGCCGGCCGCCAGCAACGCCACCCGCTGGGCCACATCGGCCTGCTGCGCATGCGCAGCCAGCGCGCCCATCTTCACGCCCTCTACTGCCGGGTCGCCCACCACCACAGCGGCCAGGCGCTTCTTCAGCGCCTCGGCCACCGCTTGCAGGTGCGGGCGCGGCACGATGGCGCGACGGATGGCGGTGCACTTCTGGCCGGCTTTCACCGTCATCTCACGCGCCACCTCCTTCACAAAAAGGTCGAACTCTTCGGTGCCCGGCACGGCGTCGGGGCCCAGGATGGCGCAGTTCAACGAATCGGCCTCGGCATTGAAGGGCACCGAACGGCGCACCAGGTTTGGGTGCGTGCGCAACTGCGCCGCGGTGTCGGCGCTGCCGGTGAAGGTGACCAGGTCGTTTTCCTCCAGCCGGTTCAGCAGGTCACCCGTGCCGCCCACCACCAGTTGCAGCGCCCCATCGGGCAGCAGGCCGCTTTGCAGCATCAGGCGCACACAAGCCTCGGTCAGGTAGCTGGTGGCGGTGGCCGGCTTGGCGATGCAGGGCATGCCGGCCAGGAAACTGGGCGCGAACTTTTCCAGCAGGCCCCATACCGGAAAGTTAAAGGCGTTGATGTGCACCGCCACGCCACGCCGGGGCACCAGGACGTGCGTGCCGGCAAAACCGCCCTGCTTGGACAGCGGCAGCACCGGGCCTTCGTGCAGCAGGTTGCCCGAGGGCAGCTCGTTGCTGCCCAAGCTGGCGTAGGCCAACAGCGTGCCGCTGCCGCCTTCGATGTCGACCCAGCCGTCGTTGCGCGTGGCGCCGGTGTGCGCCGACCAGGCATACAGCGTTTCCTTGTGTTCGTTCAAGTACTTGGCCAGCGCCTTCAGCGTGGCGGCACGTTGCTGAAAGTCGCGCTTCAGCAGCGCCGGCAGGCCCACCGTGCGGGCGTGGTGCAGCGCTTCGGCAAAGTCGGGCGCTTCGGCGTGGGTGTGAGCCACGGGGCGGCCGTTGATGGCGCTTTTCAACGTTTGCGCGGGGGTGTGGCCTTGCCAGCGGCCGGCGAGGTAACTGTGCAACACGGTGACGGCGGGGCTGTTCATGGCGGTGCAGGGCTGCGTGTGGAAACGAGGGTGCCATAGTGTGTCACCGCAACGGGCGCAAGCCCCAAGTGCCCGGGGTCGGCCCCGCCAGTGGTGTAGCCTGCCACCCTGTATGCGCAAGTTGACCCCCCGCGACGGTTTTCAGCACTGGTCATGGCCCCTGCCCGCCGCCTGGGGCCTGCCGGCGGGCGCGCGCAGCGACGACCTGGCGCTGTGGCGGCGGCTTTTCATCAGCGAGGCCAAACGCCTGGGCCTGCTGTTGCAGACCCTGGGCACGCCGCTGGGCGAACCGCTGTGGCTGTTGCGCCGCGCTGGCCGCGAGCTCGGTGCGCCTTGCCGCCTGGTGGCCAGTGGTTTTCACGGCGAAGAGCCGGCCGGCCCCTGGGGCCTGCTGCGTTTTTTGCAGGGCGTGCAGCCGGCGGCGCTGGACGCTGTGCACCTGAGCCTGCTGCCCATGGTGAACGCCACTGGCTTTGCCGCCGGCACCCGCTTCAACGCCCAGGGCGACAACCCCAACCGGGGCTACACCGGGCTGGTCAGGCCGTCGGCCGAAGGCCGCCTGTTGCGGCAGCACGGGCCCACGCTGGCCAGCGTCAGCCAGCACGGCGTGCTGTCTTGCCACGAAGACGTGCAAGCCGACAAGGCCTACCTGTACGCCTTCGAGCGCGGCACCAAGCCTGGGGGCCAGGCCCAGCGGCTGCTGCAGGCCAACTTGCGCCACTTTGAACCGCAGCCCGACGGCATGGTGGACGGCTGCATGGTGCTGGGCGGCATGGTCTTCAACCACCACGACGGCAGCTTCGAAGACTGGTTGTTTGGTCTGGGTGCCACGTTTGCGTTTTGTGTTGAGACCCCGGGCCTGCAAGGCTTTGAAGAGCGGGTGGCGGCACAGCACGACATGATTGCGGCTTTTGTCAGTGGCCCTGAACCGGGGCCGTGATGCACCCGCCCCGCCCCCTGTTTATCAAGGCCCCGACATGAGCGACTGCAGCGTGAAGAAGGTACTCATCGTTGGTGGCGGCACCGCGGGCTGGATGGCGGCTTCGGTGCTGCTGCGCACGGGGGGCCGGCGCTTCCAGATTGAGCTGGTGGAGTCTGACGACATCGGCACCGTGGGCGTGGGCGAAGCGACCATCCCTTCCATTCTGGAGTTCAACGAACTGCTGGGCATCAACGAAAACAGTTTTGTGCGCCACACGCAGGCCACCTTCAAGCTCGGCATTCAGTTCCGCAACTGGGGCGCTGTGGGCGACGAATACATCCACGGCTTTGGCCAACTGGGCCGCGACACCCAGCTGGTGGAGTTCTACCAGTACTGGTTGAAGATGCACCAGGCCGGCCGGGCGGGCCGCATGGACGACTATTCCATCAACCTGCTGGCCTGCGCGCACAACCGCTTCACCCGCAGCAGCAACGCTGACGTGGGCTCACCGCTGGCCGACATACGCCACGCCTTCCATTTTGATGCCGGCCTGTTTGCCCGCTTTCTGCGCGACAACTGCGAGCGCAACGGCGTCACGCGCACCGAGGGCAAGATCGCGAGCGTGCAAACGCACCCCGAGACCGGTTTTGTCACCGCTGTCACGCTGGAAAACGGGCAGGCCCTTACGGCCGACCTGTTCATCGACTGTTCGGGCTTTCGCGGCCTGCTGATCGAGCAGACGCTGCACACCGGCTACGACGACTGGAGCCATTGGCTGCCCTGCGACAGCGCTTGGGCTGTGCCTTGCGCGAGCGTGGCGCCGCTGACGCCGTACACACGTGCAACCGCGCACACCGCAGGCTGGCAGTGGCGCATACCGCTGCAGCACCGCACGGGCAACGGCCATGTGTACTGCAGCCGCTACATCAGCCATGACGAGGCGGCGTCGGTGCTGATGAACAACCTGGACGGCAAGGCCCTGGCCGACCCGCGGCCCGTGCGGTTTGTCACCGGCAAGCGCAAGAAGTTCTGGAACAAAAACGTGGTGGCCATAGGCCTTGCCAGCGGCTTCATCGAGCCACTGGAATCCACATCGATACACCTGATCCAAAAAGGCATTGCGCGGCTGGTGAACGTGTTCCCCAGCCTGGACTTCAACGAAGCCGATACCGACGAATACAACCGCCAGACGGCGCTGGAGTTCGAACAGGTGCGCGACTTCATCATCCTGCACTACCACGCCACGGCGCGTGACGACTCGGCTTTCTGGCGCCATTGCCGCACGATGGACATTCCCGACAGCTTGCGCCACCGCATGGCGCTGTTCCGCAGCCACGGCCGCGTGTTCCGCACCAGCGACGAACTGTTCGGCGAAACCGCCTGGATGCAGGTGATGATGGGCCAGGGCATACGGCCGCGCAGTTACCACCCGATGGTGGACAGCACGCCGCAGGCCGCAGTGGCCGCGATGCTGGACAACGTGAAAACGGTGGTGCAACAGGTGGTGCTGGGCATGCCCAGCCACCAGGCCTACATCGACGGGCACTGCAAGGCGCCGCCGCTGGCCTGAAGGGCCGTGCGGCAGCGCTGCAAACACCAGCGCCGCAGGGCGCGAAGGCCGTGCGGCGCTGGTTTGATGCCGATGTGCGTTCTTTCGCAAAGATCGGGTGTGGCATGCCGCGTCGGCTGGCGACACAAAGGGGGCGCACAGATTGCAGATCAGACTGCTCCTGCCGATAGCGGCAATCGCACAGACGTATGCACTGATGCTGATGGGCTTGGGCGCCGTGCTGCTGGCCCGGATATTTCACCAGGGGCGCTGCTTTGCGGGTTCCGTACGAGGTAAAGCGATGAGCGTTTGACAAAACCAATTTGGATTCGCGCAAAACAGCTCGACACCCGCAGCATCCCTGTCTTGGGCGCTTCGGGCGCTTCCGCTTCTTCGCCGCGCCGTTGTGAACGAGCACCTGCTGCGCATTGCCTTGCGGCACAGGGTGGCTACACTGCCGGCCATGCATCCGCTGATCGAAACCCACCGTGCTGAACTACTGGCCCTGGCCCGCAGGCGCGGCGTCACGGGGGTGCGCGTCTTTGGCTCGATGAGCCGTGGCGACCACAACGAAGAGAGCGACGTTGATCTGCTGGTGACCCTGGCCCCAGGGACCAGCGCCCTGGCCCTGGGTGGCCTGTTACTGGATGCACAGGAATTGCTGGGCCGCCGTGTGGACGTCGTCACGGAATCGAGCTTGCATCCTGCACTGCGCGAGCGCGTGATGGCAGCCGCAGTGCCCCTGTGAATCCAGGCGCAGAGGCGGACCGGGTGTTGCTCGCGCACATGCGCGACTGTTTGGCCCGGGTCTTCGAGTACACCAACGCGGACCGTGCGCGCTTCGACGCTTCGCGTCTGGTGCAAGACGCTGTGATCCGCAACCTTCAAACCCTGGCCGAATCAAGCCAACGCTTGTCGAGCGAGATCAAAAGCACCGAGCCGCAGATTCCTTGGCGCGAACTCGCCGGCTTTCGCAATGTGATCGTGCACGGCTACCTGGGCGTTGACCTTGGGGCGGTCTGGCTGGTGGTTGAACAGGATTTGCCTTCACTGACCGAGGCTGTGGACCGCATGTCCGCGCGCCTCGGTCCGCAGGGCTGATTCGAACGGCAGCTTGGCAGCTGAACGGTTGACGGCTCATGGCCGTCAGGAGCCACAGGACTTTCGTTCGCAAGAGGTCACCCCACTGGCCGCCCTGCGTCACAAGCGGCCGCTTTCAACCTCAACTTCCTGTGCGATCAAACGAAAGGAGGTACGACTTCAGCCCTGCCCCCCACCAGCACCCGCCAGTGGGGCGAAGGCCGCAGAGCGCGGCGCTGCGGCCAAGTTCAGTTGTTGGTGAAACCCACCGGCCCCAGGTTCACGCCGGTGGCGTAGTTGCCGCCGTCAAGATTGGTGTAGTTGAAGCTCGTTCCCGGCACGGTAACCACCACACGCGCCACCTTGGACAACACGCTGGCTGCGTTTGTATCACCGGTGCACAAGGTCTTGACCGTGAAACCGGACAGCGGCAGCGTGTAGAAGCCGCCCGCGCCGTCTTTGCGGTTCGCGGTGAGGTTTTGCGAGATTTCCGAGCCGCCGGAGCCCGTTGTGCAACCGGTGACCTTGGGGCCCACCAACGTGACTTCAACCACCGGGTTGAGGTTGGTGCGCTCAAACATCGGCCCTGGGCCCCACAGCTTGACCTTCAGCTTGCTGAAGCTGCTGACGTTGACCGTGCCGTTGTTCGGCGCATTCACGTACAGGCCCATGTAGGCGCCCGTGGCAACGGGGCCTTTCAAGACGAAGGTGCGGAAGAAATTGGGCACACCGTTGGGCGCATAAGAAGTACCGGTGATCCACCCCAACTCATCAACCTTTTGGCTGGAATTGCTGAGGTTTGCATCGTCCTGAAAGTAGCCGATGTCACCACCCGCAATACCGGTGATGCTGCCGAAGTTCGCCGTTTTGGCGTTCGGCCATGCCGCCAGGTTGAACGGTGCAGCGGCCTCGGCACTGCCCACGTAGTTCACCGCGAACAGCCCTTCGCCGGCCACAAACATGGTGTTGCCGCCGTCGCCGGTTTTGACATCTCCCGTCGCAAGCGTCAGCGTTTGCGGCCCACCGGCGCCCATCCCTACGCCAGGAGTGCCGCCGCCCGTGCTGCTGCCGCCTGTGGCCGCCGCAGCGGCGGAAGACCGGATGTCGTCGAAGTAATAGGTTTCGCCCGGGCTCACCGAGGCCCGGGTGTCCAGGTTGGGCAGCATCACCACCCGGCTGTACTGCTGCCCGACCTTGTCTGCCGGCACCACCCAGGTCAGGGTCTGCCAGCCGGCCACGACAGCTTGCGTCGCCTGCATGTCGCCAGTGTTGATGCCCGAGTTGCTCTGGTTCTCAAGCTTCAGCACCATGGGCACGCCAGCGGTGGGCGAGTAGACACGGGCCGAGATCGTGCGGTCGGTCGAAGTCAGCGGAATCACGCCCACGTTGACTTGTGCGCCGGCCCAGACCTGCCCCCCCGAGCGGAAGACCTTCATGGCCTTGCCTGAACCACCGGCGGGTGGCGCCGCGTCGATGGTGCTGCCTTCGCCACCGTCAAAACCGGCAAAGGGTAGCGCTGGCGCTTCATCAAACGTGGCCAACGAAGTGCCGGCTGCTGCAGCGGGGCGCATGAGTTTGATGTCTTCGAAGAAGTAGGTCTCCCCCGGGCTGACCGACGCCCGGGTATTCAGGTTGGGCAACATCACCACCCGGCTGTACTGCTGCCCGACCTTGTCGGCCGGCACCACCCAGGTTAGGGTCTGCCAGCCGGCCACGACAGCTTGCGTCGCCTGCATGTCGCCAGTGTTGATGCCCGAGTTGCTCAGGTTCTCGAGCTTCAGAACCATGGGGACGCCGGCCGTGGGCGAGTAGACGCGGGCCGAAATCGTACGGTCGGTGGACGTCAGCGGAATAACACCCACGTTGACTTGTGCGCCAGCCCACACCTGGCCGCCCGAACGGAACACCTTCAAGGCCTTGCCGGTGCCGCCGCCCGCCGGCGGTGCGGCGTCCACGGCGCTGCCTTCACCACCGTCAAAACCTGCAAAAGCCAATGCCGGGGCTTCATCGAATGAAGCCAGGGTGAGGTCGTTGCTGGCCGCAGCCGCTGGCTTCCAGAAGTAGATGTTGTCCAGGTACACCGTGCCGCTGGGCGTGCCCTCGATCTTCAGCTGGATAACGGCGGTTTTGTCGGCGGCCGTGAACTGGGCCATGTCGATGTCGAAAGAATTCCAGCCGCTGAGCGTGGGTGTCAGCGTGACCGCGTTTTCCTTGCCGGCGGAGATGACCGAGACCTTCAGGCTGGTGACGTCGGCGGTCCACACGTCCAGGTGCAGCCGGGTCATGGCCGACACGTTGATGGGGTTGGCCGACCAGTCGGTGCCCTGGTAGTTCAGCGCCGCGTACTTCAAGGTCTTGTTGCCGGCGGTCTCGACTTCGGTGACCTGGGTGGTCTGGCCCCAGTTGGGGTTGACGTTGACGCCCGTGACGGCCGTATAGGCGTCGCTGTAAACGGACAGCACGTCGCCGGCTGCACGTGCGGGGGGCGTGGCCGCAGCCACCGCAGGGCCGGGGGGCACCGTGTTGTAGGCCTGCAGCGAGCTGGCCACCGCGCTGCTGTTGCCCAGCGCGTCCAGCACAGCGCCTGCGGCCAGGCTGACCTGGATGGTGCCGGTGCTGTTGGCCGCCGGTGTGACCACCAAGGTGGCTTTGGTGCCGCTCTCGCGCGTGAAGGCGCCCTTGGTGCCGCCGGTGACCGTGACGTCGTCAGCCGTGAAGCTGGTGCCCACGTCTTTGTTGAACGTGAACGTGAAGGTGACGTTGCCGTTGGCCGTGGTGGCCGTTACGTTGTCGGTGATGGTTACCGTGGGGCTGGTGCGGTCGGTGCCGCCCGTGGCCGGGTTTTCCGGCGGCGCTTCGCCGCTGCCACCACCACAGGCAGCAAGCATCAGCGACGCAGCCAGCGCCGTGGCAGTAAGCAGGTGGGGCGAGCGGGTTTTCATGGTGTGGTGTCCTGGGGTGTGTTGCTGGCAGGCGCGGGCCGGTCGGCGGGGTGAATCGGGATCAGGCGGGATCAGGCAGAGTCAAGCGGGGTGCGCGATGTACCGCAGGCAAAAAGGCCGTCCGCGCCGACGTTGCATGCCTGAAAGCGCTTTCACGAGTATGCGCAACGGTTGCCACCCTTGGCAAGGGTGGGCACCCCCTGGCTTTCCCGTAGCTGCATACCCCTCAATTCGTGGGTGCCAGCCGGCCCAGCGTGCCGGGCGCCACCGTCATGCGCTTGCCGTCGCTGAAGGTCACCTCCAGCGGCGTCTTGCGGGCGTTGTAGGCCAGATAGGTGCGGGCACCGTCAGCGCGTTTGAACACCGCGTGCAGCGGCGTGTTGGCCGTGACGCTGAAGTCGGGCGGGCCCATGGCTTCCAGGTTCAGCATGAAGTGCAGCGTGTAGCTGCGCGACGCACCCAGCTCCACCGAGCCCCAGCGTTCCCAGGTCTTCAACGCTTCAGCCGGGTCGGCCAGCGCCAGGTACTGGGCGAACACGTCTTGCCAAATGTCTTTGGGCGGTGGCGGGCTGGGCTTTTTGGCGATGCGGTTCCACAGCGCGGTTTCGGCCGGCAGCGTGGCCAGACTGCGTTTTACAAAGGCCGGGTCGCGGCCCAGGTAGGTGTGGCCGGTGGTCACGGGCAGCAGGTTGATGCCTTTGATTTGGCGCGGGTCGTCTATCCACCAGGTGTCGTGGCGGTACATGCCGCCAAACAACTGGCTGACCTCGGCGTTTTTGTACTCGGGCGCAAACACCAGGCCGTGGATGTCGAACCAGTAGTGGTTGATGGCCTCGATCTCGTTGGTGTACAGGTACACCCCCAGGTCGCGCAGCGCCTTGTTGCCGGTCAGCTCGCCCCACAGAATAAGCCCCACCCAGGCGTTGATGGCTTCTGACGAGCTTTCGTTGTTGTTGCCAAACTCACCCACACCCGCGCCCACGCCGTTGGCCCAGGTGTGCGATTCGTAGGCGTCCCAGTTGCGCAGGAACGGGAAGTCGGCACGGCCACGTTCGGCGGTGGCAATGTCGGCGATCAGCAGCTCGATCATGCCGCCCCAGCGGTCGGGTGTTATCCAGGCCGGGTCGCGCAGGCCCACTGCGGCGGCCACACGAATCCAGTAACCAAACCAGAACTGGTGGTCGTTGATCTCGGTGATGGCGAAAAACTCTTCGGGGTAGATGCTGACCACGCCCATGGCCTTGTCGTACTGCACGTAGCCGCGGCTGCGGGCGCCGCCCAGCCATGCTTCGGCGCGCTTTTTTGCCATGTCCAGCAG
>JACCDR012445795.1_pt1 | contig 17629 bp, 17 predicted proteins | sample 7446431 | NCBI WGS metagenome assembly JACCDR01 (sample SAMN15323443, study PRJNA562643) | freshwater metagenome | isolation source: river surface water | place: USA:Blue River Watershed | collected 2017-08-17
CAGTTTCTTATCAATACACCACTTTGATCGGTAAAGACATCAAGACGATTGACGCCAAAGTTACCAACGGAAAATTGATTGGCACCATCAAAACAGGAGATAAAACAGAAAAAATTTCTAGAGATCTACCTAAAGGAAGTTTTCTGAGCTCTTTTCTCGCTTACGTCATGCTTCGCAGCCCAACAGGATTTAAGGCAGATACGAAATATGATTTTGAAGCTATCGCGGAAGAAGATGGAACCCTGAACAAGGGTGTGGCCATGATTAAAAATCAAGAAGATTACAATGGGTTTAAAGCCTTCAAAGTATTAAATGAATTCAAAGGATCCAAATACACCAGCATGGTCAGTGATAAAGGCGAGGTTTTTTCGACCAAATCTCCTGTGCAGGGCATTTCGACAGAGCTTGTGGCTAAACCCAGCGAAGCGACAGCTGGCTTGAATTTACCAACTTCGACACTGAAAACTCTGTTTGGAAATATTCCTACGGGTCAAATGAACGAAGTTTCAAAAAAGGCACAAAACCAACCAGCTCCAACACCTGCACCAAAAACAAAACAAAATGCAGTGCCTGAAGGAGCAGGAATCCACATCAAGGGGACTGCCCCTGTTCAAGGCGAGGACAAGTAGAATGAAAACGAATCAGCTCATCGGACAGCATGTTCTTATCGGATGCTCGGGTCTGGCGTTAACTCAGGATGAGAAAAAGTTCATCGTTGAAAATAATATTAGTGGCGTTGTTCTTTTCTCTCGCAATGTTTCTGAACCAAAACAAGTTCGTGATCTTTGCGACGAAATTCAAAGTTTAAGACAGCTCACACCGGAAAAAACACCGATCTACACTGCTATAGATATGGAAGGCGGCCGCGTCGCAAGACTGAAAGCTCCTTTCACCGTCTGGCCACCCTTAAAGAAATTGGGAGATCTTGATTCTCCGCAAACATCCTTTGAATTTGCTTACGCGATGGGAATGGAGCTCAAGGCCGTCGGGATTAATCTCGATTTTGCTCCTTGTATTGATATTTTCACGAACCCAAAGAATACCGTGATCGGCGATCGTGCTGTCAGTACTGATCCTGAAGTGGTGGCAAAGCATGCTTCTGCACTTATTCGCGGCTATATTAAAGCCGGAGTGATTCCGTGCGCGAAACACTTTCCAGGCCATGGAGATACGATTATTGATTCTCACTTGGATCTTCCGGTAGAAGATGCAGATATGGCGAGACTTAATTCAGTGGAGCTTGTTCCTTTCAAGAAAGCCTTTAAATCTCAACTGGATCTGTTGATGACGGCGCATATTACTTTCCCGAAAGTGGATCCTGAATGGCCGGTGACTTTGTCTGAAATTTTCTTAAAGAAGATTCTCAAAGAACAAATGAAATACGAGGGTCTGATCATCACCGACGATCTTGATATGAAAGCCCTCGCGGCTCATTATGACCGCGCGCAAATTCCTGTCAGAGCTTTGCAAGCTGGAGCTGATCTTGTTCTTTATTGCAATGAACCTGAATCTCCGCCCAGAGCTATCGAAGGAATCGAAAAAGCATTAGCGGATGGTAAATTGAAAAAAGCAGATCTAGAAAATACTTATAAACGAATTATCGAAATGAAAAAGAAGAATATTCCAAATCCAGATCCTATTGCTTGGAATGAAGCTATTAAAACAATTGGTCACCCTGATCATTTCAAACTTTCACAAGAAATATCTAACGCCTAACCGGAGTCGAAAACCCCATGAGAAAAATTGCCGCTTTAACTCTCGTTCTTATTTCTATTTCTTGCGCCCACCACAGAGATGTCCGTCCCACTGACGAAGGCGTTCACAAAGTTGTCCTTCTGACAGAAGATAAAGACGCAGGCTACAGAGATGCCATGTCTCAAGCCAATCATTACTGCAAGGAAGAAGAAGGAAATAAGAGAGCTGTGGTTGTAACGGAAGGTTCTAAATACACGGGCTCTATGGATGAGAGCACTTATAAAACATCAAAAACAGCGGCCAAAGTCGCCAAAGGCGTCGGCAGTGCGGCCTGGGTCTTCGGAGGAAAGAATGAATCGACAGCCGGCGGAATCGTTGGCTTAGGTGGTGGTATTGCTGATGGCGCCATCGGTTCTGGCTATACCTATGAGATGAAATTTAAGTGCAGATAAGAAATGCATCATCCGCATTTCTACTTGTTTTTTTCACACTGAAGCTCAGTACAGCTTCAGCCCAATTTATTGATCAAAATCTGTGGCAAGAAGGCTTTCCCGTTCCAGAAAATGGAAGAACGAATCCCTATCAATTAAACAATGTCGATTATGCTCAATTCTTAAACGCTGGAAAAATTCATGCTCAAATTTATCCCGTCACTGTGACAGGCGTCCTACCTCCCCTTGAGCCGGTTAAAAATATTTTTGATAAAGAAGAGTCCAATCCTCTCAAAGATATTTTGCAGAAAATCGTCAAAGGCATTTCCGGAATCAAAAGCTTCAACCAAGTCCTGACCTATATGGGAATGCATGATTATCCCAAAGAATCAGATACAGGTGTTTATTCTGTTCCCTATCCCAATGGTATGAGGCCTGATCACCCCATGGGTTTTGGAACAATCGATCGGAATGGAAGCACAGGATTTACGATCTCTTGCGCCGAATGCCACTCTTCGAGATTGTTTGGTAAAACAGTTCTTGGACTGACCAATCGATTCCCAAGAGCCAACCACACTTTTGTTCAAGCTAAGCTTTTAACGGAGAATACAAACACCTCTGTCATCCAAAAGTATACAAACGCTACAGATGGCGAAAGAGAACTTTTGTTGGAAACCAAGAAGAACCTGAGATCCGTCGGAGTCAGAGATCCTATCGTTTTAGGTTTAGATACCTCTTTAGCTCAAGTTGCTTTGTCGCTCTCAAGAAGAAATCTAGATCCTTATGCGACAAAAAATAGAGATTTCGAGAAAGATCCCAGAAAGAATTTACTAGATCATTTTCCTGCTGATTCCAAACCGGCTGTCTGGTGGAATTTAAAGTATAAAAATCGCTGGCTCTCCGATGGCTCTGTGGTCAGCGGCAATCCCATCTTCACAAATATTCTATGGAACGAAGTCGGTCGCGGAGCTGATTTGCAAAGATTAGAAGATTGGCTTTCTCAAAATTTCAAAATTATTCAAGAAATCACAACAACTGTTTTTTCCATCGAGCCTCCACGAATCACTGATTTCTATTCGGCTGATTTAATCAGTTTGGAAAAAGCTAAATTGGGAGAAAAATTATTCAATCAATCCTGTGCTAAATGTCATGGAGTCTATGAAAAGGCATGGAGTCTTTCGAATTCTCAGTTCTGGACAAAAGAAGAGCAGTTAAAAACAATCAAAGTGAAATATCATACATTGACTCCGGTGATTGATGTGGGAACAGATCCTAATCGATATTTAGGGATGAAGGCCTTGGAGCCTTTAAACAATCTACAGATTTCAAAAGCGAATGAAACTGTTATAAAAACTCAGAAAGGCTATGTTCCACCGCCTCTGGTTGGTATCTGGGCAAGATGGCCTTACTTTCATAACAACTCAGTACCATCACTGTGTGCTGTTCTCACAAAATCTGCGCAACGACCTTCCAAATATTATGCGGGAAATGCTAATAACACAGAGACTGATTTTGACTTTCAGTGCAACGGCTATCCCTTGGGAGAGAAAACTCCAAAGGATTGGAAGAAATCAGAATATCTCTACGATACCAAAAAAGCGGGAATGAAAAATTCAGGACACGACGAAGGAATTTTTATTAAAAATGGTCAGGAGATATTCACTCAAGATCAGAAGCTGGCGATCGTTCAGTTCCTGCAGACTCTGTAATTTCCTCGCTGACAGCATGAATATTGATATTCATTTGAAAAAGACGCTTACTGTTGCCTGTTTTGATGTTTCCTTGCTCCATAAACTGATGAATGGTCTCTTCAATTCGACTCATCATCAATTGACGTTGCTCCTTATCTAATAGCGCTACGGCACTGCCATAGCGTCTCAAGTCTTTGGGTAGAGCTTGGGCCCTAATCGCATCTTGAAGAGATTCTTTGTGATAGTTGAGAAGATCCTCATTTCCCAATTCTGTTGAAACAAAAAAGGCTCCTGAATTGCAAACATACTCTCCATCAAATTCTTGAACTAAGTTTAGCTCCTGAAGAGTAGCAAGACAGAAATGAATATCTGCGATGTCTGTCAAAAGAATCCTGGAAAGATTTTCCGGTGTCTTTCTTATTTGATGAAGATCTAAAAGACTAAATAACCTCGGGATCAGAGCCTTTCTCAAAAAAATTTTTTTTTCTGAAATGCTTCTTGCTTCAATATTCATTTTAAGCAGACTTGTAATTTTCCTTCCGGCGCTCTTCTTCTCTTCTTTGGATTTGCTTTGTGAATAAATAACTAAATGACAAAAGTAATCTCTCTCTATCTCTTTCTCGAAAATCTGCAGACACATCCTATCAATAATAAAATCTGTGACGTTTCTTTTTCCAGCTATAATGAGTCTCAACAATGTCTTATTCTTCAGTCCCAATTCATGAGACCATTTTTGAAAAGAGAAGCTCTCGTCAATTGATTTCCGATAATGATAATAATCTTTTAAAAACTCTCTGCTGCTCAGGTATTCAAAGACGATGGGTTTCAAACGACCTCCGTGTCATTTGCACGCTTTCTAGCCTAGCATCTCAGAACAGAATGGTCCCAACAAGGGTACTTTTTGTACCCAGGACCCTCTTTTTTCCCACCTTCGCAGGCCTTGTTTAAAACTTTAACAGCAGAATCAGACTCTTATCGAATTCAAACTGACCTGACGCTTGTTTTGCTTTTGCAATGAGCTTCCTGTACAAAACTTGCGACTAAATTTGTTCCGCCTCATCAAAAGATGAAAGAGATCGATTGCAAGGAAACAAAAAAAAGGAGTATTTATGAAAAAGGTAATATTAGCGGCAATGGCAGGATTGATCTTTATTGGATCTCAATCTTTCGCAGATGGACCAGGTGGAATTGGGTCTGGAGAGGTGAAGATTTCTTGCCAACTAGTACAAGAGAATCCCGATGGAGGTGGAAGTAATCTAACTCAAAATTTTGAGTTCGAGCGTATGGATTGTCAAAATTGTTCTCCAGAAAAACTTAGTCGTCGCTTTTTTTGGGGTTTTTTAGCAACCAAAGATCATGGTTTTTCAATAATTACATCCATTCATGGGGATATTTCGCTTACTGTTTATGATGGTAAAACAGGTTTGACATACGATTTGTCGTCTCAGAATCAATTGAACTTAAACATCAGTTCGAAGAAAAAAGACTCTCTCATCAAGATTTCTTGCAAATAATTACCTAGAAATCAAAGCCAGAGGCAAAACCCCTCTGGCTTTCTTAAATAACTTCTTCGCTGACAGCATGAATATTGATATTCATTTGAAATAGTCTCTGAGCATCAGATGTATCTAACTGTCCTAATTCTAAATATTGAGAAACCACGTTATCGAATTTCTCTAGAATCTCATGCCATTGCTTTTGACTCAAAAGCGCCACCGAGCTTCGATAACGTCTTAGATCGACTGGAAGGCTCTGAGCTCGAATCGAATCTTGCAAAGCTTCTCGATGAAACCTGAGTAAATCTTTATCTCCCAAATCTAGTTTCACAGCAAATGCGCCTGGGTTGCAAAGGTATTCTCCTTCAAAATTTTGAACGAGCTTCAGATCTTGAAGCAGACTGAGGGCTTGGACGATCTCTTCAATACTTACCCCTAAAAGCTTGGATAAACTCTTCGGATTTTTCTCCACCTTCTCGTTATCGAGGAGACTGTATAAGCGCGGAATCAGCGTCTGACTGAGAAAATGTTTCTTATTTGATATTTCATATTTTTCAACATGGACTCGCAAAAGGCTGGTCAGTTTTCTTCCTGCCGTTTTTTTCTCTTCTACGGATTTGCTTTGAGAGTAAAGGACCAAATGACAAAAATATTCTTTTTCTATTTCTGATTCAAAAAGCTGTCGGCAAAAAAGATCAATGATTGAATCCGAAATGCTTCTTTTTTTTGTGACAATCAACCGCAGAAGAGATCGCCCTTTGAGATTTAGCTCCTCGGACCATTTGTCGTAAGAAAATTTCTCATTCAAAGATTTGCGGTATTCATAATAATCTCTCAAAAAATCTTGGACGCTCAGGTATTCAAAAACCTTTGGCTTCTTGATAAACGACCTCCATGTCATTCACCCATATGTTCTCAAAGCTTGAGAAATCTCACAATTGTTACATTTTGTAACAGGACCTCTGTGTTTTTCTTCAAATCGGAAATGTTTGTTCATAACTTTAACATGAGTTTCAAAGCCTTATCGGTTTTACAAGATCTCCGCAGTGTTTTTGCTTTTGCATTCTCTTTCTTGTAAACATCTTGCAACGAAATCAGTTCCGTTCTTTTTGAGCGCGATCGATCGCAAGAACACACACAGGAGTATTTATGAAAAAGTTAGTTTTATCAGTGATGGCCGGGGTTCTTTTCACCTCAGTTCAATCGCTGGCTACCGGACCGGGAGATATCGGAAGTGGTGAATTAAAAACTGCATGTAGGGCCATAATCATCGATAAAGATGGGAATGAAACAACGACTGACTTTCAATTTAATCCTACTAATAGTGACGGACCCAAAGGGTCAGTTGGATATATAGCATTTCTTGAAAAAGAAGGGTTTAGAACATGGATCTATGTAGATAATAAGAATGATATTGTTTTTATTAACACCGATCCGGCAGATGGTTTTACTAGCTCATTATTTTCGAGTAAGAGTCTTGATTTATCCTTTCAAAAGAAGAAGGATTCCAATGAAATAAAATTTGTTTGCGAAACTAAGTGATTCTTATCCATCCTAATTTCTGTAATTCTTGCCTGTACAAAAATTGGCCAGTCTTTGAATTATTTCAAAAGCCAGAGGCAAATCCCCTCTGGCTTTTCCTTTTCTGATAATCTCCCCAACAAGCCCGAAAAGGGTTTACGGGAGTGATTATGGGTACGAAAAACGAACAACCAGAAGCTCGCACAGTCGGTTTTCTTATTTTATCAAGTCTATTTCATACGGCACTGGCGATTGGTGTTTTGACTTTGTCATTAAACGCTAAAAAAATTGTCGAAGTCACCGAAGTCCAATTTCTGGATTCAAAACCAGAGTTAGCTCCCGTACAAGCGGCCCCTGAAATCGCACCTGAAACAGTCAAAGAAGAGATCGCGACGGCTCCAGTTCAAGCTCCACAGATTGAAGCTAAAACCCCTGTTCCCCAAGAAGCGCCTATTAGCCATACTCCACCGGCGGTTGTGAAAGTGGCAAAAACTCTTCCCGCAGCAGCTACAAAACCAGCTGCTGAGGCAGCCAGCGTTACTCAGGAGGAATCTCCAGTGGTTCTTCCTGTTCTAGAAACGGCAGAGCTCGACGAAGCTCAAGCTCAAGAAGAGACCGCTACGACGGCTGAGCTGAAAGATGACGACATCGCTGATGATTTAAATAAAGTGGATGAAGAACAGAGCGCCAAAACAGCCGCTGTACAGAATGAACTCCAAGCTGACATGGAAAAAGAGCTCTCGGAGAAAAATGAAAAACTAGCTGCTATTCAAAAACAAACAGAAGCCGAGTCTGCTCAACTAGCCGCCGCCAACGCTGAAAAACGGGCCGAAGAGCGCGCAGCTTTAGCCGCTTCTCAAGCTGCCGAAGCTCAGGCTGAAAAGTTAGCCAATGCTAATGGCGTTGAAGCTGGTAGCGGTACGGGCCAGGGTGAAATTCGTGCGCTTGAAGATTTGAAACAAATCTCTGGAAATCGCCGGCCTATGTATGATGCTGAAGATCGATTAAAAAACCGTTCTGGGGAAGTGGCTTTTCTTGCCTATGTTTCTAAACAAGGGGCCGTTAGCCAATTTAAAATGATCAAAAGCTCGGGCCATCGTGAGCTCGACATTAAAACTTTGAAAGCTATTCGTGATTGGAAGTTCTATCCCGGTCAGGAAGGTTGGGTTGAAATTCCATTCAAATGGGATCTCAAAGGCGGACCTCAAGAAATGCCCGCCACCCTTCGAAGAGCCAAGGTCAGTTCATCTTACTGACCTTGTTCAAAAATATCCAAAATTAGTCTTTGAAAAGTTCTTTCGGAGATCTTGTAGAACCTTTTGTATTGTTGGCAGCTTTTCTTTTAGTGCCAGAAGTTCTTTTTTTGCGAAGTCTTTGGTGTTCAGTTTTTTGTGTTTTAGATGCCATATATAGCTCCCTGTAATTACGCGTCAGGCAGAGCTACCAAATCGGTACTGCCAAGTCAACTGAGTGACGAGTTAAAGACTCATCCTGAGGGCTATTCTGGTAAGCATAGCTCAGAGCGAATTTAGGGCCCATAAAGCCCATTCCAGCGGCATAGGTATCAGCCTTCTTTTCATTATTACGCTGAAGGCCCCAACGTAAAATCAGCCACTTATTCATATAACTCTCTAAACCAGCGGCCAATGTCGGCTTATTGAAGCTATTATTGGTCTCCGAGATCAGGTCTGCTTTCACGCGCAGGAAACGACGATAATTATAGCTTCCTGCCAAAGTGGTGGTTTGGTTGAGACGATAGGCCTCAGGGATTTCGCTTTTTGGAGCCAGGATATTTTCAAAATAAGCAGCAATTCCAATATCTTTCGCCGGATTCAAAAGAAAACCCGTATCCAAGTTAGTTTGAGCATGACTATCATAATTCAGGCGGTCATCACGATGAGTGACCCCTAATCCAAAACCTAAATTTGGACGAATCAGGTTTCCAAAACCGAGGCGAAACTCTCTTTGCAAAGTGTTCTCCCCACGATCTGGTCTCATATTTGTTTGCACATACGACAAAGAAGTCGGCACCACAGTGTCTTTCATATTGTCTGTCAAACTGACAGAAAGATCCTGGGCAGAACCCACCGCTTTTTGGTTCACGGCGCCAAAACCCGCCGTAAAATAATAACCTTTTAAAAAAGCAATAGAAGCTGGATTTCCAAATGGAGATTCGCTGGCTTCAACCGCGGCGCTGCCTGCTCCGGCGGTGGCAGATGAAACGGCCCCTGTATGAGCAAATGCGCTGATAGAAAAGCTTGCGAGCAAATATGAAAAAATAATTTTGGAATTCGCAGATAATTTCACGATTGCCTCCAGTGATCTAGAGGCTAACAAGAGAAAAGTTTAACGTCGAATACAAAGTGTTAAATAAGCAGCGCAAGGAAAGGTTCCTCCAACGCCCGCGATGTCCACACCACAACCAGGATGTCTTCCCATAGAGACATTCGCATCCACCAAGGATGAGAAAAATTCGTCATACACGATTGTATTCTGATTTTGATAACAAGCATTGTCGTCTGATTTCGCGACGATACATCCTCGAGAGACATTGATGTCCCACTCGGAAGTCGGCAGCATTCTTCTTAAAGCATGAAATACTCGCGCTCTGTTAGGAAAGTTTGGGTTATAAAGACCGTCTGTGCGATCGTAAGGTGTCGCACTGGCCGAGTTCGCATTATAAGGCTCTGCTGGACAGACCGTTGCGTATTTTTCTAAACAGTAACTGCCGGTTTTAAAAGCCCGATTAGAGGGACACTGCGCGCTAGGAAAGAATGTGTTAGATAATCCAAAGCCTGCGGCCACTGGTGATTCACAGTAGGTTCCGCTCAGAGTTTGCCCCGGACAAGCTCCGCCAATTCGATTGTAATTATCTTTTCGGTAATAAGTATTGTACCTGTCCTGAGATTTCACGATCTTAAAGCGATAGCTGCAATCCCAACCTGCATTCGTTGCTTGCCGAGTATCCAAATCATATTCTGTCAATCCCACTAATGAATCTTTAGCAGGATAATAATTTGTCCCTTGATGTGGATTGGTTTGACTGTAAATAACTTTGAAAGCTTTACCAAAAGCCTTTGTATCATCAGCTCCTGAGAGATCTGTCGATGACGAACTTGTTTGAACAGCCACCGTCATATAACTAGCATCATAATTTGCCATCAGAGCATTGTGGTTAAATCCATAAGCTGACGGAACAATCAGTTTTCCCTCGAGAGCTTTCTTTGAATTCTCAGCGACGCCCGGGAAAAAATCGTATGTCTTTGTTGAATCTTTCACAAAATTATCTGCAATTCCATCAGCGCCTAAAGGTGACATGAAAAGACTGACTGGAGAATTTCCTCCGGCTGGCATTTGCATCAGTTTCGTCCGCGGAGTCGTTGTGTCTCTGAAGGAAATTTGTAATTGCCCTGCACCCACAGAAGGATGAGTTTTTAAAATTTTTCTTAAATAGTCATTTTTAGCGCCCGTCGATTTACCGACACTGAGATTATTAAAATGAGTGACGAATTCAGGGCGTAATTTGAGCCCCGAAGAGCGAATATTCATCGCTGACGTTGGCACATCCGCAGGATTTTCATAAGCCGCGACTTTCCACGAAAAATAAGGAGTCGCCACCGTGGGATTGACATTCATGGCGCAAGACATATGAGCGATTTGATTCACCGAAATATCATAAGGAAATGCGACATTAGAAAGTTTAGGATCCACACTTGTTGAGCTCAAATCAGCCGTGTCTAATCCCGCCTCTTCAAATCCCGCTTTACCGCAGTTCTGAAAAGCGAGTATTAATCCTGTTGCTCCAATTAAGAGCACTAATCCTCGTTTCATGAATTCCCCCGCATCAATTTGAGAATATCATAAAGTGACATTCAGAGCCAAAAAACCCTTTCATTTCGGTCATTTTTCCCCTTTTGAGACATTTTTTTTGGACTTGTCTCAAGACCAAGGTTTTGAGACAAAAAGACATCTATGTCTAAACTGAAAAAAGCCATTATCCCTGCCGCTGGTCTAGGTACCCGTTTTTTGCCTGCAACAAAAACAGTTCCTAAAGAAATGCTCACAATTGTGGACGCTCCAATTATTTTCTATGTCGTCGAGGAAGCGGTGAAAGCCGGAATCGAAGACATCGTTCTCATTCAGGGACGTGGAAAAACGGCCATCGAAGACTTTTTTGATACCAGCTATGAGCTTGAAGATAAATTATCAAAAGATGGAAAAATTAATCTTTTAGAACGTCTGATCAAAATCAGAGAGATGGCGAACATCATCAGTGTCCGCCAGAAACAACCCTTGGGTTTAGGCCACGCGGTTTTGTGTGGGGAAAAAGTTGTTGGAAACTCTCCATTTGCTGTTTTGCTCGGTGATGAAATCATGGTTTCGCAAAAAGGCGGGTCAACCACAACATCTGAATTAGCTAAAATTTATGATGATACGAAATCTTCAACGGTGGCGGTGATGCAAGTCGAAGATAAAGATGTTTCAAAATACGGAATTGCCGATGTTGAAAAAATTAAAGAGAACTATTTCCGAGTGAAAGGTTTTGTTGAAAAACCAAAGTTGGAAAATGCTCCTAGTCGTTGGGCTTTACCTGGTCGTTATGTTTTCACTCCCGAAATTTTTTCTTATTTAAAGAATGCAAAACCCGGAGTTCTCGGCGAAATCCAATTGACCGATTCGATGAACGAATTAGCTAAAGATCAGAAAGTCTTCGCAAGCCAGTTTTCATCTCAAAGATATGATGCCGGTGATAAACTGGGATACCTCAAAGCCAATGTCGAATTAGGCTTGCAACATCCGGAGCTTGCTAACGATTTACAAAAATACATTCTCGATTTGGCTGCCAGCTTGAAAGGTAAATCATGAAATTATTCGTTTTCTTTTCAATCCTGTTTTTACAGATTTCCGCTCATGCTTATATTCCAAGAACTTCGATGATTATTTCTCGAATGACGGAGAATACAGGAAGCGGAGTTTATCAGATCGAACAAGAGGTGCAATTTCCCAATGGCTCTGACACAGTCACCGTGAAAGAAACTTGGCTTATCGAAAATGAAAATAGTATGCGCCTTAGCGCCGTTGGTGGAAAGGATTTGAAAGATCTTTTTAGTTTTCAAGCGACCTACACCGGTGGAAATCGACTGCAAAATGGACAAAGCAAAAGAGTCAGCGAAGATTTTATTGAAAGGTATTTTCATATTCGCTCGGCCGACGCTTACGCTCAGGCTCTGGTCTCTTTGAAATTAGTTCCTAGCAATGTCATGGCAAAAAAACCAGTTCGAGGAATTAAAGAGGTCGACTATCAACCTGAAAGCTTTATTCAATTAGGTCGCGTCGGCGGAGTCATTGCCTACGCCATCACACCTGTCGCTGATTCAGCGGCATTAAAAGCTGGTTTTTGGATTGAACAAGATCAATTTCTCATTCGCAAATTTCGCCTTCCATCAATGGTCGAAGTTTCCGCTGATCGGTACAGTTCCTATGCTCGTGGCCTTTCTTTTCCGGGCACTCGAAGTGTGAAATGGGATAATTACCAGGTCACAATTCAGACTTTATCAGTCAAAGGCGTGGGCAAAGAGGCTATTGCCAACTTTAATAAAAATCTTCCGAATAAATCAAATTTGGGACAGGTTTCTGCCTCAGCAGTGATCGAAGATTTCTATAAGAGGCTTCGTTGAGTGATCAATTTTGGAGTGTCGCTGTCGATGCACCTATTCCTGAAGCTCTCACATACCGTGCCAGCAGTGCCGAAGCCTCGCTGTTAACTCGCGGACTTTTAGTTGATGTTCCTTTGGGAAAAAGAACCATCAAAGGGCTTTTGTTAAAACCTCAAGCTGAAGCTCCCACCGAATTTGAAATCAAGAGCATTCGAAGTATTGATACTCAGTATCCCACATTGCCTGAACCTTTTATTAAATGGATTGAATGGATGTCATCCTATTACATTCATCCCGTGGGTATGGTCGCCGCTCTTGCTTATCCTTCGCTCAAGAAAACTGAAAAACAACGAAAGTCTTCACGTCCTCCGGTGATTCCTGTTGTTAATGCCGACACAAAACCGGAACTGACAGAAGAACAAAAACAAGTCTTGAGCAAGATCACCGAATCAAATGGTTTTTCGACCCATCTTCTTTTTGGAGTAACCGGTTCTGGAAAAACCGAAGTTTATCTTCGTTTGCTCGAAAAGGTCTTAGCAGAAGGAAAGCAAGGCCTCGTTCTCGTTCCTGAAATTTCTTTGACTCCGCAATTGACCCAGAGATTCGTCGCTCGCTTTGGCGATCAGGTCGGTGTTCTTCACTCTCAATTGACGGATCGTGAAAGAACCAATCAGTGGTGGGAAATCATTGAAGGAAAAAAGAAAATTCTCATTGGTGCGAGATCCGCTCTTTTTTGTCCTTTGGAAAACTTGGGAATTGTGATCGTCGATGAAGAGCATGAATCGAGCTTCAAGCAAGAAGAAAAATTAAAGTATCATGGTCGAGATGCGGCTGTGATGCTCGGTCATTTTCATCAATGTCCTGTGATTCTCGGGAGCGCGACCCCTAGTTTAGAATCTTGGAAGAATTGTTTGGATGGAAAATATCAACTTCACCGAATGAAGAATCGCGTGCAGATGAGATCTTTTCCTGAAATTCATATTCTTGATCTCAGGGCTCAGGAAAAAAATCCCAACCTACCTTTCTGGCTCAGTCAGGAGCTCTTCACAAGAATCGAAGAGACTTTGGAGAAAAAGGAACAGGTCGCTCTTTTTCTGAACCGCCGCGGAGTCGCCCAGAGTGTGATTTGTCCAGCTTGTGGTTATACCCATGAATGTCCTGATTGTGATATTTCTCTCACCTTGCATGGAAAATCTCATCTGGTTTGCCATTACTGTGATTATCACCAAGATATGAAGCTCAGCTGTCCCTCTTGTAAACAAGGAGAAATGACTCCGCTGGGAATGGGCACGGAACTTTTAGAAAAAGAATTAGGGCAGTTATTTCCTGAAGCTCGGATTGCCAGAGCAGACCGAGACGAAGTTCAAAGCCGAATGGAAATGGAAGAGCTCATTACCAAAATGGAAAATCATGAAATCGATATTTTGATTGGCACGCAAATGATCGCCAAGGGTCTTGATTTTCCGAAACTGAATCTCGTGGGTCTGGTGCTCGCCGATGTTGGATTTAATTTGCCCGATTTCAGGGCGACAGAAAGAAGTTTTCAACTGATTACCCAGGTCAGCGGACGTGCAGGAAGACATGTGAAAGCCGGCGAGAGAGCGGGACAGGTGATCGTACAAACTTATAATCCTGATCATCCTGCCCTGTTATTTGCACAGAACCACGATTATGAAGGCTTTGCTCAACAAGAATTGCAGTTCCGTGAACCTTTGACTTATCCCCCCTTGGGGAAATTGGTTTCTTATCGGATTCAAGGAATTAACCTTGGAAATGTTCAAGAGACAGCCCGACTTTTGGCCCAAAGGGCAAAGCAACTTAAAACACAAAATTCGCGCTATACGAACATCGAAGTTTTAGGTCCGGCAGAGGCTCCTATCGCAAAGCTTCGCGGACAGTTTCGTTATCATCTCTTGCTCAAGGGAACGGAGCAAAGGGTCTTAAACGCGTTTTGCCACCAAATTTTAGGTGATCAAAAGTGGCTAGAGTCAGGGACCCGGATCAGTGTTGATGTTGACCCTCTTCATCTTCTCTAAGACAATGAATAATCATGAGTGCAAGCGCTTGTCCACGATGTGGAAATCCATCTGAAGAATTCCAGGCTATTGATGCTAGTCTCATCGCCAAGCTCAAAGAGGCAGGAAACACCGAAGACATTCCCAACATGGTTTGCGGAAATTGTTTCAAAGACTTAGCTGGTGGAATTGCTCGCGGTAGCGTTTTAATGGCGCGAGAAAAAGCCAAAGAGCAGAAAAAACTGATGCTCTGGAAAAGTCGAGTGAATCTGATCAAAAAAGCTCGTCAATGCATGACAGATAAAATGTTTTCTGACGCCGCCGTCGCTTATGAAAAATATCTCAAAGTTCTCGAGGTCGTTTTTGATTCTAAACCAGGGGAGCTCACTCCTGAGCAATTCAAGGATTCAGCGCGGACTCAGGAACTGACGGTTGTAGCTTCTGTTTATTGGGACCTTCTTCGAATTTATGATACCAGCCCTAAATACGGAGATCGGCAAAACAATGCCGCTAAGAAATTAGCGCAATTTTTAAGATTCACTCCGATTTTTCCTGACATTGTTCGCAAAGCTGAAATTTTTCAAAAGACCGCAAAAAATCCTGCTGTCATTAAATCTTTTTTGAAAACAGCAGCGACTGAAAAGGGCCGCTGTTTTATCGCAACAGCCGCTTTTGAATATCATTCCCCAGAGGTTGAATTTCTCACACAGTGGAGAGATCAATTTCTCCAAAAGTATTTTTTAGGAAGAGTATTTATCTCCGTTTATTACAGACTCTCTCCCCCGCTTGCTCGCTTTTTGGACAAGCAAAATTCACTAAAAAGCCCCGTGCGCGCGGTATTGCGTAAATTTGTTTCATTTTTATCAAACTAAGTCCCTTGGAACTGAATGTCATAAGTCTTAAGTCTTGCAACTCGTAGGGGCTGGCAGTGAAAATTTAAGACTATGCAGAACCATCAAAGAAAATCTTCGCACGTTTATGATTACGCCATTATCGGTAGCGGTTTATCTGGTTTAGCCATTGCGAATGCTCTGGGTAAAATCAGTAGCAATATCGTTTTGATTGAAAGCGCTGATACTTTCGGTGGATTTAATCGATCGATTCAAACTCCGTTTGGTCCAGTAAATAATGGTCTCCGTTTTTTACCTGATACAGATCTTTCTCAAAAAGCGATTTCATTTCTAGAAATGCTTTTGATGACTTCGTTGTCACCAAAATCCATTGAACTGCCACCGATGACCTACGAAGCGGGTGGGTTGAAAAATTTCGTGGGCTTTGGCGATCAATCTCCTGCTTTCTACGACGAGATCACTTACTTTACAGCGGCTCGTTCATTGAAAACCAATTTAGAACCCCACGAATGGACACAAATTCTGAACAGTCATTTGAATTGTGATTTTATGCCTCGCTCCTATGTGACCAAGTTTCACCTGGAGAATGATCAGATCACTCAATTGACGATCAACGGTCAGAAAAATATCCAAGCCTTGAATTTCATTTACTGTGGTCCAATGAAATCTCTCAGAACCTTACTCCCCGAAGGTGCTCTCAGCCACAGAGCTATGAATAAAATGACGAAGAATCATTATTGGACAGCCGTTTGCCTGGATCTTCTTCATGGAGAGAAACAAACAGAGGCTGAACAACAGATTCACGTTCTTAATGGAACAACCCAAGATGACCTGGGTCCTTGCGTAGGAATGTTTCATGCTCCTGCAGAGCTCAACGGTGAGAATCTCCAGTATTCTCAGTGGATGACTTTTATCGATGATGAAGAAGCTGAAGATACTGAATTGGTTGGCGCTTCTTTAAAGAAAATGAAAAGACAAATTAAACGGGCATATCCTCAGGCCTTTGAAAAAATGAAGTTTGAGAGAATTCTCGTTGTTCCATCTTATTCAGGTGATGGAGATCTCAAGTTATCAGCAAACCAAACCTTACCAGGTATTCCCAATTTTTGGGTGGCTTCAGCTCAAGCCCACAATCAAAGAAATATTCTGGGCTCTTTATTACAGGCAGAACTTGTGACAAGTGCTCTTGGATGTCATCCCATGGGTCATCAAGTCCAAATATCTGAGTCGGTAAACGAAGAAATAACTTCAGAGACTCTTTCTTAAAACGACCATTTTCAAATCGGGACGAAGAGGAATTCCAAATCTCTCGTCTCCATATGGAAATTCGATATATTCATCGGTTCTTTGATATCCGTGACGAAAATACCAATTAAGCAGTTCTTCACGAACTGTGATAACAGTCATTTCCATAACTGAAACTTGCCAAAGACCTTTGGCATAAAGCTCTGCGGCCTTCATTAATTTTTTTCCGATTCCTTGACCTTGAAGCTTCGGTGAAACCGTGAACATTCCAAGATAAGCAGTATTTAAATTTTTCTTTTCTAGATGGACAGAAGCGACTATTTTTTGATCCATTTCAAAAATTAAGATGCAGGAATTTTTCTTCTCTATCAGTTCCAAAATTCCAGCAGAATCTGTCCGCTGACCTCCTAGAATATCGGCCTCTGTCGTCCAGCCATTTTTACTGCTCTCTCCTCGGTAAGCCGAATTAACAAGTCTTGCAATTTGTTCGACGTCAGAAGAATTGGCTAATCTCAGCAAGAAATTTTCTTTCATTGCATTTAATTACATCAAGTGAGACTGGATAGAAAATAAGAATTCATACTCTTTAGAGAGGAATTAAGCATGAAAACATTTTCGGGAAAATCAGTCATTTTGGGTTTTGCCATTGTCTGTGTAGCCATGGCTCTTGTTTTATATAAAACCTTTAAGGAATCTGGAAATTATAAAGAGCTTGTTCTTTCTCAAATGCATAAAGAGTTCTTGGATTATACTCTCTTAAAACGTCAGGGAAGTTCATTGATCCCCGTCGCTGAAATTCAAGGTAAGACCTATTCGGTAGACCTCAAAAAAGACTGGTCTTTTCAACTTCATGATAAGCTTTTGGTCGTGAAGGCACCGTCTATTGAGCCCACTCCGGAAGCGGCCATTAAAGCCGAAGTCGAAGCCTCAGCTCAAAAGAAATTGGGAGAGAGCCTTAAAGAGTGGATTTTGGACAAATTCCATACCCTCGATAAGATCAATTTCACCCTTGAATTCCAGTAATTGA
>JACCDR011792685.1_pt1 | contig 17619 bp, 15 predicted proteins | sample 7446431 | NCBI WGS metagenome assembly JACCDR01 (sample SAMN15323443, study PRJNA562643) | freshwater metagenome | isolation source: river surface water | place: USA:Blue River Watershed | collected 2017-08-17
CTTGAGGTGAACTATTCCCCTTTTTTCAAACGAGGTTTCGGAAAACTGTTGACACAGTTCAAAGGAATAGAGAGCCTGGCGAAGAGCTAAATCCAGCTATACAACATGCTATCGAAGTTGCCTCGCAAACAATTAGCTTAGCTTGGTATGAAATAATTCTCTGCAAGGTTGTTAAGAATACATCTGAAACTTTATCTACTCTCGATCAATATGGGGTGGATTATCTTCTTAAATTGTATGAATACCTAACCTTTGAAGAATATATAGAATCTTTACACAGTAAGGATAGTGATATTAAAAGAGGGCAACAAAAAACATTTGCTGCGGTAGATAAGACTCTTAAGAATTTAATCCCGGCTGAGTAATAGTGGAGGAATCCCTTGTTAGAAATTAATACTTCAAAAATTAAAAACACTGTAAGTTTTACAGTGGACAAAGAAAGTCTGAAACAAGCAAAGGATTCCATCCAGAGTGTAAAGACTTTCGCTGAAAGCATCCAACCTTCCCTGAACATGACAAAGATTAAACGTCAGATGCAGGAGATGGAACGCTACGCTAAACGTATTCGTGACACTATGAACGGAGCAGGGGCAGGAGCGGGGAATCCTCCTCCTGTACCTCCAAGAGGAGGGAATGGAGGAACCCCTCCACCAAACCCAGGGCCACGCCCACCTAGACCACCAAAGCCAGATCCAGCTCAACGTAGAAATGATATTGCTAACATGAAAATGGAGAATTTCTCCTATCGTGCAGCAAATCTTCCTAAAGCAGACATTGCAACTTTACAACAAGCTAATAGAATTGTCTCGCAAACTTTAGATCTTTATCGTCAAGAACAAATTACTCTTCAACGATTAAACCAAACAATGGCTCACCAGTTGGACAGTATTCGTCGTTCTCACCGAGCAAAGAACGCTGAGATTGAAGACGAGGTAAGAGGTCGTCGCCGTATTAAGCGTGAAGAAGAAGCAATTGCAAAAGCAAGAATTCGTCAGCGTGAACGTGAAAGAAAGGAAAAGGAACGTACCGATAAACGCGAGCGTGATGCTCGTCAACGCGAACGTGCGCGTAGATACGACAGAATCCGTGAGGGTGGGCTAGGTCTCAACCCCGGAATGATTGCAGGTGCTATTGTAGGCGCAGGTGTCGTAGCTGGAATCTCTCGACTACAGGAAGTGTTAGCACGTAGTGCTGAGCGTACCAACCAAGTAGCAAGAGGTGCTCAGAACGTACAGACAAACCCTAACTCGATTTTAGCAATGGAAGCCTGGGGACGTATTAACGGTGTTGACTCTGCAAATATCATTAAAGCAATAGATAACATTAAAGACGTTCGTGAACGTTTAGGTAACTCTGCAATGAACTCTACCTTTGACGCTAAGACAGGTAAATGGAAAGGCGGGGATAATGGTATTAACGATATTATGAACCAGTTTGGTTGGAATATTGAGCAGCTTAAAGAGTTTCAAAATAGACCATTAGACTTCGTTCAAGCTACTGTTAATGAAGGTCAGCGTCGTGGTATGAACTCTGCCCAGATTGGTCGTCTGATGGAAAACCTTGGTGATGATTTGATGCACTACCAACGTATGTTCTTAGATAATGGTCGAGAATATATGGCTATGGTAGACCAGCTAGTTAGAACCGGAGGTGCTCTAAATAACGAACAAATTCAAGCAGCACAGAATTTCGTGGTTCTCTCTGAAAAACTAAATCAGTTCGGTAATGGATTTAGCGCAACGATGGTTGTAGGATTTATGGATGCCATGAAAGGTGCTCCAGATTTCCAGAAAAACGTTCCTATCTTTATGGACGCAGCAAAAGAAATTGGTAAATCTGCTGGAGAAATAGCACTTGCTTTAGCTTCTCTTGCTAGTTGGGTTTCGAGCATTAATCCTGAAAATAAACACGAGAAGTTATCAGACAACGGTTTGTATTATGAAGATAGTGCAATAGGTTGGTTTGTAAAACGCTGGCGTGGTATGATGGACAATGCAGGTACATTAAACTCTATTCCTGGTGTGCAGAATGCTAATTTAATGGCAGGAAGTTCCGCTCTTGGTCCTAACCAAATCGGGTTTGCTAACAGTGCTCTTGGCATAGATCCATATAGTGTAGCCGCTAACCAGAAGGGTGCAATAACACCTAACGCATACCGTCCTACGCAATCGCCGCTGCTAATTCAGAGTACACTGACAATCCCTAACAACGCCCTACAGGTAATTATTACCCCGGACGGTTACGGATTCAGTAACATGCTTGATGCAAGATTTAACTCTTGGAGTAATTCTTATACTCAAAACATGACGCTGCAATTAACAGGTGGACAGTCTTCAACTTCGAACTAAAGACAAACCTCGCTTCGGCGGGGTTTTTTCGTTTCTCTTGACAATTGCTTCCCATATGTGCTAAAATAAGTCATATGGGGTTTTCTACCCAAAATTAATTATGAGGTAAAACATGGCAACACAACCAGGGTTAAATACTGGAGAAATGTCCAACACCGAAAGGGCTGTTAACTCCACACAAAACAGTAATACTAATTCTACAGTTAAGGGTGAGAATGGTTTCTGTATTTTGGCAAGTATCTATAATAGCTCAACTGACCAGTATGTACAGAACTACCAAGCAATTATCTTTGACGCAGTGCCTAGCATTGGGATTAAACGCCAAGCAGACGTTACAAGTTATCCCGTAGAGAGCGGTGCTAACGTCTCAGATCACGTCCAGATAAGAAACAATACATTCACCCTTTCAGGCATGATTACCGAAACTCCTATTCGACTGATGCACGATATGTTGCATAGTGCAGGGGTTAATGGTACTCGTGTAAGTCAAGCTATCACTTATCTTGACCAAATTTTTGAAGAACGTCAACCAATAATTTTAATTACTGAGCATAGAGTTTATGAAAATGTGATCCTTAAAGGTATTTCTTATGACTACCAAACGGACTACGCTATGCAGTTTGACTTAGACTTCGAACAGATTCGTCTAGTATCTTACGGTGAAACTAACTTAATTGCAACTAAAACCAAAGCAAATAAAAACGTCGGTGGTACAGTTAAGCAAAAAGTAGTGGTGGCACCACAAGGTAATCTGACGCAAAAAACAAGCGATGCTACAAATACTCCTACGAATGGAGGAACACAGTAATGGCTATTTCATCATTTTCACAAGCCAGTCGTGAAACAGCGAATGCAGGATACAAGGCAGTATTTCTTGATGATCGCTCGACCTATTTTGCTTGGTATCTTAAGACAGAAGAGTATCCAGATCAAACATACACCGTGACTTTGGATGGTGTAGATTATGACATACGTCTACGCTGGAATACGAGAGATGAGTCCTGGCAATGTTTGTTAGGATTATCTGGAGACGATCCTAGTATAACGTTCAAAATTACAAACGGTCTGGACTTATTGAGACCTTACAAACATCTTGAAACTGTTCCTGATGGACAGTTGTATTTAGTAGATACTGTTAAGGTTAACGGAAGACCTGGTTTCACAACTACGGGTTTAGATAAAAGATTTGCACTGGTATATATTGATGCAGTAGCAGACCAAGCTTAAGGGGAGATATATGGCAGAAAGTACCGAAAGACAATATACTAAAGCGCCAGTACCTAACTTAAACAGAGTTTATAAACTACTGATAGGTGCTGCGACAGACACATCCACGAAGAGAACTAAGAACTCTTCTTTTAAATCTACAGTAGATTTAGATACAAAAATTTCTAGTACAACCAAGTCTTCTTCAAATTTATATTTGCTAGAAGATCATCAAATATCTTTCAGTGTTAGAAAAGATAATAATAAAGATCCTAATCAAGCACAAATTACATTATTCAACTTGGGTGATGATACCGTTAACTATATTAACAGGTCTATCCGAAATAACTTAGCCGTTGCATTAGCTGTTGGTTATGAAGGACAAGATTTAGTTCTTATTTTCAAGGGTACAGTGCAGTGGGTTAGTGATACTTTTGATAATACAGACAGAAGAACAGTGTTGCATTGTTTAGACGGTGGTATTAACATAGCAGAAGCTCGTACAACTCGAAGCTATCCTAAAGGCACTCAAGTAAAAAGAATGATTGCGGATCTTGTAAAAGACTTAGGTGCTATCGAAGGTAACATTCATGTTTCGAGCAGTCAAACTCTATCTTCTTCTAGTGTAATGTGTGGAAACACTTCCCACTATTTAGACAACCTATGTAGAAGTATAGATCATAACTTTTCTATACAAGATGGCTCTGTTTTCATTACACCTCGTTCTCAAATGTCAAATGCTCGTTCTGCGTACATCAGTTCTGAAACAGGTTTAATCGGAAGTCCAGAGCCTTTTCACAACGATATTAAACCAACACAGAAGGTAACTAAGTCTTCTAAGAAAGCTAAGAAACCTACAGATGGTGTTAAATTTCGATGCGAGATGAATGGTGCTATTTTACCAGAAAAAACGGTATGGTTAAAGAGCCATGATTATGATGGAGCATTTAAAGTTGTTTCCGTAGTTCACACTGGAGATAGAGAAGGTAGAGACTGGATAACAGAGGTTGAATCTGTATCTGTATCTGCAATAATTAAAAAAGGAACATAAATGGATGCTTTAAACCTAGCTACAGCCATACGAGGAATGATGGTTGAACAGCTTGCAGAAATCCATACTTCAATTCCTGTAAGAGTTACAGGGGTTGATTATGGTGGTAAAACTGTTACTCTAGAGTCCATCGTAAAAAATACTCGATCAACTGAAGACCAGATCGAATACCCGACCTTTCATGATGTACCTTTTATGGTTAACGGGGGTGGGACAGGACGTATATCTTTCCCTATTAAGGCAGGAGATGTTGGAGTATTAATATTCTCTGAGCGAGATCCTTCCAACGCTTTACAAACATCTGGGGACACTTCTGCTGCGGGAGCATTTATACAACCGTGTGGTCTTTATCCAATTTGTTTTATACCTAAAATTGCAACGGCTACAGATTCCACAGAGGCTGTAGATCCTGATAAAGTTGTGATTTCAAACAACAAACAAACATATGCTTCTTTTGATCCCTCCGGGACTATTTCTATCTATAATGCTCAAGGCATGAAAGTTGAAATGACACCATCAGGAATTACCATAACCGATGGAATAGGTACATTATCTATCCAAGGTGGTAATTTAAAATGGACAGGAGGAACAGCAAACTTCAACGGACTAATGATCGATCAGAATGGTCAGATGACAGATGGTAAAGGTGTTGGTTTCCATAATCATACCCACTTAGTCACAGGCATTGAACTTGGTAATGGTCAACGTGAAAGTAATAAACCTACTGGAGAATAGTAATGGGCATTCCTTTTGACTTAAAGTTAGGATTGACCAATGACCTCGTATTAGTCGATGGTGATTTAATTCTAACCACAACGAAAACGGAAATTGCTGCTCAGACTTTAGGAATCACTTTAAAAACATATCGTGGAGAGTGGTTCCTTAATTCAAACTTCGGTGTGCCATACCTGCAAGAGATTATTGGTGTGGCGAAGAAGAAAGAAGTCGTAGACAGAATTTTCTTGGCGCAAATTGCTAACAATGTTTATGTAGATAATATCAACTCATATACATCATTCTTTGATCGAGATGAAAGATATTACAGCATGAATGTTACTGTTACAGTGGGTGCTGATACCGTTACATCGTTGTTCAATACACAACCCGCAGAAGAGTTTATATATCCAGAATCTGGAGATGATAACGCCTCTATTAGTTGTGAAGCATTTGAAATTGTTAGTTCGGCTAACCGTCTATATCGTTTCATTAATTTCGTCGGCTTACCTCGTGACACTTATTCTACTTGGTGGAATGAATGGACAGATGAAGGTCTAGTAGAAAAAATAATGTTAGACGAATTTGGTAAAGCTTTAACTACAAATAATAACTTTGGTATTACTGCGACAATGGGAGAGAATGAAAGTGGCAGACCTAACAACAATTAAAGTAACAGATCTTAAACCTACTACATCTGTATCAGATGGGGATTTCTTTGTTACCGACCAAGCAGGTATTACTAAGAAAACATCTCTGAAAGTTCTTCTAACAGGTGGCGGTGTAACCCGTAATAGACTTTCTGCAAGAGGTGCTGTGACAAGCACTTTAGCCTTAGATCTTAGTACAGCAGAATACTTCTCTGCAACACTATCTTCAGCAAATTGTGTAGTTAGTTTCAATAATATACCAGTAACAACAAACGTTGTCCAGAACTTTGTATTAGCCTTGCGTCAAGGTAGTGGTGCAAACTTAGTAACTTGGCCTACATCAGTGAAGTGGAGTTTTGGACGAGCACCCGTATTAAGTTATAAACAAGGGGTAACTGACATATTCGAGTTTGTTAGTTACGATAATGGAACTACTTGGACAGGTAGTTTAGTTTCAGCAGGAGTTATCTAATGTCAAGAATTAAGCACAACATTGACAATGCTTTTCAATTAATTGAAGGGCATATGCAGTTCCTTGATCGTAATACAGGCTTGACTGTAGATCCGACAGTACAACACTACGTATTTAATCCACAGTTTGTATTAGCGAACAATAGACATTTTATTAACTGGACAGGTCAAGAAGGTCAACCAAACGGTGACGCTACTACTGAAGGTCAATCAGTGCTTATTCTTGGTTGCGCATATGCGTATCTTGCCACAGGTGATAAGAAATATCTAGACTCTGCCAAGAAATATTGGCAAGCTTATATTGATCACTTCTTTGGAGGACAGCCTATACCTGATCCTCCAGCTAAATATCGTCCAAACTGGATTATCAATGGAAAAGAACCTCGTCTTGCGCACTACCCTCTAACAGATGATGGATATCCTACTCACGGAGGATTTAAAGGTAGCCCAATGACATGGACTAATGGTCGAACTATTATTCCACATGGTGCTCCTAACTGGGGTGAATATTTAGATAAGGCGTGGTTTGCATTTGATGGTGCATTAGGCTGGAACTCAGTTAATGCTACAGTGTACGGAATTAATGCTGATGGTAGCACCAACTGGGATCAGGCTGGTCAGCAATACGACGTTGACTGGATTATCGACAGATTAGGACGTAAAGTAGATTGGGATGGAAATATCTTACAAGAAGGTTATTCTTATTCTGACTATGGTACTGTACAGCTAAAGAATACAAGTTTAAACGGTGTCCACAAGTTTAACTACGCTACATGTAACCCGGTAGACAAGGGTGGATACTTGATGGGTAGAAATGAAATGTGGCATAACCGTCCTGTAAACGTTCCTATCACATTAGACTTTGCTGACAATGCTTCTGATGCTGAAACTTGGTGGTGCGATACTAACTATATCATGTGGAAAATAACCGGAGAAAGAAAATACTGGTTATGTTGGCAATCTTCTTTAATGGTTTGCATTGATTACTCAGATATAGATCGCTTCGATAAGTTTTTCCGTAAGTCTACTATGGCAGCTATTCCATTTACAGATGGTATCAGTTATGATTATACTTATCCATCTGATGCCACACCTGTCTATGGAAGAGATTCTCAAGGCTATATTACTATTCGCCAAAATGAATCTGCACAAACTACGCTAGAACAACAAGCTATTTGGTTCCGTGTAGATGGCAATTCTAAGTTACGAATCCAGTATTCCGGTGTGGATGATTCAGGTAAAGGTTTATCCTTCCGTCCTGAACTCTCTCTAAGTAAATCAAAAAGTAATAGTGATATCGTAGATTACCGTTGTGGTTTACCATTAGGCACTACATCTATTCAGTCAATGGATATTTTACTATCCAACTTTGTAAGATCTACACCGCCAGGTGGTGGGCAATATATTATTGCAGATCCTAGAATTGTTATTGACTGGGGTGACAATACTGTGGTACAATTCCAGTATACGACAAATATACTTTCTGGAATAAGCGACCAGATTTGCTCCACAACTATGGATTCCGACGGTGGTATCACTATTGGCTTCTGGTTATTAGATGATAAAGCTACCAATCTAAAATCCCTGTCTTATAGATCTTATGCAGATGATTTTAACGTAACCATCACAGATGCAAACGGATGGAGATGGTGGGCAATGGTTCCAAAATCGGGTGGAGTGTGGAGAACCCAAAACTTCACGGCTGCAAGTTTCAAACTAAGCGCTTACCAACCTAACCATCCAGACACAGATCCTAAACCTAGTACTATAGATTTGACTAATGTAGATCAAATAAACTTGGTCTTGGATACAGATCCAGTGAATGGTGTAAGTGGTAAGATAGACTGGTATTGTGTAAATGAAATCCCAACAACTTATTCCTCACAAAGTGGTGATGATTATACAATGTATTTCAGAGTCACGATATCTGGGGAAGATGCCTATAATGCCAAGCTTGGAGATTGTGTAATTATAGACTATAAATTAAATAGTTTATACTACACACCGGGAATAATTCCTTTCTCTAATATTAGCGATCCAAACACTGCCCTGTTTGATGGGTGGCGTGGACTACCTTATCCTGGCTATCAATATCCTACCTTATATTGCTTTAAGGGACAGAACATTGATTATACACGTTTGGAAGAAAGTATCAACTTCTTGTATGATTCTCAACAATGGTTCTACACAACCTTCAATCCTGTAATGCCTGGTCCAATGGCACAAGCTTTCGTATGGGATCGCTGGGATGCACATAAATATGGTGAGACAAACGAATTCACCATGTATCACTGGAATGAAAAAGCTTGGGATGGTTATGAAGCTCGTGCGTTCTATTGCGCGGCTCGTTGCTTACATGAACTAGCTGCTCGTAATGAACCTATTCCTCCTAAACTGATGACAGTGGTGAAGAATTGGGTAGATTACCTGAAATGGTTCCAGGATAATAATGATGGACGTACTCCGACTATCTTTAATCCTAATGGAACTGTAACAGCACCAATAGATGACTTTACAAGCCATATGTCAGCTTTATTTATGGCAGGTTGTTCATATGTTGGTCTTGCAGGTTTGGAAAGCCAGATCCCTAATATAGGTATTGTTGCAGATCGTTGCTTCGAATTAATCCAAGAGAATTATATTATTCTGACACCTAATCATCCAATGAATGGATGTTGGAGTGTAGCACCTCGTGCCAATACAGATAATGGTATGTTCTTTGGATTCCACGCCGGAGAGCTTCTTCGTGGCTTTGGTTTATATGCACTATACCGAGAATTAAATCCACAGTCAAGCTTACCAGATATAGGTATTGATTTGAGAAAACAACTATGAAGAAATTTTTAATCGGCATGTTTTGCACTTATCCAAATAACAAAATTAGTTCTACTAAAGTGTGGAACGCAATCGGTATGCTCACTATGACAGGTATGTTTATCTTCTTAGGGATAGAAAAAGAAATCCCTGAGTGGATGGGGTGGGCTTTTGTTTTCATGGTCACACCTTCCAGACTGATGAAGAATCTGATCGATTTACGCTGGGGCAGAACACCTGCCCCTGATAAGAAAGAGGAAAATTAATGGCAGATTACGGCTTAACAGATGCGGGGTTTGTAACCCCAACATTCGATGATATTTTAAATAACTATATGACCTCCCTGAAAAATACTTTCGGGGCAGATACAGCAACTTCCGAAGACACCGTATTTGGGCAGTTATTCCGTATCATTGCATATACAGACTATACTCTTTGGGAAGGTATGCAGGGCGTATACAACACGCAAACACTAGACGGCGCAGAAGGTATCTACCTAGATGAAATTTTCTCTAAGAGAGGCTTCTATCGCCAGTCGGCATCTGCGGGTAGTGGTTATGCTTATGTGAAAACAAACAATCGTGCTGCTTGGACATATGAGCTTACCACTGATATGTATTTCAATGCAGATAATGATTTAACATACTACGTTAGTAGCCCAACGATGTTGAACTCTAAGATTGGAGCATACACAATATCTAAAGCTAATGCAACAGCAACTGGTGTTAGCACAATAACATTCTATATTCAGAATGCCAGTGACGGTGGTTTGAATAGTAAAACATTGAGTCCTAGCTCAACAAGCTTTATCACAGATCTTACAGCTTTTATTAAAGCAAACGTATCAACAACTGATCGAACTTTAGTTTGGAATGATACAAGTAATGTATATGTAGGATTCAATAGTAGTGATTCTGTTAATCCTGTAGGTCTGGTAACACCTGTAAAATTTTATGCTTCTCTTTCTGTAGGCACTAAATGGAGCGAAATACCTGTTGTAGGTGTAGAAGTTGGATATAACCCCGTAGGTGTTGAAAGTATTACTGGGATCTCTTCGACGTTTGCAGGTTATTTAGATTCAGGTAACTTCTATTCATTCTCTCCTGGTCGAGATATTGAAACTGATGCGGAATTCCGCTCAAGATTCAACGATAATCTGGATGAAGCAAATGCAGCGACACGCGCCGCAATTGTTCGAGCACTGTTGCTTACAGACGGAGTTACCAAGGTTAAAATCTATGATAACCCAACATTGCACGATCAAACTTTTGCCCCAGCAATGAGTTTCCAAACTATCGTTTATGGTGGTAATGCTGAGGAAGTTGCCCAAGTTATTTATGATACTAAACCTATTAATACTTTAACTTATGGTACAACATCTATCACAATTACAACAGAAGATGGTGGTCAAGAAATCATTCGATTCTCTCCTGGTGATAGCGCAGTATATTCTCTTAAGCTGGTTTATCAAACTGCGAATGGTACAACACTGAGCACCACAGAGAAAGAAAACATCGTAAAAGCTCTATCAGATTTACAAGCCTATTTCGAATTAGGTTCTATTGTAACTAATGACCAGATCAAAGGTGTAATTTACTCCTCACTGGCGTTTGGACGCTTGACTTCTCTTCGTGTTTATGTTAAACTTAATACTGAGGATGATAGTAAATATACTGAGGGCGATATCGTCCCGGCGTACAATATTGTACCTTCCTTCGACCTAGAAAACATTTCATACGAATACGGAGTCTAAAATGGCAGTGAGTGTTGACCATGTAAGGACTTGGGATAATATCAATGAAGATGTTAAAGACCTATTGATAGAAGATTTTAAATCTTCTGAAAACATTGTCAAGCTCCTCTACGTCATCTCTAGTGAAAAGCAAAAGATAGATCAGGCAATGATCTATCTTGCGCAACACCGTTTAATCTCTACAGCTACGGGGCGATACCTCGATATCATTGGAGAAGAAATGGGATTAGAACGTAATGGCTCTGATGACGAAGAGTACAGAACAATTTTAAAAATCAGGGCTTATCGTGTTGCGTCTTCTGGTACGCGAGGCGATATCATTGATATCTTCGCACGTTTTACAGGTACAGATCGATCTACAATTAATACATACGTCGGTTTAAATAAAACTTTTGACGTATTCTTTTATAATTTGTGTCTGCAATCTGAACAAGCTATTGCACAGCTTCTTAATGTTTTCCCAATCATAAGCAGCTATCGCTTAGGCGCAAAATCAGGATCAGCATTCGGCTTCAGTTCCTACTATGCAACCACCCGTCCACATGGTATTGGGGGGCTAGGTTCACTTTACGTCGAATCTACTGGAGATGAAACCGGACGCATGTGTACGCTATTAGCACAAATAGAGTAAGGAGTTTAAATGGCTAAGCCAACGTATTACCCTGATTGGGCAACAGAAACAGTTACACTTCCAGGGACAGGGAACACGAATAAAATTCGACCTAAAGAAACTATCCGTACAGTGGGTATGGACTTTGGTCAGATTATGACAGCAGAAGAGTTAAACTGGATCTTAAATAACTTTGGTCTGTGGATTCACTATTTAGTAGATGAGTTTAACCCAACCCTACCTAACACATATCTTCCGCTTGTTGGAACTAAAATCACGATGGCAGGGGATGCTACCGGGAATGTTACGTGGAATGGCAACAAAGCCGTTACTTTATCAATCCAAGTTGTAGATAACAGCCACAATCACTTATCAGCAAACATTACAGATGCGACCAGCAATACTGTTACGCCTAACGTTTTAGTTAAACGAGACGCAAATGGTAGTATTTATGCAGGTGATACTTATGTTTGTGGGACAACATCTACAGATGCAAGTACAATTTTCTTTAGAAACTTTTCTAGTAGAAACGTTGGTAATATATCATCAACCCCTGCGGCAGGTGGAAATTTATCGATCTCTCGTATAAATCCTACCAGTGGTTCTACTACAGCCGCTGTATCTCTGTATGATGCGGGATATGTTAATATTACATCTCCTCGCTCAACTACTGCACAAGACACTGCAAATGGGGCAGCCTTAGTTCGTCTTGATTATCTGAACTCCAGAGTTACGACGCTACAGAATAATATTAATAACGTTAATACTACTCTACAGAACAACATCAACAACGTCAATACTAATCTGCAAAATCAGATTAATAATTTGAAAACGACTGCCAGTAAAGCTCGAAATGGATGGTGGAAAGATCCTACTACAGGTTTAATTTATCAGTGGATGACTGTACCACATATGGGTGAAGGAACCTACGTTGCAAGTCTACCTATCCAATTCCCATCAGCAGTGCTATTCGTCATAGGTGCAGTTAGTATTGCAATCGACTGGGGGAATGATGGCAACTCGTGTTCCGCAGGTATGAGAGACAGATCAACAGTCAATGTCACTACAGACGTTTACGGTACTAGTGTTTGGGCTGTAGGTTACTAAGGAGATAAAATGTATTATTATAGTCCAAAAGAAAATAGCTTCTATCCCGAAGAAATGAAAGAAGTTTATGAAGCAGCAAATAGTTTTCCAGAAGATGCCCGTCTCGTGGATGATACAGTTTGGCTTCAGTTTGGCATAGGTCAAATTCCTGAAGGAAAATATCGTGTTGCAGGAGATGAGGGTTTGCCTGTATGGGCATCTGTTCCTGAACCTACAGAACAAGAAAGAAAAAGGTTGTTCGATAAAGAAAAAGATAAACGTATCCAAGAAGCTGTAAACCGTATTACTCCATTACAATACGCAGTTAACTTAGATATGGCTACTGAAAAAGAAGTCGAATACCTTAAAAACTTGCAACGATATGTTGTACTTTTAAATCGTCTAGAGAATAAAGGTTTGAGTATAGCTAATATTAAATGGCCTACTCTACCTACTGAATAAGGACTTCTTATGCAATTAAACGAAGTATGGGATATCGTAAAAGAAGCTATCCTACCTCTCATAGGTATAATTTGGTTCTTCTTTAAGCAGAAAATTGATGATCTAGAATCTGACTTAGACGAGACCGAAGATAAATATAGAGAGTTAGAAAAGAAATTAGTGTTTGTAGAATCAACGTATGCGACTAAAGCGGAACTTGCTCAAATGCTAAACCAGATTAATTCTACGTTAATGGCTAATAATAGTGCTCTTGAACAAAAAATTGAAAAGATTATGGACCTTAAAAACGCCACTATTCAAATGATGTTAGAGGAAATTACCAAACGTACACAAAGTAAGGACTAATAAGCAATGGCGACATTCCCTACATACCCTGCTACAACACTTGACCAAGGTGTTGACCTGGTTATTTTTTCTTCTAACCAGTTGCATGATGTTATTAATGGTGACGCAACAACAACGGTAGAGACCGAAACGGGTGATATCCCTACTCTACGTAAAGCGCTGCTAGATAACTTCTATTTCAAAAGTCCTGTCGCTTGGGCGGCAGGATCTAATGAGACAGTATTTAACCAACTCCGTTTCTTCGAGAATGGGGTTCTGAGCGGATATTACTACGCTCCAACAGCCACCACAGCTAATCCAATTCCTATGCAAGGAACTCCAGTAGGAGATAGCAACTGGGTGCTGTGGGCAATGAAAACAGAACAGCTTGCTAACGAAGTATACCCTTGGTTATATACAGGTGCAACAGGATATGAGAAAGTCATCAGTCCTCCGTACATCTTCAATAGCGCGATTGTTACAATCAATGGTGTTGTGCAAATCATTGGCGATGCGTATACTATTCAGGATAGCAAGATTATTCTATCTGAACCTCTCGGTTTAGATCCTGTAACTGGCTTACCGAATAAACTGTTCGCGTATATTGGTAAAGTTGTATCAACAGATGACTCAGATCCTAATCTGGTCAACAGAGTCACTGCGCTTGAATCAACTACGTCTACCTTAACTACTCAAGTGAGTAAAGTACCTAACGAGACTGTTGCAAGCAAATTCGGTTTAAAAGCTTCTGAAGTAGGGATCGCACAAACCGGGCAAGGGCTGGCAGGAATCAAAGCATTATATGAACCTAATACTGAGGTATCATACATGCTGCCACTTAACATCACAGGAACTTTTGGTTCGCTATCACAAACAGGAGTATTAACTTATTCCGGTGGTACTGTGGATTTAGGGGCTTTAGCAGTACAGCTAGGTAATTATAACCATAAAGCGGATCATTTTGGTACTGGTGCTACTCTTAATGCCCGTAACGATACTATCGGCTTAGGTGCTAAACGTTATCGTTGGGGTGGTACTCTTCCTAAAACTATTAGTGACTCCGATACTTTAGCTAGCTCCGGTGGTATAAGCCCTACAGCCTGGATTGAAGTTAATGCTGAAATGGCTCTGGCAAAATCTGGTGCCTCTCTGCAAGCGTGGAACGATGTTGTACACATCCGTGACTTCACCGCAGGTACACCATATGCTAACGCTACCGTTGCTGTACAGGCTGCACTAACTGCTGCCAAGAACAGCGAGAGCAAAATCCTAGATGCGCGTGGATGGTACTCTGGTCGTCTGTCTGTAGACAAACTAGTAGCAGAGAATATTACCATTCTTGGTGGTAAGTGGGAAGGTGATCGCGATTTCTGGATGTACAACTGTACCTTCGATGGGATGGTTATCAAAGATATGCGTATTATGCCTAAAGGTGGTAATAACCGTATCCTTAACACTGAGTTTGATGGTCATCCACGTCAGGGACAAACAGCAACAATTTGTTTCCAGCACCTAGAGTACTATGATTTAACTATCCTTCCAAACGGTACAGCAGATGAACGTGCTGCGGCTGCGGGAGATACAGATGCGGGTACTTTCGAAATTGACACTTGCGTATTCCGTGGTGGTTATTTCGGTATCCTACAACAACCTTCCGGTGGTAAGATTAGCAAAGCGGTATTCCGCAACCTGTCCTTCTATGATATGATGGGTGATGCTATCGAACTGAACGTTGTTCAGAAATCCTTCGACAATGGTTGTGTTATTGAAAACATTGCAATCTTCGGTATTGACTCAGATGTAGTGGACTTCGGTACACCTAACTTCGTCTCTAACTGGGGTATTGGTATTGGTTTAGCAGGTAAGTCTCCTTACGGTTATGAAATTCCTGATAGCCAGTACGTGCATAACTTTACAATCCGTAACGTATACGCTGAACGTGTAAGACAAGTGGTACACGTAGAGGTAGGACGTAACTTTACCATTAGCAACATCCATGCGGGTGCAGATAATACTGTATCAACTCGTTCAGGATTGTCAACAGCTACTGTGTATGTTGTAGGATCTAAAGACTTCATGATTGATGGTGTCTACGGTGAACCAGTGCCACGCGCAGGAGTTCAGGCGAAAGAAATTCGTACCGTGATGCTTCAGTGGGGTACTAACCAGATCTTCCAACCAGACGGTTCTCCTTACAATCCTCCTCGTGCGGAACAGTCTAACTCATGCTTCAACTATACCGTTCGTAATATTCATACGAAAACTGGTAGTGTTTGGGCTGGAGCTTCTTCTGGACCTAATACGAAATGTACAGCGGTATTTGACAATATTTATTGCGACACCTTCAAGATCTTTGGTATTGCCAGTGTTCTAACACTGTCCAACATCACATGTAAAACTTTTGATGGTGTAGGTCAGCCTGAGTCAGGCGACGGTGCATTCCCTGATGGCTTTGTCCGTTCAGATGAAACGTACCTGAACATGACTAACGTTGTAGCTGTAGATGATAATGGGCGTGGTGGGCAACTGTTCAGCCGTTGTCGTTACACTCACATCTATCGTAGTGGTGGTAACGTTGCTACCCAGCAGTATGTGAACTTCTTAGGCTCTTTAGGGACTCTGTTAGGTACGGCAGGAAACGTATTCTATCCTCTAGAAGCCGCACATGGTGCGAACGGTACTCGTTTCCCAACAGGTTATGAGTTCAACGTTGGGGACACTGTACTGGTTATGGAACGCGCTCAGATTTGGCGTCCAGCGGCTGGAGCAGCAAACCCACGCAACCCTTCAAGCTTTGAAGAGGCAACACAGTACATCACTACACCATTCACTGTAATTTCGGCAGGTGTGTTCATTCCAGACACAAAAGAAGCTGAAATTAAAGCTGCGGGTGTAGGGTCTACCCAACTGGTTCAGAACTTAACTCCTAATGGAAGTTCTTCTGGATCACCTTGGTTATATGTTTGCCAGTTCTCTCCGGGTTGCCGTATCACTATCCCAGGCGCAGGACCAAACGGTACTAACTTGAATACAACTGTGGTTAAACCTCCATATCAAACTCCACCGACTGATACTGGGGCACCTATCACAATGGATATTGCAGATCCTATCCAGACTGCGGTTCCAGCGGGTACACGTATTCGAGCAACTACACCGTTGACAACACGTCCTTCACTGCAAGGTCGTTCTGCATATTACGGGATCGCTGAGTAAAAGTAAAGAGCGGGGTTTATCCCTGCTCTTTTTACCGTCTAATCGAACGAGGAATAATAAGAAATGATTCTAACAAGACCTAATAGCTCTATTGCGGATATGGTCGAGGCTACCTACAGAAAACGTAGAAGTTTTGTAGCTGGCTTTACTTTAACAAACGCACGAGAAGTGCTGCTATACGATGTAGATGGTAATTACTACCAGTGGAAAGGTACACTACCTAAAGTCGTTCCAGCAAATTCCACTCCAGCAACCACTGGAGGTGTCTCTGCAACTACATGGGTAAACGTTGGTAAAGATGATGATATCGCGATTATCAACGCTAAATTTACAACTGTACAACAAGAAATAGATCAACTGAAGGTTTCAATTCCAGATGCAGGTAAGTCTGCATATGATCTATATGTTGAAACTACTACTGATAACCCTCCTCTCACTTTAGACCAATGGTTAGCTTCTTTAAAAGGTGATACAGGTACTGGTCTTGTAATTAAAGGAAGCTTTGGTTCTGTATCCGATCTTCCGATGACAGGAAATACCCCTGGTGATGCCTACATTATTCAAGAACAAATGTGGGTGTGGGATAGCAACCAATGGTCTCCAGTAGGTCAGGTTGGACCAACAGGTAAATCTGCATATGAGTCTTGGTTATCTTTGGGTAACACCGGAACAGAGCAAGACTTCATAGACTCACTTAAAGGTGACAAGGGTGATCCTGGTCCTGTGGGAGCTACGGGTGACAAAGGGGATAATGCTAACGGGTTTAACTATCAAGGTGCTCTTAATAGCCCTAGCAGTTTGCCTGTTGCAACTCCAGACACTGTATCAGATGCTTGGAGTGTTGGCAATGAACTTTATGTTTCCGATGGTGTGGTATGTGTGACCATGTGCAGTACTGTTGGCCCAGCAGGAGATAA
>JACCDR011947325.1_pt1 | contig 17614 bp, 22 predicted proteins | sample 7446431 | NCBI WGS metagenome assembly JACCDR01 (sample SAMN15323443, study PRJNA562643) | freshwater metagenome | isolation source: river surface water | place: USA:Blue River Watershed | collected 2017-08-17
GGTGCGAATCATCCTTATTTTTTTGTGTTTGAAGGTTTCGATTGTGGTTAAAACAAAATGGGGCACAGAAAACGGGCCATCAAAAGCGAGTTAAGCAGGATTCTTGGCGTGACACCGCCAGTCGTCGGCAAGTTTCAGCACGATCCCACGTTCCCGGAATTCGACAAGGACAACCAAGCGGAAATTTATGCCGTCTGCGTTTGGTGGTATCTCAGAAAAGAGGCAAACCCGATCCCGACAGATGAGACATTGTTGGCGGGAGACGATTCAGACGGACTCGAGCGATATCGCCAAGCCAGAGCAGCACAAGAAGAAATCAAACTGGCTCAGACTCGCGGGCAGGTGATCATGCTCAACGACTTTGAGGACGTGGCTCCAGCCTTGTTTGGTCCGCTTAGAAGAGTAGCGGAACACGTAAAAAGAAAAGGCGACACAGACACGCTCGAATTGATCGAGGAGGCAAATCGCGAGGTACTGTCAAACCTAGAGCGAATTTATGGACATGATCGTTCCACAATCGAAACAGACGTGGACTGATTACGCCATACCCGGAGCAAAAGCCCTCCGGGACGCGTTTCAGCGAATAGCAATCGTTGCGCGTTATCGCTCGATGGCAGACTTCGCGGAGCAGGAAATCATTCTTCCGGATGGTCCATATCAAGGGCAGCGTTTCAGAATCGCACGACAGCCGGCTCACGGGGCATTTTTTCGTGAGGTAGATTCAGGCAACTGGTTTCGATATGCATGCACAGGCCCGCAGCAGTCTGGGAAGACGTTGGCCTTCGTTGTGATTCCGATTTTGTACCACCTTTTTGAAAGAAATCAGACTGTCTTGTTTGGTTTGCCATCAATGGACATGGCAAACGACAAATGGAAGCTGGATATCAAGCCGGCAATTGAGGCCAGTCAGTTTGCGAAATACTTGCCACGAAAGGGAGCCGGCTCAAACGGAGGAACGCCGGAACTGATCCAGTTTGGCAACGGTAGCAACCTGAAGTTTATCACGGCTGGGGGTGGCGACGAAAAGCGAGCGGGGTTCACAGGTCCGATTCTTGTGGTGACGGAGGTTTCACATCTTGATCAGGTCGGCGGAACATCTGACGAAGCCACAAAGTTGAAGCAGATGGAGGGGCGTGTCAGGGCCTATCGTGCCAGCGGTCAAGCGCGGATTTACTTGGAGTCGACAGTGACGATTGAGCAGGGCCGCATCTGGCAAGAATGGAGCAACGGGACAGCAGGAGAAGTGGTGATTCAATGCCATGCCTGCGACGAATGGATGTCGCCAGGGCGAGACAATTTAATTGGCTGGCAAGATGCGGAAACAGAGGACGTTGCAGAGTTGAACAGCCGGTGGGCGTGTCCATGTTGCGGGATCCTGTTTGATGACGCAACACGACTGAAGCAACTGGCGAATTGCAAGGTCAAACACAAGGGACAATTGATTCTGCCTGACGGAACAATCACAGGGCAGATCGTGCCATCAAAAACGATGGGGTTCCGATACTCGGCGGCAACAAACACATTCGTCACAGCTGGAATCGTCGGGGCAGATGAATGGAAGGGGGCTCGTGAAGTTGATCAGGACAACGCGGAAAAGGAATTGCTCCAATGGACCTGGGCACTTCCAGCGAAGCCAAAGGAGCAGGACGTTGAACCGCTTGACTTCCGAACTGTGATGCATCGGCAGAGCCAATGGAAACGCGGGTTGATGCCATCCGATGTTGTGACCATCGCGGCCGGCGTTGACGTGCGAGAAAAGCAGCTTGACTGGTTCGTGACGGCAAAGCGAGCAAACGGGCAACCGCTTTGCATCGATTACGGGTTTGAGCCTGTATTGCGAGAAGCCAGCGACCTGAAAACAGCATTGAAGCAAGCAATCCGGTATCTGCAGGAAAAGTTCGACAAAGGCTGGGAAGTTGAAGGGCGGCCGGGCCTACGCGGAATCGATATCGCTCTGATCGACATTGGCTGGGAGACAGACACGATCCGAGAGGGGCTGAATGAGCATCAATTGTGGAGACGCGCCAAAGGCTTCGGATTTAAGCAGCACGCAGGATCCTCATACGTGGCTCCGCAAAACAAAAATCGCCAAATGCACCAGATAGGTGAAGGCTGGCACGATGTGATTTTGATCCGCGGCAACAAGCGTTTTAGGGAACTGGAAAACAACGCAGACCACTGGAAACGGCGAGTACATCAGGCGCTGACGGTTGCGGCTGATAGCTCAGCGGCGTTGTTGCTGCCAAAAACTGAAAAGGTAGAGGGCCGTATTGAAGTTGCGAAACAGCTGACGGCGGAACGCGAAACGACTCAATTCGAGGTAGGAAAAGGCACGGTGCGAAAATGGGTGCAGACATTCACGAGAAACCACCTTCTTGACGCGTGTTATATGTCTTTTGTGGGGCTCAGTGTGGCGGAATATGAGTCAGAAAAGGCACGAAAAAAGGCGGAAAATACGCCAATAAATGGCGTGATTTCAGGGAAAAAAGCAGAGCCTTTTGTAAGGAAACGCAAGTGAAGCCACTGAAAGAGCCGGGATATGTTCAAAAGACTCGCCAGTATTTCCACTGCAGCGTTGCGACTGGAAACGGATGCTGTCCGGTGTGCGGAAAGTTTGCCTCTGTTGGCCGCTCGAAAGATGAGTGCGGATTTCGGACCCAATATCGTTACTGCTCATGTGGCAACAGTTTCCAGACTGTTATCAAGTTGGTTCTAAATGATTAGAACACAGGACTGCCAGCAAACTCAAAGCCAATGCAATATGCTGGCATGGCACGCTCAGCATCTGAACGACTAACGCTGTTCGAGAACATCCGCGACAAGGTTGAATCAGCCCTTGCGTCTGGATCTCCAGTCGTTTCGTATTCAGTCGACGGCCAAATGGTTCAGAAAGAACCAACCTCAACATGGCTCGCGGAACTTGATGCACGGATTGCAGATCTTCGTTCACAGGCCGGAACCGGGCTGGCAGGACGTAGGAACCTTGTGAGGTTCCAATCATGAACGAAGTTAAGGAAAAGCAATCTGAGTTGGTCAAGCAGGTCAAAAAGGCCGCAACGCCGACGCGCGACGAAAAGAAGCTGTTTCGGATCAATCCGGAAGAAGCATCTCGCCGCGTCAAATGCCGTGTTGACCATGTTCTGCGAATGGCGATGGCCGAACGTGTTGCTGAGCGATTTTCCGCGTACGAGGGGGCCGACAACGACAGGCTTCGCGGCGAAAAGTGGCTTACCAGCAAGCTCAGCAGCAATGACCAACTGCAATCTGAACTCACGGAACTGGTCGATCGGTCCTTAGATCTGTACCGCAACGACTGCTATGCATCCTCGGCAATCAATGGCCGCGTTGACAACGTCATTGGGACGGGAATTCGCCCGCAGTCACGAGTTCAGCCGGAACGCGGGATTCTTACGCCATCACAGGCCGAAGAATTTAACGTTATGGCGGAATGGCTGTTTTCTCGATGGGCGAAGGTCGAACAGTTCTATTCAAAGCAACGACAACTCGAACGATGCAGCGGAATTTTTGGCGAAAACTGGCTGGAAATTGCTGACGATGATAATCCATTGAAGCCAGTAACACTGGCAGTGCAGGTGATCGCACCGCAGCGGATTCCGCTGTTCTCATATCAGCAGCCTGGGAAGCCTCGTGAGCGTCGTTTAGGGTTGCGACTCGACAAAGACGGGAACCCGATTTCGGCATTCGTCCGACGAACACAGCCAGGCGATTCATATTCGCCGGACATGACCGAAGACGAGCGGGACATTGGAACGCAAATCCTGCACACATACGAACAGCTTTTCCCCGGTCAACTTCGCGGAGTTCCGTGGCTCGCTCCTGCAATGGGGCGGTTGAAGGACCTGAAAGACTTCGTGTACGCCAATCTTGTTGCTGAGCAGGTCGCAGCGTGTCATTCCGCTTTCATTACTGGAGTGACCGATCCTGTCATTCTCGCTGAGCAAGGGCGTTCACGAAGTAACCTAGAAGACTTGTCGCCAGGCACAATTCAATATCTGGCTGACGGTGAAGGCGTAGCGTTTTCGGATCCCGCACGACCGGGAACCACTCTTGCCCCTTATGTCGAATGGGCTCTGCATGGTGTCGCAGCCGCTTTGCGTTATCCGTATGAATTGCTTGCCAAGCAGTTCACCAACAACTTCAGCGGCGGGCGATTGGCGTTGATTGACGGCCGAATAACGTTCAAGGTTTGGCAGCAGTGCCTGATTGAAAACGTACTCGAAAAGATCTGGGCGAAGTTCATTGATCAATGTGTTGTTCAGGGCGCAATCAAAATCGATCCGGTGAAATATGAAGAAAACCGAGATCATTTCCTGCAGCACGCATGGATTCCCCCTGGTTGGCCTTGGGTTGATCCTGAAAAGGAAGTCACCGCAGACTTGGCGGCCATCGCCGGCGGACTGCAGACGGAAACAGAATCACTCGCTGCCAGAGGTCGAGATTTCGACGAAACCTTGGCACAACGTGAACGTGAAGCAATGGCCAAAATGAAGTCAGAGGCCCGAATCATGCAAGCTCGACAAGCGTTGGGCCTGCCGGATCCGATGGCGGCCGCAAATCCAGTTGGCAAGCCAACAGCATCAGCAAAAGCAGTTCAGGGGGTGCAGAATGCCACAGCTTGAGACAGTAACGCCCTCAACATGCTTTCGAACAAATCGCGTTTCTAGCACTCCATCCCGTGTGGACAGAGAAGCAAAGATAATTTACGGCGCAAAGCTGATGCAGCTCGGCGACCTAAATGAAGGTGATGCGCGACCATGGACAGCGACAGAAGAAACGTTGTCGCAGTTGATGCAGTTTGGGCTCAGTTCAAAAAAGGGAATGAAAGCCAGGTTTACACATCCGAACATGAGTAGCGATGGGCTTGGCTCGTTTCTGGGCCGGTGGAAGAACTTTCAGCAAACGGCGGACGGAGTCTATGCGGACCTGCATATTGCTGATGTCGCGTTCAAGAGCCCACAAGGAGATCTCGGCAATTACGTAATGGATCTCGCTGAAGAAGACGGCGAGGCGTTTGGAGTGTCCGCAGCTGGCGACATCGACGAAAAGAATCAGCAGGAGTTTGCGAGATCTGAGCGCGGCCGTAATGGTGAGAAATGGCCGATCAAATGGAAATCAATGCGGGCGGCTGATGTTGTTGACACTCCGGCAGCAACACGCGGCGGAATGTTTGATCTGATGACGCCTGATTTGCGAAATCTTCCAGCACAGGCAACAGCCTTGCTGTCTACATACTTTGGAGATGCGGAACCTGAAGTGGTCCGAGGTCGCATCAATGCTTTCTTGGACCGGTATTTATCGAACAGGGGAGAAAACCCAATGGCAGAAGAAACGCCAGCAACTCCAGAGGTCGAGGCTCCAGCGGAAACGAGTGTTACGCCAGAAGTCGAGGCACCAAACGAGACGGCTACGGAAGTTCCAGCAAAGCCCGATTTGTCTGCAGATCTTGCAGCAGCAGAACGCCAGCGATGCAAGCAGATTCGAGCCCTTGTTGATCTGGCTGGAGTTCCTGACAAGTTCAACACGTTCGTTGACAACAACTTCAGTGTTGAGCAGACACAGGCTGCGTTGCGTGACATCGTCAGCAAGAAAAATCCAGCATTGAGCAACGCTCCGGAAGCTCCGGCAGATCCCGAATCGAAGTACAAGGCGGAATTTGCTGCCAGTACAGACATTCAGAAGCGGATGACTCTGGAACGGTTTATTGCTGTTCGTCGTTACGAAGACGGCCTTGAACCACTCGTGAAATCAATCTAACGCTCCGAGCGAGCATCATTTTTCAACAACGTTTTTGGAGCGATTGAAATGGCAGTAACAGCCAATCAGATTGTCAAGAAGCAGGATGGGAGTATCCGGTCATATCCGGTTGCCGCATCCACAAAAATCTACCAGGGAACACTGGTGTTCCTAACCGCGTCTGGATACGCCGACGATGACACAGCGACAGGTGTGAACGGGTTTCTTGGCATCGCCAAGGAATACGTCGACAACTCGTCAGGGTCGGCTGGGGACCTCAGTGTTGAAGTCTACACCGAAGGCGATTTTGAACTTGTCGGCGGTGGCACATACACCCAAGCAAACGTCGGCGACATCGTTTACGCCGAAGACAATTACACCATTGGTGTTGCGATCAGTTCGGCGAGCGTGCCGATCGGCAAGGTAAGTCGATTTGTTAGCGGAACAAAGCTGATTGTTGAAATCGAAACGGTGAATGTGAATGCGTTGCCAGTGGCAGCACTGACGACCATCACGCATACCGCGCCAGGAACTCCTGACTACGCGATTGCAAACATCACAAGCAGCACTCCATTCGGGTTTTCAACTCAGGATGAAGGCAACACGATCCTGTCGGTGATCAAAAACCTTCAGGTGCGTGTTCTCGATCTGGAACAGCGTCGGTTCTAATTTGTGTCTCCTATGCGGGGGCCGGTCATCTGGATAGCTACCAGACCCGGCAGCCCCTCGCATCTGGAGTTTGGTTCAATTCTTTGACCGCATAGGAGATTTCGAAAGGAAATCTCCAGATGTCGAATAACACTGCAAAATACACGGTCATTCAACGTGACCTGACACAGACGTTCCGAGAAACCGCCAATTCAGCTACTCCATTCTATCCAACTGTTTCGAACATGATTCAGTCGGATCGGGCGGACGAAGGATACGGCATTCTTGGCAGTATGCCTGGCGTTCGTGAGTGGTTGGGGGATCGTCAGTTCAACGAACTGCGTTCTGCTGACTTCACTATCAAAAACAAGCTGTGGGAAAACTCACTGCTTGTTGAAAAGACGAACGTCAACGATGACAAGACCGGGCTTTATGGTCCGTTGATGCAGGATCTGGCAAACGAAGCAGCCTACCATCCTGACGAACTGTTCTTCACTGCGTTGGTGAACGGCGAAAGCACGACCTGCCTAGACGGTCAGTTCTTTTTTGATACTGACCACAGCTGGGGCGATTCTGGCACTCAGGACAACGACCTGACCTATGCGGCCGCGACTGGAACTGTTCCAACGGCAGCAGAATTCCGAGCAGCATTCCATGCCGCACGAGCGGCCATGATGAAGTACAAGAGCGACAACGGCAAGTTGTTGAATCGCCCTGTCAACATGGCGAACAGCAATCTTCTCGTTCTGGTCAATCCAGACTTCGAAGTAATTGCGAACGAAGCGTTGGCAGCCCCGTTGAACTCCAGCGGTGCAACTAACGTTGTTCTCGATCGTCCAATCATTCGTTCAAGTGCCTACCTGACAGACACCTCGAAGATGTATCTCTTCAATCTGTCCGGAGCCCTGAAGCCGTTCGTATTCCAGCAGCGCGAAGCACTCACGGCCGACTGGAAGGGTGCGGACGACATTGAAACTAAGTTCCTGAAGTTCATGACTCAGGCACGCTACAACCTCGGCTACCTCGCATGGTGGAAGTGCGTTTTGACAACGTTCACTTAATCGAGTGACAGATGAGCAACGGGGCTGGCGACGGTCAGCCCCGGCTCTGTGACTGTCCGCCACAGTCGCAGGGCATTTTTTGGCGGTTAGGAAACACCAATGGCAACTAAACAACAAACGTCAATTACTGTAACAAAAGGCAAGACTGCTTCGGGAAAGAAATTTGCTTTCCGATATGCAGCAGGAACAGCAGACGATCCAAAGGCCGGGCGGCTTGAGATTGGTGCCGATCCAGTCAAGGTTGATCTGACGACGCCTGAAGCAAAAAAAGCAAACTTGCTGCAAACAATACAGGGCTACATCGCAGGAGGATTCCTTGCAATTGCTCACGATGAGGAAGAAGAACCGCAGCCTGCAAAGCGTGGACGCAAGAAACAGGAAGAGCCTGAGGACGCCGCCTGATGAATCTTCGCGAGCAAATGGCCGTCGACGCGTGCGCGATCTTGAACACCGATGAACTCGGTGAGCAGGCATTGTGGACGCCATACGGCCAAAGCTCGGGACTCAACAGAACTGTTCGCTTGATTGAACAACCAGACCTGCAAACCATCCGGCGAGCGTTTGTCTGGACGGTCCAAAAGACGACGGCAACACGGCAGGGTGACTTGTTTCGCGTTAAGCGTGGCAACATTACCACAACGTGGCGAGTTCTCTACACGGATCCGGCTGAGACATCGCTGCAGCGTTCGCATTGTCATCTGCAGTTGACGGACACGATCAAGGCAGTTCGTCGACCGAAGTACAAGCGGGCCAGTGGGGCAGATGCATCAATCCCGTCAGAAGTTTCGACCTCGTATCGATGCCAGTGGTTTCAATCGTCGGCAGAAATTGAGGTCGACCATCGACGGAGAGCGATGCAGGGCGAATGGTATTGCCTTGTTGAAGAGGTTCCAGAACTTGACACAGATGTGACGTTGACGGATTCGAATGGCAGATCGTTTCGCGTTGATCGACTCGAAAAGGGATTCAATCGGGATGAATTGCCGTATCTGATTTGTTCACGGTCGGATGTATGAGCATCAAGCGAATTGATCGAACAGTTCAAATGATGCGAGAACTGCAGAAGGAAACAGCAGATGCACTCGAGGCGGCTGCATTAAAGTTGAAGACGATTTCGCAGCAGTCAGTCAGCAGACGATACGTTAGGCGGCCGGGGACGCGAACAACGACGGCGGAACAAGATGGCCAATCGCAAACCTAGAACGCTTCGATACAGGGCTGGAAAGTTGCTTTCAGCAACATCCAAAGCGGGCCGCAAGCGTGTGAAGGCTGCAAAGAAAAACGTTGCAAAACGAATCGAGGTCGTCAGCAAAAAAGTCAACAAAAGCAAAAGACGTGCAGGGCGTTTCCTGAAATCAAATTCACTTTCTAAGGCTGTCACGAGGCGAGCAAAGAAAGCAAATCGGCAAGCCAAAAAAGCATCGAAAACACTGAAGCGAATAGGTAAACGCAGATTAAGAGAGGCACGAAGACGACTCAAGAAACTGCCAGGGCAAACACGGAAGGCAAAACGATTCGCGAAGAAGACACTTCGGGCAGCATCAAAGAACACAACACGGTTTTTCAAGGCCAGAAAAAAGGCTGCAAGGCTTCGCGAGCGGGGACGGAAGATTCAGGCGAGAGACCAGCGTAGAGCGTTGCGAGCGGAACAGAGAGCGAGAACACAACTTGATCTGACGGGAACGGTAGACATCAGTGGGGCTCGAATCAGGACCGCAAGCGAGGATCCGGGCGCTAGTCGCCCTGGAGAACCGCCAAAACTTAGGACAGGAAAAGGCAGAGCATCGATAAAGGCTCAGTTGAGACTGAAAGGCAAGAAGCTCGAAAGCCGTGTCTACGTAGACAAGAAAATTGCCCCATATATGGCAATGTGGGAGTTTCGAAAAGACGGAGAAGCGAGACCATTTTTGAAGCCTGCAGTCGAAGACAACAAAGAAGAATTTGGAAAAGTGATCGGCAGCGAACTGAAACAAGTTAACAAGGGCAGCAAGAAGAAAGCGGTTGTTAAGTGAGTACTGGCCTTGATCAATGTCTAGTCGAAAGGTGGAAGGGAACAGCGGGCCTCGTGTCCATGATTCCAGCCGATCGAGTCGGCACAGAGATCATCCAGACAAACGAAACAATCGACGCGGACAAAGATCACGACGGACATTTTGACGATTGCGTTGTTTTGCAGGTTGCTACCGAACCGCACTGGCGAACCAACAGTGGGCGAGGATGGAAAAGCCAAGTCAAGGTGTCTGTGATGTCAATCGATTATGACAGAGGAAAAGCAGTAGCGCAGAGATGCGAGACGCTTTGGGACAGTGGAACGTTTACAGGCTCAGAGTCAGTCATTTCGTTTAGCCGGTCGAATGGCATTTCATCGGAACAGAATGAGTCAACTGGCATTTGGGACAGTACGGTAAGTTTTGAAATTCATCACAATGGAGTCTAAATAATGGCTGACTATTCTGTGACTGCGGCCAGCGTCGTCAAAACATCGAACACGGCAATTTCGGAAGGCATCGCCGGAGGAACCATCACAGCCGGCCAAGCTGTTTACATGGATTCCACAGACAGCAGCAAACTGAAAGGCTGCGATGCCGACGTTCAGGCATCGAGTGTTGCAGTTGGCGTTGCTTTGCATGGGGCGGCAAACGGCCAGCCTCTCAAATATGCCACAAGCGGCAACCTGACATTCAACAGCGCGTTTGCAGTTGGTGACATTGTTTGTGTCAGCACGACGGCAGGCGGCTTGGCTCCGTATGCGGATTTGGCATCAGGCGATTTTGTGACGGTGGTGGGAATCGCAACAACAGCCACCAACCTGAAAATTGACATCAACGCCAGCGAAGTGGCGAAGCCGTAAGTCTGCCGTTTTGTTTTTTGTCTTTTGACTCAATAAGGATTCATCACGATGGCAGCAGGAACACCACTCACCGGCAACACAATGACGTTTAAGATTGCCGGAACTGCAGTTGATCATACGGCAAAATGGACAGTTAAAGGCACAGCCGCAAAAGGCCGCTACGCCAGTAACTCAACATCTGGCGGCCGGAAAACGACCGTGGGCGTGAAAGACTGGTCAGGATCGGCAACCTTGTTTATCCATGCAGGCGCAACGATGGCAATGGTTATCGGCACTGAATACGCCGTTGTCTGTCATGGTACCGCATCCAGTGACACAATCACTGGAACCATCATTGTCACAGACGTTGGCGACATCACTTTTGATGCGGACTCTGGCGAGCCAGTAGCCTGCGATTTCGCTTTTGACTTCCAGGGCATTCCGACAGGGGCCGGGGCATTCACTCTTTCCTAATTAGGAGTAACCAGTGGCGGATGGGCTGTTCAATCTCTGCGGTAGACGTACCGCAGAACTCAGCAAAGACGGAAAAACGTATCGGCTCGAAATCCGATCACTTGCCGACTATGCAAAGAAAGAGGAAGCGATTCTTGCCCGCGTTGGCAATCCCTACGCCGGTATTGAGTTGATCAAGGATCGCAACGTTCAGCAAATGGCCATGAAGATTGCCGCGGACACCATCGCGCGTCCTCTCATTGCCACGATGGTCGATGAGGATCGTTTTGATAGGTCAATGCGTGGATTGTCGTGGTCGATTTGGCGAGCGATGGGGAAAAATCACGCGAATGAGTTTCCGCAAGAACTTCCAATCGAACAGGGAATTCAGTTGGGTGCCAATTTCATTGATTGGTTCGATGACATCAATGCGATTGTTGAAGCGATTCACAAGATTGAAGAGAAAGCCGAAGTGGGAAACTCAAATGGCCTGACGGAAGCGGCGGCGTTGGGCCAGTAACACGGCGAACAATTCCGTGGGCGACAGTGTTTCGCAATCTCGCCGAAAAGTATGGGTGGACGTTCGAGGAAATCGGACGAATGACGATGTATCAAGTGCTGGTCGCAGCCGGGGCGTGGTGTCCGGAAGATATCTTTGAAAAGAGGCCAGGCTGATGGCAATTACAGTACAAGAAGCACAAGTAATCTTTTCTGCCGATGGGCTGCAGCAGGTCCAAACAAAGGCGGGAATGGCTGGGCGTGCGTTGGATCGCACAACAACAGCAGCCGGCGGACTCATAAGCAAGTTAAAAAGCGTTCGGCTGAATCTTGGCGGCATGGGGTCAACGCTCGCTGGTTTAGGCGTTGGGGCAGCTGCAGGCGGCATGATGAGCCTTGCGGCCGGAGCGGAGCAAACGGCCATCGCTTTCGAGGTATTGCTTGGATCCGCAGAAAAGTCAAAACAAATGATCGAGGCAATGCGAGCCCTCGACATGAAAACAGTTTTCGGAATGCGGGAACTGTCTGAGTCGGCAAAAATGATGCTCAACTTCGGTTTGGCCGGAGAAGATGTCGTTCCAGTGCTGTCAATGATCACGGACATCGCAGCAGGTGACGCTCAGAAGCTCGAGGGGATGACACGGGCATTCGGGCAGATGTCTGGCGCTGGGCGTTTGATGGGGCAAGACCTCAACCAGATGATCAACGCTGGCTTCAATCCATTGCAGGAGATCAGCAAACGCACAGGCGAATCAATGGCCATGCTGAAAAAACGCATGGAAGATGGCAACGTTTCCGTGATAGAAGTAAGGCAAGCGTTTGTTGATGCCACTTCCGCAGGCGGTCGATTCGCCGGCATGAATGACCGAATGAGTCAAACAACCGCAGGCCAGTACGCAAAGCTGAAAAGCGAAGTTGAGATGCTGGCCATTGCAATGGGAACCACGCTGTTGCCAGAGGCCAACAGGTTGCTTGAATGGGCTCGCAAGTTTTTCGATCAAACGGACGACATGCCGTCCACATTCAGCAAAATGCAAACGTCCGTTCGCGACTGGTTTACTGAAACGCAGGAAAAGTTCGAAGGCATCGGCGTGATTGTCGGCGTGACCGCGGTTCATATTGCCGACAGGTTCCGTGATGCGTTCGATGATATCGTGACGATTGCAAAGGCTGCCTTTGATTGGATTAAAGACAACTCTGGAAACATGGTTGACAATCTCGGGGCCAGAATGCGAGCAATGAAACAGATGCTCATGGGGCAGGAGGTCACTGAGTTTCTGGTTCCGCTAGGTGAGTTCCAAATGCCAGAATTGAAAAGCGGTCGCGGTTCATCGTTGATGGAAACGATTGATGAGGAACTTGCTGCATCCAGAAGAATTAAAACGGATCAAATCGTTGCGGAAAACGAGGCTAAAAAGCAGGGCAAAAATGGTGTCGACGAAACGAGTGTCGATCCAAACAAGCGAATTCCAAAACAATTTGCATCGCAGATGAAGGAGCTGGGCCAATCCAAGACTTTCTCGGCCGAAGGGCTGTTTGCGAGTCTGCGTGAATCTACCCTCACGAAGCAACTTGGAATCGCTCAAACATCGCTGAGCGTGCAACAGCAACAATTGACTATTCAACAGCAACAATTGCAGGCCGTGAAAGCCTTAGACATGGGGCTTGCATAATGACGATCACTGTCCCATTTGTGGAGCATGAAGAAAGCCCGATTGAGACTGGCAATCGTGACGGCGATTTTCAGTTCACGCGAATTTTTGTTACTGCATGGGACGATCGTTGGGCATTCGTCAACGGCATATTCACGGGCGGGCCGCTCGGCTTACCTATGGTATATGGCCCGGGATTCCCGGGCGTCTTTGCCGATACATTCAGCGTTGACAAGATTGCTCCGAATCCCCGCAACGCAACAATCAGTGATCCGCAAACGCAACAACTGACGCACAACGGGGAAGCCAAAATTACGATCGGATACAAGCCGATGGTTCCGACAGAAGACGGAACCCTCATCAGTTATGAAATGCAGGAACAGGGCGAGTTTGTCACTGTGCCGAGTCGTGGATTGAAATGGGCGTCAGACAACACAGCATTGTCCTCCGATGTTCAGGCGGCCTACGCCACAACTACAACACGACATGTAATTACGTGGTCACAGGTTGTAAATCCTCCATGGATGGTCATGTCTCAGTGTATCAACCACGTGAACAGTCTGCCGTTTTTCGTGCCTGTTACGAAACAACTAATGGCTCCAGGAACACTTTTGTTTGCTGAAAAGTCTGCTTCGATTTCGCTGAACACCCTCGGCCGAACAACATGGAAGCTGACGTTGACGTTTTTAGAAAAGGCGCAAACGGCTTACAGCACAACAGGCGGCGCGGCTATTGGCGGAACCACGGTCTACGGATGGAACTGGCAATGGCGTGAAGACATCGGCGATTTCGATAGGCCGATCTCTGGAATCGGTGGCGGATACACGTTTCAGGAAACTGATTTGCGGCGGATCTTTGTCTAATGCCAAGCAACTTTCAGCCACACATTCCAGACTTTCAGCGAGGCGAGCGACTGAGCGCCGCGAGACTGAATGAATTGGCTGATGCGATTGCTCGAATCATGTGGCAAAAGCAAAGGGCAGCAAATTCAACGTACGGAGTTGAACAGCCGCCGAATCAGCAAGCTATTCTGCTCGAGGATCTTTTGGCCGCGGTAAACAAAAAGCGGGATCCTTCTAGAGCGCAAGCGGCAATCTTGTTGCGAAAAACAAACGGCGATCTCACTCAAACGTCACGCACTGTGACAGTAGTAAATCGTTTTGAGAACGTCAGCATTGACGCCGGCACATACATAAAAATTGAATGGATTGACGGAGAATGGCAACCGTACGCGGCTGATTGTCCAAGCGCCGATTCAGGGAGCGTCTAATGCTGCTTGGATGCTGCCATTGTGCTGAAACTCCATCTGATTCGACGCCAAGTGAATCGCAATCAGACGGCGCAATCGAAACAGTCACAGTGCCCTCATGTCCTGCTCCGCGATGCTTCAACGATATTGCTCCGCTAAGATTCTCAGTCACTTTGACTGATCCTGGTGGAGCCACAGCACCGTGCCAGTCCTCATACATGGGGACGTTTGTTCTTTACCATGTGGCAAGTTCGTGTTTTTCATACGTCGCAGCCGAACGACCTCGGAAGCTGTCTGGTGCGTCGTGTATTGACCACACATCTGGTGAACGATTCACGCTTAACATTAGTGGGGCAATCTTTGGTGGAAACACGCTGTTCTCATTGCAAGCAATTTACAACAACAGCGGGTCCAACATCTCAATTGCTGACTATTCGCTGAACGCCGGAGCCAGAGACATCAATTGCGTCAATTCGTTTATTCTCACGAAGACATCAAGTGATAGCCTCGGTTTCAAGTTCCCGACAACCTGCCTGATTGTTCCGACATGAAATGCACTCACGAATACAACATCGGGGAATCTGATCGTGTTGGGTGTCGCAACACACTGGCCGCAATTAACGGCATCGTTCCAGCATCATTTTGTCAAAGCTGTCCATGGCGAGCCGAAACGGGAAACACCAGCAACAGTTTTTTTGCACAGACAGAATTATTGCTTCTGCATCGTCAGGCGTCTGGGGAATACAAGCCGCAGCCGAAATCTTGCGGCGGATGCGGAGACGTAAAGCGGAGAGAAACCGATGTGCTGCAGTTTGTCTTTCCGTATTGGCATCGCGGGGCGAGTGACGACGAAATCAGATGGTCTGTCCGATCAATTGAAACGAACTATACTGGCAAAAGCAAAATCACGATCATCGGCGATCGTCCACCATGGTACTCGGGCCACTACATTCCGCAGGCTCGAGTTGGAAAGCACACACAGAACAGACCTTTTCGCGACATGCTTGCAAAGGTGTGGACGATGGCAACACATCAGGAAGTCGATCACGAATTCGTCTGGATGATGGACGATGTGTATTTGATCAAGCCCGTCACGTATGAGGAACTGTCGGTCCCGCGAGCTGTGAAGTGGCACGATAACGAGTTGAACAGTTGGCAGCGTCGGAAACGTCACACAATGACCGCTCTGACAACAGCAGGTCGAACCGTTCACGACTACGCAACACACTTGCCGCATGTGGTCGAAAAGAAAAAGCTCCGGCAGTTGTACGACGAATTCGGTCTGCATCAAAACACGATGTTGTGGGAAGTGCTTTATTGCAACACGTTCCGAGGACAGCCGCAATCGCCGTTTCCGTTCTTCAGGCGTATTCAGAAAAAAGTAGGGCTCGAGGAGCTGAAGCAATTGACGCAACAGGCAAGCGTTTTCAACCACACCGCATCGGCGTGGTGTCCTAGCGTACGCGAGTTTCTTGCTGAGCTGTTGCCGAATCCATCAAGCTGCGAAAAAGAGCAGGAATTCACGCCAAAGTATAGAGTAACGCAAAGAGTAACTCCGCCAGTAAAAAGGAGACCGCCAGAAACGCACAGAACGTTCATTGAGGGGCAGCCGCAATGATTCCGCATGTAATGATTATTCAGGCCGCATACACAGACAGGCGATTGTCAGAGAGAAGACTGGAGATCTCGCGACACACTTCGATTCCGTCTCTGCGGTATCAATCGCAAAAGCCCACTGTTCACATTGCAGTCAATCCTGATGATCCTTTTTTGACAGAGCGGTTGGAAGCGTTCCGCTCAACAGGTTGTGAAATCAAACCGCTGTTTCGCCCGGATTGGAAACTATACCGCGAAAACTGGGAGTTGCCAGAGGGGCGAAAGATCGTCAGTCGCATGGATGATGATGACGTGATTTGTCAGGAATACTGTGAGCGGACGCGAAACGCCGCTCCGGATGCTGGTGAATGGAATCTTATTTGGCCAAACGGATATGTCTTTTGGCGTGAAACCTGCTTCCTGCTGCATCACCCAGGCATTCAGTTTGTAACACTCGTGACTGATTACGATAAAGATCCGCACCAAGAACAGCACTGGCAATACCACAAACTCTGGCCAACAAAAATTGTCTCCAATTCCGTTGGCTGGATTTGGGTTCGCCATGGAGACGCGGCCACGTCCACGCTTCCACGATATCGCAAGGTCAAAAAAGGCGGGATTGACGCAAAACGAATCCCGATCAACCTCAGAGCAATCCTGCGGGCAATTGCAGAGTCTGGACAAGCGAGCGGAAACTACACAGAACATCGGAATCAAAAATTGCTCAAACATGTTTTGAGAGAGAATGAACAACATGCACCATCCAGCCAGATTTCTTGTAGTGGTCCCGACACACAGGCCGGAACAATCGCAAGAGACGATCGACGCACTGAAGAACTCTTGCACGTATCCAACTGAGTTCCATCAGTTAGATGGGCGACCGTCAAAGGTTCACGCCATCAACAAAGCGTTGCAAGATTTGCTGTCTGTTGATCGGCATGATATCTACGTGACGATTGACGATGACATTCTGCTATCTGAAAACTGGCAACACTACATTGCCTGCGCGTTTGATCGGGTCAGACGGCTTGGAGCGTGTGGCATTGACTACATTGGAACTCCTGACGGCGAAGAACTGATGGCGGCTGGCTGTTTTGTTCCACGCCGACCGGTGAAAGATATCTGGTTCCGTGACACCACGCGAATTCAGAACGTTGCTGGCGGCAATTTGGCCATGTTGTCGCATGTCGCCAAATCGGTTGGACCATATCCAATTAAAGACGACGGGCGTCAATACCATGGCGACGAAGACGGCTGGAGATGCCATCGCGTGCAATTGCTGGGGTATCGCTACGGATATGTCACAAATCCGAATGGAGTCGTGAAGATGCTGCGGCATCAAGATACGGCGGAATATTTGGAAAAGAAACAGCAGGATGTTGAACTGTGGAAAGCCAATCCTGTTTGGGCATGAAAACAACTGAATCATAGTTACGGCCGCGAGCGTGATGCACTCGCAAAAACGAAGCAATGGGAGAGCCAGCCTCGATCGGGGCTGGCTCGCTTCGTTTGTGTGCCAAATTCAGACGCGTCGACCGCAATTTGGGCAGCGCCATCCGCCGATTTTGATTGCAGAAAGAAGCCAAATAATGAGCCACAGGCCAGCAGTTATCAGCGACAAAATTAAATGCAGAACGTGGTTGGTGCCTGGGCGGGTAGCGAGAACATTGCGTCGACATTCTTTGCAATACTTTCGCCGTCTTTCTTCCGACATCACCCGCACCCTCTTGCGAACCACATCAGCAGCAGAATCGGGCCAGCGACAAGGCAGGCGCGGAGATCACGAGCGATTCGGCGGGACGGGTCCATGATGTTCATGGTTGGCAAAGTTTTCGCTTATTTCAAGCCACACCAGAGCGCTAATTAAGCGCTA
>JACCDR012567593.1_pt1 | contig 17610 bp, 19 predicted proteins | sample 7446431 | NCBI WGS metagenome assembly JACCDR01 (sample SAMN15323443, study PRJNA562643) | freshwater metagenome | isolation source: river surface water | place: USA:Blue River Watershed | collected 2017-08-17
CGCTGATCGAGACGGCCTCGGACCTGGTGGTCAACTACCTGGGCGCCGGTGCCGATGCGTGGCTCGACTCCAATGGCGACCCGTACCTCGACTCGAACGGCGACGCGCTGGACATTCCCGCGGCCGTCAAGGGCGCGGTGCGCTACATGACGGGCTGGCTGTACCGCAACCGCGATGCGGACCCCGACCAGGCATTCCAGGCGGGTTACCTGCCGATGCCGGTCACGGCGATGCTGTACCCGCTGCGTGATCCGACGCTCGCATGACCATCGCTGCTGGCCGCCTGAACAAGCGCGTCGCGCTGCAGTCGCCGACGATCGCCCAGGACAACGACACCGGCGCGACCACGGAAACGTGGGGCACGGTGGCGACCGTGTGGGCGTCGATCGAGCCGCTGTCGGTGCGGGACTTCATCGCATCCGACGAGCGGCAATCGAAAGTGGCCGCGCGGATCACCATTCGGTATCGGGACGACATCGACGCCACCTGGCGCGTCGTGCACAAGGCGCGCACGTACCAGATCGTCGGCGTGCTGGCTGACCAGGATTCGGGCATTGAGTACCTCACGCTTGCCGTCGCTGAAGGAGTCAATCAGGGCGGGGCGTGATTTCTCGGATCGGTGGGCCGGTGGCACGGTGGTGTGCATCGCGAGCGGTCCGAGCCTGACCGAGGCCGACTGCGAAGCTGTGCGCGCCGCGGGCCTGCCCGCGATCGTCACCAACACGACCTTCCGCCGCGCGCCGTGGGCCGAGGTGCTCTACGGCATGGACGTGGCCTGGTGGCGCGTGCACCTGCGCGAGGTCGAGGAGACCTTCGCCGGCGAGCGCGTGTGCGCCCGGCTGCTCCCGAGCCGGTTCCGTGCGGCGTGCATGAAGACGTTCGGATTCAACGCCTACAACAACAGCGGGGCGGGGGCGATCTCGCTCGCGCTCTACGGTGGCGCGGCCCGCGTGGTGCTGCTCGGCTACGACCAGCAGCACACCGGCGGGGAGCGCCACTGGCACGGCGACCACCCGAAGGGGCTGGGCAACGCGGCCGGCGTGGACCGGTGGCGGGACAGCTTCCACCAGCTGCGGGAACGCATGGACAAGGCGGGCGTGGTGTACCTGAACTGCTCGCGGGCGACCGCGCTGGACTGGCCGCGGGCGACCCTCGCCGAGGTGCTGTGCGCGCCGCCTGCCTGCTGAGACCCGATCCCCACTACCGGCCGGACGTGTTCCGCCGCGGGCTGGAGCGGGTCGGCGCGAAGTGGGTGGACCCCGGCAAGGCCGAGCTGCTGGTGATCTGGAACCGCACGGCGCAATCCGCCGACCTGGCGCTGCAGTGCGAAAGCCGCGGCGGCACGGTGCTGGTAGCCGAGAACGGCTACCTCGGCGTGCAGTGGCGGGGCGCGGTCTGGTACGCGCTCTCGATCGGCCAGCACAACGGTGCCGGCCGCTGGCCCGATGGCGGGCCGGAGCGGTGGGACCGGCTCGGCGTGGAGCTCGCGCCGTTCCGCCACGATGGCACGGAGCGCGTGCTGCTCCCGCAGCGCGGCATCGGTGCTCCGGGTGTGCGCATGCCGAGCGGCTGGACGATGACCGCGCTGCGCCAGGCGGGCAAGCCGGCGCGGGTGCGGGCGCATCCGGGCATGCGGGCCGCGGTGCCGCTCGAGCAGGATCTCGCGCAGGCGCGCAGCGTGCTGACCTGGGGCTCGGGCGCGGCGCTGAAGGCGCTGGCGATGGGCATTCCCTGCTTCCACAGCTTCCCGAAGTGGATCGGCGCCGCGGCCTCGCGGCCGGTGGCGGAGATCCGCCAGGGCGAGCTGCGCGACGAGGGCGCGCGGTTGGCGATGTTCCGCCGGCTGGCATGGGCCATGTGGCGCATTGACGAGATCGAATCGGGAGAAGCCTTTGCTCGACTGCTTTCTGGACTTTGAGCGCAATCGTGTGCGCGCCGCGCCGGGTCGCGTGCTGATCGTGGGCTCGAAGGTGTACCCCGGGCGAACCGACCGCCGCGTACATCACGATGACGCGCTCGGGGTGGACATGGAGCCAGGCGAGGGCGTGGACCTGGTGGCGGACCTCGAGGTGCGCGCCGACTTCGGTCCGTTCGCGCACGTCGAGTGTCTGTCGGTGCTCGAGCACTCGCGGCGGCCGTGGCTGATGGCGCACAACATCGAGGAGATGCTGCTCGAGGGCGGCACGCTGTTCGTGGCGGCTCCGTTCGCCTGGCGCGAGCATGCCTACCCGTCCGATTACTGGCGGTTTACGACTGAGGGCATTCGCGCGCTGTTCCCGCGGATCGATTGGCTGGCGATGAGTTATGCGGGCATCCGGTTGCGGGACAGGCCGAAGCGAACGATGGTTGACGGGTTTCCGCACTTCCCGCGGCAGGAGGTATTTGCGTTTGGGCGCCGCGTGTGAAGGTGCTGGTCACCGGCTCGGGCCGGTCTGGGAGCTGGCAGATTCGCGGCGAGCAGCTCGGGCGAGCAATCGGGGCCACCGTGGCTCCGCAGGCCAGCGCGGAACAGCTCGCGGCCGCTGACCTGGTGGTTCTGGTCAAGCGCGCGCCGCCCGCGCTCCTTGCGGCGCTGAAAGCCTCCCGCAAGCCGGTGGTGTGGGACGTGGTGGATGCCTGGCCGCAGGCACACGGCGCACCGCTCGACATGCATGCGGCGCTTGGTTGGCTTGGTGGCGAGCTGAGGCGTATCCGCCCGCATGCGGTGGTCTGGCCGACCCGGTGCATGGAGGCCGATGCCGGCTGGAGCGGGCCGCAGATAACGCTGCCGCACCACGGCTGGCCGCGCTACCAGTCGCGGGAGACCGCGGAGCACGTCTCGGTGGTCGGGTACGAAGGGTCCGCGCGCTACCTCGGGAAATGGCGGCGCATCCTCGAGCAGGAGTGCGCCCGCCGGGGGTGGTGCTTCGAGGTGAACGGCGACCTCCAGCGCGCCGACATCGGCATCGCGCTGCGTGACGGCGGGGGCTACGCCGAGGCGCACTGGAAGAGCAACTGCAAGCTCGCGAACCTGCAACGGCTCGGCATTCCCGCGCTGTGCTCTCCCGAGAGCGGATACCAGGAGACGGCCGGGGGCGGCGAGGTGTGGATACATGAGGAGGGAGACATTGCGCGCGCCCTCGAATGCCTCGCGTCGCGCGCGGAGCGCGATCACCGCGGGGTCGCCGCGCGCCAGGCGCAAATCCGTCTTGAGGCAGTTGCCGCCGACTATCACGGCTGGCTGGCGACCCTCTGAGGTCGAGGTCATCTTCTGCGAGGAAAACTCGCTCACCGCGCGCACCATCCTGCAGGCGATGGCGGAAGCGGCGGCGGCCGACGGTTACACGGTGCGCGCCACGGACAGGTACACCGGCTGCGCGCCGGTCCTGATGCTGTGGGGCGTGGGCAGGCCGGAGCATATGGCGGCGCGGGCTGCGCATGTTGCGGCCGGCGGTCGGGCGATCTTGTGGGACATGGGGTATTTCGGCCGCGGGAAGCACGACGCCTACGTGCGGGTCACGCTGGATCATGATCATCCGTGGCGATTGCTTGACGACACGCCCCCGGACCCATCGCGGTGGGAGTCCTTCGGCATCGAGCTGCGCGAGGACGCAGACCCAAGTGGCCACATCCTGCACGCGCGACTTGGCCGGAAGTCGGTGACGGGGTTTGGCCTGGCCGGCTGGGATGATCTGGCGCTGGCAAGAATTTGCGCCCGGCTGCCTGGCGTTCCCGTAGTCAGCCGCGAAAAGCCGCGGGGTCGCCGATCATGTGCGGAGCCGATCGAGGTCGCGCTGCGTGGTGCGCGCCTCGTCGTGTGCAGGCATAGCAATGTTGCTGTCGACGCGGTGATCGCCGGCGTGCCGTTCGAGTGCGAAGACGGCGCCGCATTTTGGCTGCGGAGCAAACCGTACACCGTCGAGAGCCGGCTCGACTTTCTGCGCCGGCTTTGCTGGTGGCAATGGAAACCGAACGAGGCAAGCGAAGCATGGAAGTTCCTGCGGGCGAATCTGTGAGGGTCAACATCGGGTGCGGCAAGCACGTTCTGGACGGGTGGATCAATGTCGACGTGCAGCGCTCACCGCGCGCACCGCGTGACCCCGAGATATTCGCGGACGCGCGCAACATCCCGCTGCCGGACGAGTGCGCCGACGAGGTCATGGCGATTCACGTGTTCGAGCACTTCTACTACTGGGAGTGCGCCAGCGTGCTGGCCGAGTGGCGCCGGCTCCTGAAGCCGGGCGGGCTGCTCGTCCTCGAGCTGCCGGACTTGCTGAAGTGCTGCCAGAACGTGGTGGACGGCACCACTGACAGCGGCAAGCACAAAGACCAGTTCGGGATGTGGGGCTTGTACGGCGATCCGCGGGAAGCCGATCAGTACATGGCGCACAGATGGGGCTGGTCTCCGGGCAGCCTGTCATCCTTTCTGCGGGAAAATGGATTCAGAGCGATCGCCGAGCGGCCGACCCAATGGCACGGCACCGGGCGGCATCGTCGCGACATGCGCCTCGAGGCGCTGAAGGGGTGAGGGTCTTCATCGGCCACGACCCCCGCGAGGCCGATGCCGTGCGCGTGGCCTGCGCCACGTTGACCCGGCGCTCCGGCCTGGTGGCCGAGCTGCTCGACGCCGAGCGGCTGCAGGCCGCGGGCCTGCTAACCCGGCCGACCGACATGCGCGGCAACGACTACGACCTGCTGAGCAACGCGCCGGCCAGCACCCGGTTTGCGATCTCGCGGTTCCTGGTGCCGCTGCTCTGCCAGAGCGGGTGGGCGCTGTTCACCGACTGCGACGTGGTCTTCCTGCGCGACGTGCGCGAGCTGCTGGTATCCGCCGACCCGTTCAAGGCCGTGCACGTGGTGAAACACGCGCACCGCGCGGTCGAGACCGAGAAGATGTGCGGCCTGGTGCAGACCCGCTACCCGCGGAAGAACTGGTCGAGCGTGATGCTGTTCAACTGCTCGCACCCGGCGAACCGCCGGTTGTCGTTGTGGGACGTGAACCACCGCCCGGGCCGCGATCTGCACGCGCTCTACTGGCTGGCCGATGACGAGATCGGCGAGCTGTCGCCGGAGTGGAACTGGCTGGTCGGCGTGCAGCCGAAGCCGGCGAACCCCGGCATCGCGCACTTCACGCTCGGCGGGCCGTGGTTCACGGCGTGGAAGGGCGCGGAGCACGACGAAATCTGGACGCAGGAGGCAGCCCGTGCCGCGTGAATCGATGCGCGTCGAGGGGCTGGAGGGCGTGCTGCAGACGCTGAAGCAGCTGCCGGCCGAGATCGTCTCGCAGCGGGGCGGGCCGGTGCGCTCGGCGCTGCGCAAGGCGGCCGTGCTTATCCAGCGCCAGGCGCAGGCGAACGTGCAGGCGATCATCGATCAACCCAACGACGGCGACCTGTCGCCGGAGTCGACCGGGCTGCTGAAGGCCAACATCGTCGCCGGCCGCATCCGACCGATGCAGGGCCAGCGCGGCGAGGCGTTCCTGGTGCGCGTGCGCAGGAAGGTCTACCCCGGCGAGGGCAAGTGGAAGAAGCGCACCACCGCGCAGATCGGCACGCTGCTCGAGGAGGGCACCGCGAAGCGCGCGGCGATGCCGTGGATGCGGCCGGCCTTCGAGGCGAAAAAGGCGGAGGCGGTGGGCGTCTTCGCGCGCGAGCTCCCGCTCGACATTGAACGCGCCGTCAAGCGGGTGGCGCGCAAGAACCGCGCGAGGCTCTGATGTATCCGCCCGTTTTCGAGATCCTGTCGGCCGACTCGATGGTCGCCGGCTACGTGTCCGAGCGCATCTATCCGCACGGCCGCGCGCCGCAGAAGGGCGACAAGCCCTACATCACCTGGGACGTGATGGGCGGGTCGCCGGAGAACAACCTGTCCGATGCGCCGCCCTGCGACTCGTTCGTGGTGCGTGTGCGCGTGTGGGCGGAGACCTCCGCCGCGGTGTACGCGATCGGCCAGGCCGTGCGTGACTGCCTCGAGGCGGAGACGCACATGGAGGACGTGCCGGCCACCGGGCGCGATGTGGAGACGCTGCGCTACTGGCTGGCGATGACGTTTCGGTTCTGGGTGGACCGGACCGCCGCTGCATCACCCTGATGCTGAATTCTGGATTCGGCCAGCACCCGCTGGCTGGAGGTGCGCGCGCGTGCGCGTTTTGCAACTGTGAGGACTGACCCATGACGACTGGAACCATTGCAACCAAGGGCACGCGCCTGTACTTCGCGGACCCCTTGCTCGCCAGCAACGACGACGCGGACGGCGTGGTCATCAAGTACGTGAACTGCGCCACCGGCGTGCAGGGCCTGGGCGGCGCGGCCGACCAGATCGACATCACCTGCCTGGACTCGACCGAGCGCGAGTACAACCAGGGCATGGCGAACCCCGGGCAGATCACCGTGCCGTTCAACGTGATTCCGACCGCGGAGTCGCACCAGGCGCTCTTCGCGCTGAAGGACGGCGGCAACGTGATCAGCTGGATGGTGGTGTTCTCGGACGCGAAGGCGCTCGGCTACCTGCCGACCGCGGTCGATTCCGACCAGCGCCTGGTATCCGCCGGCGCGACCAGCGCGGAGTTCCTGGGCTACGTGGCCGACGTCACCATCGACGTGCAGACGAACGAGATCGTGCGCGGCCAGCTGGTCATCCAGCGCTCCGGCTCGATCAACTGGGACTGGCCGGCCGCCACCCAGTAATCCACGCAACGGCGAATCCTGAACGGCGATCGAGAATCCGGCCCCGGCGGCTCTGTGCTGTCTCGCCGTGGCGCATCCGCTGGGTGTCCGGTCTCGGAGGTTTATGGCATGGGTTACTTCGACGACATCGCAAGCGCACCGCTCACCGAGCGCACGCTCACCGTGCGCGGGCGCTCCAAGCCCACGTACTGGCGGGCACTCACGGCCGGGCAAAAGCTCGAGCTCCTGAAGGGGCAAGTGGTCAAGGTCGAACCGGCGACGGCGGACGACGACGGCGAGACGCCGCGGCGCATGCGCCCCGCGGTCACCGAGATCGTGCTGGCCGACAACGCCGAGCGCAATCAGCGCCGCGTGCAGATGACCCTGGTCGACGAGGATGGCAAGCCCGTCTATCGCTCGCTGAAGGATCTGCAGGCTGAGCCCGACTTCCTGGTCGAGGCGCTGGTCGCGCTCTCGATCGAGGTCGAGGCCGACGAGGGAAACGGCTAAACCTCGCGGACCCGTGGCACCGCTATCTGGTGCGGCTGTCCGTATGGATGCGGCGGCCGGTGCACGAGGTGCTCGAGTGGCCGCTGTGGGTCGTTCGTGCCTACGCGGAATTCTTCATGCGCGAACCGCCGGCCGAGGAGCGCTGCGAGGCGCTGCTCGCGGAGCAGGTGGCGATGTTCGCGAGCGTCAATCGATCACCCGGTGCGCCCGCGACGCGCGCGAGCGACTTCCGCCCGTTCCTTTCGGCGTGGGACATGCCCGCGCAGGCCGACGGCTACTCGGACGTGGATCGGGAAATCATGCGGCAGTTAAGGGGTAGAGCGTGAAGATCAGCATCATCCTGGAAGCGCTGACCGCTGACTTCGAGACCGACATGCAGCGCGCGCAGAAGTCCGTGGACCGCGCATTCAAGGAGATGAAGCGCAGCGCCGCGACGATCAACAAGGAACTGGGCGCGGCGCTGTCGGTTGGCATCGCCGCGGCGGTGGGCGGGGTCGCCTACGCGGTGAAGTCTGCGGTCGATGAAATGGACCGCATGAACAAGGTGTCTCAGAAGATCGGCGTCACCACCGAGGCGCTCTCCGCGCTCGAATACGCGGCGAAGCTGGCGGACGTGGAAGCCGGGCAGCTGCAGGCATCGATCACCAAGCTGTCGAAGGCGCAGGCCGACGCGGCGCAGGGCGGCAAGAAGCAGGTCGAGCTGTTCCGCCTGCTGGGCGTCGAGTTCGCCAACACGGATGGCACCCTGCGCAAGGCCGACCAGGTGTTCGTCGATGTGGCCGAGCGCTTCAGCACGATGCGCGACGGCGCGGAGAAGACCGCGCTGGCGGTGCAGTTGTTCGGCAAGGCCGGCGCGGCGCTGATCCCGCTGCTGAACGGTGGCGCGCAGGGTATCCGCGCGGCCACGGACGAGCTGAACGAGTTCGGCGGTGTCGTCAGCACCGAGGCGGCCCGGGCGGCGGAGGAGTTCAACGACCAGCTGAGCAGGCTCGGCCAGGTCGGCAAGGGCGCCGGCGTGGAGCTGGCAACCTACATGCTGCCCACGCTGAACGACCTCGCCACCGAGGTGCTCACGCTGGCGAAAGACCCGGCCTTCAAGTCCGACATGGCGCAGGCGATCCGCACGATTGGCGAGGCGGCCATCGCGGCCTCGCGCGGCATCGTGACCTTCGCCAACAACGTCGGGTTCCTCGCCGACGAGGTGAAGCAATTCTTCGGCATCGTCGATGATGACGACCTGGTGCGCCTCGACGAGCAGCTGACCTCCCTGAACGGCCAGCTTGCCATCCTCGAGCGCGGCAACGGCACCGAGGCGCAGTCGCCGCTGGCGCAGCAGCTGCGGGCGCAGATCGCCGAGGTCGAGGCGAAGATCGCCGCAGCACAGGCGGTCATCGGCAACCAGAGCCGGCTCGCCGCGCTGGGCCTCGAGGAGGTCGATCCCCGCCTGATCCCGCCGAAGAAGCAGATCGACGCGCCGGTGTTCCGCGACACGACCGCAGCCGACAAGGCCGCGCAGGACGCCGAGCGGGAAGCGCGCCGGCAGGCGAAGGAGTTCGCAGCCGAGCAGGAGAAGTACACGCAGACGGTGCGCGACCTGAAACTGCAGGCGCTGGGCGAGGAAGCCCGCGCCGTGGCGGCGCTGCAGGACGATTACGCGGACCTGAACAAGGCCGTCGAGCTCGGCGTGGTGTCGCAGCAGCAGGCCGCCGAGATCGCCGCGGGCCTCGCCGAGCAGTGGCAGAAGGGCGCCACCGACAGCATCCGCGTGGATCTGCTGACCGAGGAGCAGCGCGCCGTCGAGGAGCTGCAGGCGAAGTACATCAGCCTGCAGAACCAGATCGCCAGCGGGGCCATCACGCCCGAGATGGGCGCGGACCGTGCCGCCGGGCTGGCCGAGAAGTGGGCCGAGGAAGAGGCTGCGCGCTACCAGGCGCAGATCGACAACCTGTCCTCGGGCCTGCTCACCGAGGAGGAGCTGATCCAGCAGTCATACGAGCGACGCCGCGACGAGATCCTTACGGCTCTGGACCAGGAGAGCAACGCCAAGCTCGAAAAGCAGTCGGAACTGAATGCCCTGCTGTACGCCAACGAGGAAGCGCACCAGCAGGCGATGGCGGACCTGGAGTTCGCCAAGCAGCAGGAGAAGCTGGGGCTCTGGAGCCAGGCATTCGGCAACCTCGCCACGCTAATGAACACCGAGAACCGCAAGCTGTTCAACATCGGCAAGGCCGCGGCGATTGCGGGTGTAGCCATCGACACAGCCTCCGCCGCGATGAAGGCGTACAAGGAGGGCGGCGCGTACCTTGGGCCGGTATTCGCGGCAGCCGCCGTCGCTGCTGGTGCGGTGCAGATCGGGAACATCATGGGCACCGAATACTCCGGCGCCTATGACCGCGGCGGCAACATCCCGGCCGGCGGCTACGGCCTGGTCGGCGAGCGCGGCCCGGAGCTGATCGCCGGGCCAGCCAGTGTCACCAGCCGGATGCAGACCGCATCGATGCTGCAGCGCGCCGCGGACGGGCAGCGCGAGATCCCGCCGCAGCGCAACATCTTCGTGTTCTCGCCCGAGGAGATGGCCAACGCCATCGCCGCCACGCCCGCCGGCGAGCGCATGGTGGTGACGCACGTCAACCGCAACCGCAATGCGCTGAGAATCTGACCGTGGCGCTCTGGCCGTTCTGCCCGGCGCCGCTGGTCACCGAGACGCTCGCCTGGCTGACCGAGGTGCTCGACCCGTATTCGACCCAACAGGCCGCCGCGCTGCGCGTGGCGCCCCGGCAGGGGTTCACCTTCGAGCACGCCTTCACCTTCCGCGAGTTCGAGCGTGCGCAGCTCCTGATGGAGTACGCCGCGCACGGCGACTGGGATCTGCCCGTGTGGCCGGAGCGCCAGCGCATCACGGTCGGCTCGGGCGTGTCCGTGCTCTCGGTCGATACCACCACCAGCGACTACCGCGAGGGCGGGAAGTGCGTCCTGTGGCAGTCGTCCGAAGCCTGCGAAGCCATCGAGATCGATGCGCTCACCGCGACCAGCATCACCCTCGCCACGCCCACCTCCCGCGCCTACACGAACGGCTTCGTCGCGCCTGTCGTCACCGCGCGATGCGTTGACGGACTGAAGGCAAGCCGCAGCGTGCAGCCGATCCTGTCGGCCTCGGTCGAGTGGATGGTCTATGACAGCGTGGACCTCGCCGAGGAGGGCAGCACTACCCTCTATCCGCTCTACCGCTCCTATCCCGTCATCACCGACGCGCCGTGCGTGGGCGGAGATTCGATCGAGGTGGGCGTCTCCCGCGAGCTCGACATCATCGACAACGCCACCGGGCTGCCGTACTTCGACACGGTGCTCGGGCGCGTCAGTCGCCCGCTCGGCATGGGGTGGAGCGTCAACACCGCGGCGGACCTGTGGGCGCTGCGACGGTTCCTGCACGGGCTCCGCGGCCGGCAGAAAGCCTTCTGGCTCCCGAGCTGGAACAACGGCCTGCAGCTCGCCGCCGCCATCGCGCCCGCGAGCGCCACGCTGACGCTGTTGGCCGTCGGGCTGAACAGCGTGGCCGAGGCCGGCGACCTGATGGTGGTGCGCGCCGGTGGATCGCAGAGTTTCCACCAGTACACCGCCGTCGCACCCTCGGGCAATAACGAAGTGTTGACCCTGTCCTCGGCTGCCGGCGTCACGGTGTCGAGCGATTCCGATCCGCGCATTTGCCGCATGCACCTGTGCCGACAGGCGGCGGACCTGGTGCAGATCCGGCACACCCACACCGGCTGGCGCCAGGTGTCCACCGTGATGATCCGCGCGCTCGAGGTGCCGATCCCATGACGTACCTCACCATCGACCAGAGCACGCAGGACGCGGAGCCGGTGGGCCTGCTCACGTTCTCCCGCGGTTCGACCGAGTGGTACTACACCACCGACCCGGCCGACTACGAGTTCGAGAGCGAGATTTACCAGGCCGTGGCCGGCGGCTTCGACCTGCCCGACATCGAAGCCACGCGCGAGGCGGTGCGCAACCGGGTCAAGATCGACGTGAGCCGCGAGAACCCGATCGCGCTGCTGTTTCATCGCGCCTCGCCCACGGATGCCATCGGCATCATCTGGCGCGAGGTGATGCGCGGCGACACCGATGCCGTGGTGCGGTGGGTCGGGCGGGTGTCGGGATGCTCCTGGGATGCGCGCGGGAGGGCCACGCTCGAGTGTGTCTCGGTCGAGGACGACAGCAACGAGCCCAACGGCCTGAAGTTCGCGATCTCGCTCACCTGCCAGGCGGACCTCTTCGACGACTACTGCGGGCTCGACCGCGCCGACTGGGACCACGCGACGACGGTGGTCAGCGTGGACGGCGCGACCATCGAGATCGACTCCGCGGGCTTTGCGAACAGCAACGATTACCTGCCCTATGACGGCGGCGAGATCGTCTTCACCGACGCCAACGGCAACCTCGACCGGCGCATGATCGAGTCGATCGACACCAGCGGCGCGAATCCGGTGGTGACGCTGTTCAGGCCGTTCACCGACCTGATTGCATCGGATGCGGTCACCCTCTACCCGTCCTGCGACCACACCATCGAGACCTGCCAGTCCGTGTACGGCAACAAGCTGAATTGCCGCTGCCGGCCGCATCTCAGCACCAAAAACCCGATGAACGGGCAGGGGATCTTCTGATGGAGTGGGCCGTCTATGCCGTCGTCGCGCTCGTCGGCGGATACCTCGCCTATCGCGCGTCGCAGACGCCGAAGATCAAGCCGCCGCTCCTGGACGAGTCGAACGGCCCGACGGCCGAGGAGGGGCGCCTGCTGCCGGTGTTCTACGGCACCGTGTGGCAGACCGACCCGAACGTGACGAGCTGGTGGGGCGCCACGTTCAACACGCAGACTCGCGACCACATCAAGTACCACACGTACTACATCACCTGGCACCTGGAGATGTCGCAGGGCCCGAACGACGCGCTGCTCGAGATCCGCGTGGACGACAAGACCGCCTGGAGCGGCGAGGAAACAGAGTCGGGCACGTTCGACATATCAGCGCCGGAGCTGTTCGGCGGCCGAGACCGCGAGGGCGGCATCGTCGGCAAGGTCGATCTGATGATGGGCGAGCCCACGCAGGGGCAGAACGCGCGCATCGTCGCGGAGTTCGGCAACCTGATGCCGGCGTTCCGCGGCGTGGCCGGCATGGTGTTCGAGGGCGCGTATGCGGTCAACAGCCCGGTGCCGAAGCTGTGGTCTACCCGCTGGCGCAGGATCTACAACGGGTGGCTCGACGACACGTGCTGGTATGAGGAAAAAGCGGCGGTTGGCGATTCTTCGCTATTGTCCTATGACCGATACCTGGTCAATGGCGAAGATGATGGCGCCCTTGCAGAATACTATTGGCCGCTGGCAAGCGTGTTTCCGCGCGGATTAAATCAAGGGGAACAAAGTATAGGCTTAATCAGCGGGGTCAAACTGGATTTAGAATCCGGGCAAATGGGTTATTACGAATTCCAGCAGGAACCCATCACGCTGGCCACGGAAGATGGGCATTCAATGTTTTTCCCTGGGGCATTGTCCGGTGCGGGCTATCTGGTCGCGCCCGTGCTGGTGGCAGGTGGCGACCAATTCACGGCCGGCATCTGGTTTAACATCACAGATTTAGATAACGGCCGGTATATATTCTCAAGCAACAATGCTTCTAATAATTCGGTTGGCAGCAATTCATTTGGCAAGGCGGGGCTATTCGTTAACACTATAGGCCGGATAGGTGCGACCGGGCGAATCGAAGTTAACTTTGGTGATGGCACAAATTTGCAGCGGTATTACAGCGAGCAGGTGCTGCAATACAATTACGATAACTTTATCGTGATTTGGTGCGATGGCGCGCTTACTGGTGTGCCGAATTTCCGGGTTTGGCTTAATGGGGTTGAACTTTCCTTCACATATTCCACCGGCAGCATAACCAATGTGCTGTGGCTTACATCGGGGACGGCTTTAAATTTCCCTGGCATTGGCTTCCCTGGATATGGTGACGGGAGCATGGATTATGGTGGGCCGCATGGATATCAGGACTCGGCATTTTTCCTGTGGGGCGGCTTAACTACTGTGCAGATTCGCGAATTAGATAGGCGCGGGCGGGGTGCATACGCTGCAGCCGAGGACATGAACCCGGCGCATATGATCTACGACGCGCGCACGAACGGATACCGCGGCGTCGGGTATCCGATCGCAATGATCGACGACACGGCAATGCGCGACGCGGCGGATACCTATTTTCTGGAAGGTTTCGGGCTATCGGGAAAATGGAATCGCCAGGACCGCGCCAGCGAGTGGGTGCGGATCATCAACGAGCACACCGACTCGGTCGAGCGCATCTCGCCGACGACGGGGCTCTACTCGATTAAGCCGCTGCGTGACGACTACGAGCTCGACGCGCTGCAGGCGTTCGACGAGTCGAACATCCTCAGCGTCGACGACTTTTCGGCGAAAGGCTACGGGGATCTCGTCTCGCGTATCACGGTGCGCTACACGCATCCCGACACCGGCAAGCCGGCTATGACGGCGCCCTGGGACAACCCTGCGACCCGCAACGCGCAGGGGCGTCGCGTCGAGGACACCGTCGACTATCCGCTGATCCGCAACCATACGCTCGCCGCGCGCGTGGCGGCGCGCGATGGGAAGAAGCGGTCGCACGAATTGCGCGCCTTCACGCTCACGGTGAACCGCGAGGGGTACGGGCTGCAAAAGGGCGACGTGATTTCGGTCACCTGGCCGAAGCTCGGCATGGCCGGCGTGATCGTCCGCATCCTCGCCATCAACTACGGATCGCTCCGCAATCGGCAGATCAAGCTCGGCGTGGTCGAGGATGTGTACGGCATCCCCGACAGCACCTACATCGCGCTGGCCACCGCGGTGTGGGAAGCGCCGGATCTGGATGCTGCGCCGGTCACGGTGCAGACCGCGCTCGAAATGCCCTACTGGCACCTCGTCGAGGCGCTCGGCCCGTCCGATGCCGCGGCACTGGATGCTGGCGCAGGGTACGCGCAGGCGATGGGCGTGCAGCCGACCGGACTGTCCTCTGGCTATGACCTCTGGGGCCAGGTGAACACCGGGGGCTATGCGGAGGTGTTCACCGACCAGGTGTTCGCGCCGACCGACACGGCGACCACGGCCATCGAGCAGGACGACACGACGATCGCGGTGGACGGGGTCGGGCTGGCGAACCTCGAGGTGGGCGATCTGCTGCAGATCGGCACCGGCGCGACGGCGGAGATCGTGCGCCTCACGACGGAATACACCGCGGGGTCGATCGTCGTCTCCCGCGGACACCTTGACACCACGCCGCAATCCCACGCCCTCGGCGTGCGGCTCTGGTATCTGCAGGACCCCGGGTATCTGCAGGACGACACGAAGTACGCCGACGGCGACGTGGTGGACTACAAGCTCCTCACGCGCACGCCGCAGGACGTGCTCGACATCGGAGACGCCTCCGCGACGAGTGTCACGATGGACTCCCGCCAGGGGCGGCCGATCGCGCCCGGCAACGTCACAGTCAACACCGAGGCATGGCCGACCCTGCTCGACGGCACGCTGACCGTGGCATGGGCGCACCGCGACCGGCTCTCGCACGCCGACACGACGACGCAGAGCGCGACCGGGATCACGACCGAGGCGGGCGTGACCTACAACGCCTACGCTTACGACGACGACACCGACGCGCTGCTCGACAGCGACACCGGGCTCAGCGGAACGAGCTGGACCCCGACGATCACCTCGAGCTGCAACCTGCGCATCGAGATCGAAGCCGAGCGCGATGGCTACGCCAGCTGGCAGCGCCAGGTGCGGACCTTTGAATACCTTTCCTCGAGCGCGCTGCTCGATGCCGATGGCGACTACTTGCTCGACGCCGACGGCGAGAACTTCCAGGAGGCTTAGAGATGACCGCGAAACGCATCCAGGAGCACGCTGCGGCGGGCACGCCGACCGGCGCGGAGCTGCTGCCTGCCGCACAACTCTCGACGACCGTCACCACCACCGCGACGAACATCAGCGCGGTGGCCGCCAGCAACAAGTTCGTGCGCGGCTCGGGCAGCTGGATCACCGACGGGTTCTCGGTGGGTCGATCGGTCAAGGCGAGCGGCTGGACCGGGGGCACGGCCAACAACAAGACCGCGCGCACGATCACGGAGCTCACGGCCACCGACATGACGTTCGGCGGAACCGATGGCGACGACATCGTGGACGACGCCGGCGGGGAGTCGGTGACGGTCACGGCCTGGGAGCCGGTGCAGATGTCGGCGCAGGAGATCGCCGACCTGGGCGCGGGTGTGTCGGATGCGGCCGATGTCGCTTACACGCCGGCGGACCCTTCCGACTGGTCGAGCAGCGCAGATCCTGGTGACGTGAACCAGGCGCTCGACCAGCTGGCACTGCGCGTACTTACGCTCGAGGAGGCGGGTGGCGGTGCCGTAGATGCGGCAGGCGTGACCTACGCGCCGGCCGATGCGTCCGACTGGAGCAGCAGCGCCGATCCTGGTGATGTGAACGAGGCGCTCGACCAGCTCGCGACCCGTGCGCAGGCGCTCGAGGACGCAGGGGCCGGCAGCACTGTTGGCCTGCATATGATCGCCATTGACGCCGGCGCCATGCACCCGCGCTATACAGGCGGCTGCGAGGGATTGAACTGGCTGGATCTTGGCGCCGGGAAGCCGGAAGTGGCGTACTTGGCGTTTGACAGCACTACGCAAGAATTTGCGACATTCAATATCACAATGCCCAAGTCGTGGAATGCCAGCACAATTACGTTTGAAGTGGACTGGATGCACCCATCGACAACCACGAATTTCGGCGTGGTGTTTGGGCTGAGTGCTGCGGCTTTCGGGAACGGCGACGATTTCAATGTGTCGTTTGGCACCGCGCAAACAGTTTCCGACACGGGCGGAACGACAAACGCGAAGTACACCACGCCGACAAGCTCTGCAATCACAATCGCCAACACGCCGGCAAAATCTGACACTGTCTGCCTGCAGCTTTCGCGCAACCCGTCAGACGGCAGCGATACGCTTGCGGTGGATGCGCGTGTCATTGCTGTGCGCGTTTACATCACCACGGATGCGGAGACTGATGCCTAAATGAAATTCGCGCGCGCCATTGCACCAACGGACAGATTTATTATCACGCGCGACCATTGGTTGCGCGCGACACAATTACACCTGCGCGGGCTGGGCACCGATGGGAGTACGACCATCACCGACGAACGGGGCAAGACGGTAACAGCGGTTGGCGATTGCCAGATCGACACGGCACAATATAAATTCGGCGGATCATCTATCCTTTTCGACGGGACCGGCGACCGCGCGACGGTGCCGAACGAAACCGCTTTTGCGCTCAACGCGACGGACTTCACCATCGAAGCGTGGGTGCGATTCAATGCGCTGCCATCGGCCGGCAATGTAGCCGCCATCGTGGCTCGGTGGGGTGGCGGCACTTCGGTGCTTAGACAGTTTTTGGTTTGCGTAGTTAATACCGCAGGGGCTTACACGGCATTTTGCGCGGTGAGTTACAACGGATCGACGCAAACAAACTGCCACAATGCAAGCATTTCACCTAGCACGGGCGTCTGGTATCACGTGGCGTTTGTTCGCTATAACGGTAACACCTATATATTTTGGGATGGCGCTGCGCTGGGCTCTGCGTTTGCGATTGGCAGCAATGCAGTCAATTCTTCTACCGGCGAGCTCCTGTCCGTAGGACAGGCGCAGAGTGATCCCGCTGGGACGTTCATCTATCCGCTGAATGGATGGGTCCAGGATGTGCGGGTAACGGTGGGGGCGGCTCGTTATAGGGGCACTGACTTCCAGGTGCCGCAAGAGCTGCGGCCGAATTTTTAGCCGAATGCTAACCGTCCGCGGGTCATCGGGGCGTTCTGACCGAGCGCCGGCCGGCAATCAATCGACTGCCTTTCGATTTCCGCGAAAACCCTGTAACCTGTTGGCCGCGCTAAAAAAAGGTTTTTGTGCGCCCGACATTGACATGGTAGAGGTCGCTGGTTCGACCCCAGTCGGGCCTACCAAATCAACGACTTAGGTCGTGTGGTTTGTGTGTGCACACGAATTCTGAGTCGTGCGCACACGAATTCAAAACGTCCCGCCTAGGATCTCGGGCGGGATCTGCATGTCGATCCGCAGATATGGCAGCTCCTGACCCGACTGGTACAGCCGGGTCACGTCCTCGTCGGTGTGAGCCATCAGCGCCTGCACCGCCTTCACGTCATACCCCGCCCGGCTGAACAGCGCCGCCGACAGCGCGCGGATCTCGTGGAAGGTCGGCGGCTTGGTGCCGGCCGGCAAGTCCGCAAACAGCCCCGTCGAATCCCGCGCCTCCGCGAACAGCTTGGTCAACCGGTCGGGCAGCACCTGGCAGACGTGCTCCTTGCTCGAGCGGCGCTTCCGTTCCGGCAGGTGCGACACGACATAGGGGCACCGGTAG
>JACCDR011303292.1_pt1 | contig 17602 bp, 27 predicted proteins | sample 7446431 | NCBI WGS metagenome assembly JACCDR01 (sample SAMN15323443, study PRJNA562643) | freshwater metagenome | isolation source: river surface water | place: USA:Blue River Watershed | collected 2017-08-17
GATTTGTCTCTGTTGTTGACGCTCCATCGCTACGATTTAGTTTTCCCTTGGGATCGCTCGCATACTTACTTGTATCACAGATATAAGGCGATTCTTAAGCAAGCTGGGTTGTCGGTCGTTGGTAAGAAGCTGCATAAATTGCGAATCACAGCGTGCTCCGCAGTCGCCAACCAAGGCGGAAACCCCACAGCCGCGATGGACCACGCCAACGCACGAACTACCAAAAGATACTTGGACCCTCGCATCGTGCAGGAAACCGCGACCTGCGACCTGGTTGACGCTTGGCGAAAAGCTAACCGCCCTGCTTGACCTCTGGCGGATGCCGCCATACGATACCTGCACCACTTCGAAAACTCCCTGCCAAGTTTTGTTTTCGAAAGAGGTATCTATGACTGCTGAAAGCATATCAGCTATTGCCGACCAAATCGCAAAGGGCGTCGATCCGAAACGCTGTAGCCATCGAATTGTTCGTGGCTACTTCTTATTCCTTTACGCTGTCGAAATTACCGTTGACGCCTTCGCTGTGTCTGCGTCAATCGGCAGCATTTCCAGCGAATATCTGGAACACATCGACAGCCAGAAGCCACGCGAGAAACGCAGGCTTATTCGCGAGAAAATACGTGCGTTGAGGGAGTATGTGCGGCAGGAACTAGGATGGGTCGACGATGATAACTAAGCCAGACTTAGAGACAATTTGCAAGCGAATCGGAAAGCAAGTGGAACGCAGTTGGTCTATCCTCTACACGGTTTGCGACCGACTCAATAAGCAGCCGTTTGAAGGATCTCGCGAGAACTTCTACGCATCGTTCGGCAAGTACAGTAGCAATACGATGGCGGTCATGGTCGAAGCCTTGATGAGAAAAGGCGTCATAGTACCTCGCAAAGATGGGGCGGTAATCGTCGGTTACTATCTCGATGAGGATACCATCAAGAACATGTTGGCTGTCACTGGACCAGATCCAACGCGGCATAAAACGAACAACATTCGCGGCTCATGCGGACACATGGCAGTTGAACTTTATAACGGCGTGTGCTACGGTTGCCACGTTAGAGCGATGGTTAACCGGCAGAGAAAAGGTAAATGCCGTGTTTAGCTGTTAGCCTTGCGTATAATCCACAGCACGAACTCAATCAGTCCAGCGAGTAGCCAAACAAAGATGCCTGACTGGACAATAAGCAAGAGCAACATGAACGGATAGGCTATCGCTGGCAATGGCTTTTCGTTCGCTGCCCACACGCCAAACGTAAACCCAAACGACAACAGAAACCAAATCACGCAGTAAATAATCAATCGAGTTTTCATCGGGGCTTTCCTTTTAGGCACGCAAGTTTTTGTGTAGCATGACTAGCTAGGCTTGGAAAGTCAAGATTTAGGTCGATGATTCCGCCTCCACGCTAGCCAGAAATGCACACCGAGAAAAAACGCTGCTAGGATGTGTGGGATTGTGTCGATCATGGAAACAGTGTAATCAAGATATTAAGGAAAAAAGCATGAAACGCAAAGAGACATTTGAAGTAATTATTAGGCGGTCTTTCGAGTCCGATGGCTCTGGTGAATACGCGACTACTGAGCAAACACAAGCCAGTTATCTAGCGTCAACAGAACTGCTGGAGGATTACAGCGAGATATACGCTGGCGGTCTAATTGAAACAGTAGTCAAGTTCCTTGACCGCAATGGCGTTAATGGATTAAATAGCCTGTGCGAAGCGATTGAAAGGCTAGGAGAAACCAACGATAAAGACGGGAACGCTACTGTTTTTATGGGGCCACTTTTTGATACTGCACTCCAAATCCTATACGACGAAAAACACCCATAGCCCAGAGTCGCTAAATCCAACGCTTAGCCGCCACGACTTCGCTAGCCGCGTCAATCCACGCTGCTAGGTCAGTGATCGGATTCGCTTCGCACCACGCACGCCATTCAGTTAAACATCGACCGCAGCGAATATAAACGGCTGCCCATGTTTCTGCCGTGACGCTTGGCTGATTGCTGGCTAGTATCCACTCTCGCAGCTTTTCGATGCCATCGGCCTTCCAGTTTCTGTCAATCTGCCGACTACCCTTTACCTGTCTCGATACGCCTGAGCGAACATCGAGACCAAGTATCTCATCCATTTGCTCGGCTGAAATCTGCTTGGTTCGCTTTGGTGGATTCGTCACGATACGGATAGCGTAATAGTACTTGGGATACTCAAAACAACGTCGGCAGGAGTGTCAATGTTGTCACACGGCCAGGATATAGTCATGTCCGATTCTGTGCCGACAATATCGAGCGGAATGCTCGATGGTACTTCATCGCAATTGTACTCGGTAGACTCATAGATAAACGTGACCTCTTGCGGTTCGATCGGCGGGCAGAAGAATCCGGAATCACAACATTGCGTTGTTTCGCTTGTGACTAGCGACACCTCGTAATCGACCGAGACGCATACGCCACCAACAACCTCGGTGCAACTGTATTCGATGATTGAAGTCGATTCGGTCTCGCATGGATCGGGCTCGACGTTGAATTCTGGATCTTCGCAGTTTCCGATAGTGAATAAATCCGTAAGCAACGAGACGCATGGTTCTAGTGGTTCAGGAGCCGAGACTGAGCCTGGGTCTGTCGGCGTTCCAGTCGTGCGCAATATGTTGCTAGTGCATTCGTATTCGACAGTTCGCCGCCGTCGCTGCGTTCGTCTTGCATAAGTCAACGCAGCCCCAGCCGTGAACGAGGCATAAACAAAGAACTTCACTGTGGTCGGGGTGATGTAGCGAACCTCGACTTCAACCCAAACCATCTTTGAATACCAGAACTTAAACCGCAACGAGCCTCTGACGGAATACTGTTCGCCTTGGTAAGTCGGATAGCCAGGCGGACAGCTGACGTTTCCAAAGATATCTGTCGTGCATGGTGGCAGGTTTATCGGATCTTCTGGATCGGTGCAGTCGATGCACGAAGCATTGCACGCCCAGAGATTCAACCACCCAGCCCAATCGCTGCTTATCTCGTAGTCATCTTCAAGAATGTTATCGAGTCGCTCGCAATCGTTCCCAAACTTCTTGCAAACGCCAGTGACTAAATCACCAAAAGTCCCAGACATTGTGAAGCCAAACAATGGCGTGTTGATTGTCCAGTTAGTGACGCCTGCTAGCTCTGCGCACGTCTCGCAATCACCGCAGCAGCAACGACCTATCGCACCCATTACAGCAATATTCCTGTTGGCTCAAACAGTGATTTAATTGTGCTAGTCGTATCGGCAATTCCAAGAATTTGGATGTAATCGCCTGTTGTTAAATCTGCCTGCGGACAGATCGCACCTTTTGTTGCCGACACAACATAGACAGTGCCTTTGACCAGCGTTGCACCTAGATTGATTGTTGCTCCTTTGGTTCGACATATCCCAAATTTAACGCCATCGCCTGAGCATGGCTGCATGGCAATCCCTTGCTGAGCTGACGCCGCCGCTGCTGTGTTCGCGTCATGCTGTAGCCATCTACCTGTTGACGCTAAATAGACTGGCATGCCCTGCGTGACTGCTTCGCCGCCTGTTACTCGGTCAATTGTTCCGACCTCACCAATGACGGTTACGTTGGCAGGGGTTTGCGTAATGTTAGCCATGTGTTATTCCTTGTTAGCAAAGTTCGAACGCTACTAAGCGCGTCCCTGATTCCCAAATCGCAACGTCAACGTTTGAACCAATTGCAGTTGGAAACGTCCAGCATTGCACTTCGTTTGTTGTGATTGCCCATCCTGTCGATGTTTCTTCGTACAGGTAAACCGTCGCCGGTGCAGTTAATCCAATCCCGCCTACGGCTGTCCTTCCTAGTTGCATTCCGCCTTCAGAGTGTTGCGAACGACTCTCAAAAACCCTGTCACGATTTCCGCCGTTGTTTATTAGATCTTCTGCATCACGCTTGTTAAAACCGTAGGTGCTTTCGTCCTGCATGCTAAATCCTCAAGAATGACGAAAAGCTAATTGGCTCGTACTTGTCGAACTCCAACACGGCTGGAGTGTCGCCTGAACCTGATTTGCCACCCGATCCATTTAACGGACCCATAACAAGCTTGTTGCCGACTAAGTACGGAAGCAACGCAGGATTGCCAAAGGAGTCAGTTCCTAGGTACGCTTCCCCTACATCAAGACGCTTGTGCTTCCAATTCTCTTTGTTGTATCGAATTGCGTACTGCGTTAGTCGTCGCGGTTGCCCGTAGTAGAAACCGATTACGCTAGAGTTAACCGTAAGCAGTAACGTTCCTTCCGGTCTGCCTTTAAACTCGTCATCGTTAACCGTTTCGTTTCGGTCTAGAATGGTTTCATCGTCAACGGTTGCTGGCTCTATCTGGTAAAACTCCCAAATCGGAATCATCCGCGTTATCGTCATGCCAGTAGGGAACGGCTGACCAGCACTATTGGCGATTGGGTCGCCGTTCTTGTCGACAGTTACGACCTCTTGCAGTCGCTCAAACTTTGTTTCGTAAACGGGAATCCATGCCGTGGGATCTGATGATGGATTGTTTCCGTCTGGACCCTGCCCCTCTCCAACCTCGCTGCTAAACGTTGCTGTAACAAGCCACCAAAAAGCGTTGACAGGATCTCTATCAGCTTGCAGTCCGTTACAGATGCCGAACCCCTCGACGCTTACAGACTCATTTAGGATCGGCAAACCAGGAGTAAGAAGCACTGCCGCACGCGATTCGTCTTTAACATCGCTTTCAACGCGAAAGTAATACGTTTCCTCGACAACCGGAATGCCACTGCGAGAACGTAACGATATGGTAGCCTGCCGTGTTTCCCCAATGAGCGTCGTTGCCATTATCGAATCCTCTTGAATGCGTTGTCTTTGGTGACAGTGACTAACTCAGACAGCTTGGTGACTTGCTCGGCTTGCTTCTTGTTCAACTCAACCATCTGCTCAAACTGCTTTGCCGCTTCGTCTAGCAACGCTTGTTCCCCTGGTGCTATTGCGTCCGTCATAACGGTTGACGCCAATGCCGCATTGGTTAGCCCTGCGGTGTATTGTGCTGCACCTGCCGAACCAACTTCGAACGATGCTGGACCCTTGGCAATCGATTCCTGAATTGCCATTGCTTTCTTGGCTTCCTCCTCTAGCTTTTTAGACGCTGCATTCAGCGATTGTTCCATCATCTTTTGGATGTGCTGTTGGCGTTGTTCCTCTGCCCGTATTGCCTCCTGCTGTGCTTTAGCTTCTGCGTCTGCTCGAATCTTCGCTTCGTCTTGAATCGCCTTTTCTGCCAGTTCTTTCTTTTGTCGCTGCTCGTCAACGATGCGTTGCAATCGTGCCTGTTCTTGTTCTTGCTCTAGCTTCTTAGTTCGTTCGATGCCCTTTTGCTCTAGCTCAAATCGACGTTGCTGCACTCTAACCAGATATTCATCTGCGGTGTCAAAGTCAAAAAACGCCTCCTTGAAGTCGTTCTTAAAACCTGACCAGTCAAGTGTCACAACTCGATACATTCCGTTGTAAAACATATCCGTAACATCTTTTATGTCCTTGATTACTCCTGCGAGATAAACTGCGTTATCAACGGCATCCTGGACAGTGCCTTCAACGTCTTTCCATGCGTCGTAAACAGTCAGCATGTCTTCGCCCATAAGCGTTAATGCTGGAGCTAACTCAGCGGCAACTATGTTTGCGATTCCTTGCCAAACGGTGCTAATCCTGTCTACCGTATCGCCGTACTCCTCCGCACCGATAACCTGACCCTCTGTTAACCTGTTCCACTTGTCGGCAAATGCAACATTTTCCTCGATTGCGTCTCTGCCCTCTTGTAGCATCAGAAGAACGTCAGCCCCTTGTTTTCCGAATACTTCATAGGCTCGTTGCATCCGCTCGGTCTGCGATGCCATGCCGCTGATTTCATCGGCGATAGACAGAAACGATTCCTTAACATCGTCACCCGCAAATCCGCGTTTCATCATTTGCTTGATTGCACCCTCAAGCGACTCGATGCCTGCCCCGGCTTGCGATGCTGCAAAGCGTAACGATGTCAGCTCGGTAAACGACAATCCAAGCGTTCTGGCTGCGTCTGCCGTGCCTGCAATGCGGTCTGTTATTTGGTCAATCTGGTCTTTGCCAGCGACGAAAACATCGATTGCCGCCCTAGCTGCCGTTATGCTGCCAGTGACTACGTTTGACATTTGAGACATTCGCTCAAGCGTCGAAGCGTTTTTCTCAACCGCTGGAGTTGCCGACTCCATCTTTTGCCTGTGGTGTTCCAGTAGTCGGTTGTAAGTCGCTAACTCAATCGCTCCTGCTTTATACGCCTTCTCTAATCGCTCCTGCGTCCGCGAAAAGTTCTCCGCAGGATCTCTAGCCTTGTTGATGTCGGCAACAAGCAACTTCGTTTCGGAACGGCTCAGCTTGGCACTGTCGATATAACTCGACGCATCAAGCGTTAGTCCGACTGAGTAGTTGTTAATCGTGGTTGCCATTTTTCAATACCGCTCCCGCGTAATCCTGCAATTGCTGGTAAATGTTTGCTTTCGGCTTTTTCGCTTCCGGTCGCATGTAATCGGCAGGCATAAAATCAACTGGCGGTTGTGGTTCATATCGCTTGTGCCAATCTTTGTGTTTCGGATGCAACCCACGGTTTGCAAGTAGCCCAACGATATTGTCGAGTTTCGACGCTAACACCGCATGCCGATCCCATTCCATACCCCACGGTTCGGATTGCCAGTGTGCTTTCCATTCCTCAGTCACGTCATCTGGTAGTGAATCCCACCATGCGGCAGGATCATCAACAGCTTCGCCGCCACGCTGCAACGCAAGCCTAAACGCTAGTCTTAACTCTGCGTTTCGCTTGTGTCGCTTTGCTCTTTTCCCAAGTCTTGTTTGTCCATTCCATTGACTTGCATAATGACTGAGACTAATGGACCGCTGATGTGACTAGGGGCGTTACCCCATTCGACGGCAGACAGCAAAAAGTTACCGCCTTCATCAGTGACACATTCTTCCAGAAGCAAGTTTTCAAACTTGTCATAGTTCGCCTTTTCGTTCTTGCCTCTAGATTGTTCCAAGAGTTCCGCCCGTCGCGTTTTCCTGCATCCAGTCACAATGTACTTGTCGCCATCTAAAACAATCGTGTCTGTCTTTGGTTGTGCTGCTAATAGCTTTTCACGTAAGCTCATTCGTCATCATCGCTTTCTTCTAGTTGTTCTTTTGCGTTCCGCCCTGGATCATCAATCACAGGTGCTTCTGTCCATTCACCAGGATCGACTCCTAGCTGCGTCAAAATGCGTCCGTGTATTTCTGCGGCTTGTGCTGGGTGCATCATTCCAGACAACGGCAACAAGGCTTTGAACTGGTGATTAAACCAGCCAACCTGTCTCGTTACGCTGCCCTGCGTCACCCAAACGCGATCCTGTTTCATATCATGCTCGTAAATCAAGCCGCCCCTGTTCACTTTGACAATGTGCGGTTGTAGTTTTACCGACCAGTCGCCGGTCAATCGCGGTGCACTCATATTAGGTCGCTGCCGTTATCGTTGGTCCAACATCACCGTCCCATTGCCAGCCCACTTCGCCAACTTGCAATTCTCCGTTGGCAAAGTCTGGAGCTTTGATTCTGGTTAGGAATCCAGTGCCGGTCATGGTCGCCGCTGTGCTTTCGCCACTTCGTAATGGAAACGTAATCGTGCAAGTTCCAGCCGCACTTGGTAGTGTTGGCTTGGCTCCTGTGGTGATCCACTTGAATGTGGCAGATGATTCTCCGACGCTTGCCAAATCGCTTGGAATCATTTCCATGATGCCGCTAGTTGCAAGTGTAGAAACATCGACGGTCGCAACCGTAATCTCTCCTGGTGAAATAGAAATAACGTCTAGAGCTGCGGTGATTGCAGTTGTTCCGTTAGCTAGTGCCAAAGTGAGAGTAGCCCCGTTGCCGGTATCGCCTGTTAGTGGCATGTTTAGATTTCCTCTGTATGCGAAATTGCCAAATCGAAATTAACACCAAACCGAAAGCGTTCGGAACTGTCGTTTGGACTGTCTCTGTAGTCGCGAGCCCCTTCCTCAATCATCACTCCGCGAACGTCTAGACCGTGCATGTCGCCCTTGTATGCAACTATGCCAGTCCTGCGTATCGCTTCTGCGATGCTGTTGGCTATCTCTCGCGTATCTGCTACGCAATCAAACTGGATGCGAGTTTTCGCAAGCCCAGCCAGATTGCTTAATGTGTGTTCGTGTGTTGTAAACAATCGCGTCATTACAACGACTGGTAGCTTTGCGTCCTGTGGGAAGTATTCTTGATAGATGCGAACGCCGACCAGATTCCTGATGGTCTGGAATGTAAGCAAGTAATCGCGAACACTTTGGATAACGTTAGCCACGTATCACCTTGTCTAGTATTGCCTGGATTGCTGTTTTCATTGCACTCAACTGCTGTTCCTTTGTTTCCTCGAACGCTTGAACCATCCAGTTCCTAGCAGCAATGTACATCCGGCCAGTATCTTTGCCCCAAAGCACGTGCTTTCGCTGTCGCTCTGTCGGTTGATTAAAGTACGCTTTGTTTCCGTGCGGAAACGTTGGACCAATAAAGGTTGTTGAACGAACTTCATAGCCACGCACTACCGACTTGATTGTTGTATGCAATGGCACGCTTTCCCAATCAGCCGACGCTCTCTGCTTGGCACTACGCTTCTTCCTGTCGCTTTCCTTGCTTCGCGGTGACAACGCACGTGCACGTTTCTCGACAACCTTGCCTGCTGCTCTGGTTGCGTTATCAAGTGCCTTATATCGCTGCAATGTGTCAACGTTGCCGAACATGGTTTCCAGTTCCTTGTCCGTTGGCAGTTTCATCTTGATCGATAGTGCGTTTTTAGCCATCTGCCACCGCCTTGCAATGCAGTTCTCGGTAACGGTCTCCACCGTCTGAAGGATGCACGTATTCAATGCCGTACTTCATTCCGCCAAACACGACTTGCATCTTAGGGAAAATGCCCTCTCGATAGTGAATGTCGAACACGGCAGAAACGTTTGACTCTATCGTTTTACCGCGAAACAGTTCGCCACCGCGAACAGGGTTGTACTGTGCTGGCTGGCTCTCGTACTTGTTGACGAACATTTGCGTAGGTTGTCCATCGTCGGCGATGTCATTTCGCGACTCTTGAATGTCGATTTTGTATCGCATCTTTCCAACGCGAAGTCCGCTTGGTCGCCATGTCATGGGTACGAACTCCGATGCCGCAACTTGCAAATTCGCTCATAAGCAACCATGCCAGACATTGAATCTGACATAAGCATGTCGCGATTCTCAAAGTAGTGACCAACCAAGAGCAACATCGCCGACTTGCTTAACGCATCGACGTTTGTTGACGCTGCTGCTTTGCCAATCGTATAGACAATCCAAACCGCATCCCATCGGTCGTAAACCGCAGGATAGGTATCATCGTCAAATCGAATCATGCCGCGAGCTGTGTCAACGCTGTACTTGCTTGACGCGAGCGTTTGCAGTGCGTTGTTAGCATCGTAGTAGGTGACCGACGTAACGCTTACCAATGGCGTGCGAGGGACGTAGAACGTCGCAAACTCAGCCAGCTTTGTTCGAACCGTTCTAACGATCATCGCTGAATTGGTATCGATCTCGAATTGCAACCTAGCTGCCGCAATCAACTGAGCCAATAGCGTATCGTGCGAGGTGTCATCGCTTGCTAGGTTTAGGTGAGTCTTTGCCTCGGTCACTGTCAACGGTTCGCTTGCTGGCTCGGTCGTTACTTCCGTCGCTGGTGGTGTCGTTGTATACAATTCCGATTCCCCTTCGAACTAACAAGTCGCCCGCCCCATCTGGATAGTCACGCATCACGTGCCCTATCGGTAGCCGCCGCCATTCTTTAACCAACTGAACGTGCACTGTACGCCTCCCAGTCGTTAGGATAAATGTGTTGTAACTGCATCTGCTCATCGAATATCGTTACGACTTCTTCAAGATGACCAAGCCTGGAGCCTGGATCGATGTAAAGACTGTTCCCAGCCTTTTCCCATTGCTTCCAGAACCAAACGTCATCGTCGATTTTGTCGGTTAGCCAATCACCGTCTGAGTCAGGTTTGCCGAAAAAGTACGGCTTTTCGACTCGTCGTAAAGCATCGACGCGAATCACGGTTAGCCCGAAGTGAGCAGACTTAACTTGGATTGGATTTGCTCCGTCCCAAATCAGCTCCTCCTCCCTGCCACGTGTTGCCAAGATCGTGCCCGAACCGCGTTTCGGCTGCACTGCCGTTATCGCGTCGATGTTTTCTCGATTGACCGCGTAGCCAATCAAGCGTTGAACGTGCTGGACTGTGAATATCGAATCGAAATCAACCGTCAAGATGAAATCGCAATTCTTGCTTAGCACGTCCGAGAACATGCGTTGCATACACTGCCCGTAAAACACCCCGCCAGAAACTGCGAGGGGGATTTTGCATTGTTGCAACACTCGTTCAATGCTTGACCTAGCCCACACGGACTCATATCGCGGTGCTGTCATCAACGCCGCGACCTTAACTGTTTTCTCTTGCATAAAATTCTTTCTGTTCGGGAGAAATCTTTTTGTGCAACTACACTGTCCGGATTGCGTCGTCGAACTCGACAAACGCACTCGAAACAATTGCACCGTTAGTCGTTGTGTCTGGCACAACCGACAGCTTTAGGTATCGCTTGCGTCCCGTTAGCGGAACGCTGTACGAACCAATTACTGCTGCGGTGTTGTCCAAAGTTGCAGAACTAAACGAACTGTTGAACGTGCTGAAAGTTGACGTGTTGTCGGATTCTTCCAGAGTTACGCGAACGTTAGTGCTGTTTGTATTCGCTTCTGCACCAACATAAACGCGCACAACAGCAACGTTTGCTGCTGCTGTGTCGATGGTTGCGGTTCGTGCTGTGGTAGCCGACGCCGCAGGAATAAGCACGCTTACGCAACGTGCTGCTGCTAAAACATTGGTCATATCTATTACCTCACTGGTATGGATGCTTGATTATTAGAAACGTCAGGACTATCCGAAGATAAGACCGACCATTGCACCGGATTCGGTAGCTGTTCCGATTTCGTGCACGTTGATGTCAAATCGCGACCAGCTTCGAATTGCAATCGCGTTCTTTTTGAAGTACAAGGAACGATCTGAATCGATTGCCATTCCAGCACGGTCACCAAACAACACGCTCATTCGCATGTCGCCGTAATAGCAAGCGACTTGACCAGTGGAAGATCCAACCGAGTCAGCCATTACCTGCGTAAAGATGACCGGATCGCCAAGGAAGTTCATTGGAGAACCAGCAGCGATGTTAACGTTGCTGTTGCCGCCTGCTGCGTTCATCAAACGATCCATCGAAGCATAGTAACCAGTTGAGCTGATATACCACGCTGGCTGCATGCCTGCGTAACGCTTGACGCGACCCTTAACGTTTTCGAAACTTCCGATTGTCAATGCACCGAAAGATGCTTGACCGGTCGCCGTAACTCTCGAACCTGCCAGAAGTGCACTAGAAAGTCCTTGGATGTGGCCAAACGTGCTAGTTCCGTCACCATTGAATCCGCATTCATCCTCTTTGGCCGCTTGAGCCTGAGCAATGGAACGAGAAAGCAACTCAGCAACAGCAACAACTGCATCGACCGACACTTGAGCCGAAACAGGAATCAAGGTGTAAAGGTCTTTGGCTTGCAATTGCACCTGAACTAGACTCATGTCTGACTCGGTAATGTCCTCAAGTTGTGCTGTAAAGTACGCTGTGACTTCGCCTGCAACCTTAGGAATTGACTCAGTAGACGATGACATTGGCCAAACTTGAGCACTTCGACGCATAACGCCGAACTGTTCCCGCAGCTCAACAACCACGTTAGCCAAAGGTTGCGGAATCAGAAATCCGCCCTTGGCGTTCTGATCGCTTCGCATGTCATTTAAGACTAGCCCATTGTCGTTACACCACTGCTTTGCGTTGTGGTTGTCGTAAACGGCTGCAAGCAAGAACTGACCGGAAGCATACGCTTCCTCTTCGCTTTTGAAGTGCTTCAGATTGCCAGTGCTTTTCGCCTTGGCTGGAATCTTGTACGTTGCCAAAGGATCGTCTTTAAACGTCGGCAAAGCCCCGTACTTGTTCTTCAATTCTCCAGCCTTGAATCGCTCGAACTTCTCAGCTCGTGCAAGCTCAGCTTTCTTCGCTGCAATCTTTCCATCGGACTGATCGTCCTTTTTGCCGATTGCGGATTCGACTGTTTCGAGTTCTTCCGCAGTTAGTTCGCGGCTTTCACTCTCTGCCATGTTGAGAACGGCAGCGACTTCCGCTTCCATCTCTGCCAGTTCAGCTCTAATAGATGCTGCTTTTTTCATGCTTACCTCATTGGGATTGTTCCAATCGGTAAACGAAAAACGGTGCACCGATTGGAGAAAACAAACTTACGAATGTTTCCTTCCGTCTCGTGCACCGCTAACAAGTTGTGCTTGAACTGACTTCAAGAAATTTAGATTGACGCTTTTATCCTATAGTCATCACTTGCTAAATGCAAGTGATTTTTTCTACGTGCTCCAACATTTTCCACTTGTTTGCTAAGCCGATGGTAAAGTTGGCATGCCACGCCACGCACGGAACAGGCAGCGTAAACAATTCGCCGCTCCAAAGCGTTTTGTCTTTTCTGTCGTGCGACCAGTTGCCGAATACGCGAGTCGGCAACGCGACCGGATTAACTGGCAACCATTTAGCACCTAGCATTAACTGATGCATGGCGGATTGATCCATCAACCCTCGCACCATTGCGTACTCTTTGATGAACCGCCACCAATCGCGAGTCGCGATTGTTTGTGTCCAGTAGATCATTCCCATGCAAAGCTGACCGTCATCCCATTGGAACGCTATCGAGTCAGTTTGCAGTATGATTGCGTCTAAAATCTGTTTGCATCCTGGCAATAGAATCACATCTGCATCGACATAAAAGCACTTTTCGCCAATCGGAACGTCGGCCAACGCTTGCAACTTATCCAGCATGCACTCATTGAAACCGCTTGAACCGTACTCTCCTGACTCGCAAACCTGTTTGCCGTAGACAATTTGCAGTTCGTCGCTGTTGGTAAATCCAGCCAAATCCAACCGGTTGACCACAAACCGAGAAAGCATATCTTCGTGCGATTCGGTCACGAAAGATAATACTCTCATTTTGCGCACCTCATCATAGCCAGCTTGAGTTGCAATCGACGCAATTCTTGAGACGCTGGTTTAGGCTTCATTTCTGCTTTCGGCTTGGTTAGCAATGCCGCTGGTGCTTTGCTGAACCATGCCGCGTTCATTGGCTCCATGTCGCTTTCGTCTTCATCGTCGTATCCCGTAGATAGACCAGCCGCGACAGATTCTTCGCCGGTGTACCATGTCTCATCGCCTAGCAACTGCATGATTTCATCGGATGACTTGCCCGTTATTGCCTTGCCATAGATGTCAACTAGGCTCCGGTCGTAGGTATCAAGCATCTTGGCTACCTGTTGCATGTCCTCGCTGTTGCCAATTGCGATGGTCATAGCCTTGTGAATCATCCAGCGACCGCCGCGAAGTGTCGTGCGTTTGTTTCCCGCTAACGCAATGACGCTCGCTGCTGATGCCGCTAAGGACTCGATTACAGTATCGACTCCGCCTGGATGTCTCCTGAGAATATTGTAGATAGCGATTCCTTCATCAGCGACACCTCCAGGACTGTTTATCCGAACAGTTAGCCGCGTGTTCTTCATTTCGTCGCTTGCTTGCTGTACCATTGCGGATGTAATGCCGCCTCCGTACCAATCCTCACCAATGACACCGTTGATGGTCATGGTGCCATCTTCTTTATTTAGCAAAAACATCCCGAATCCTCCATCTGTTGGACTATATCCGATGACCTACCTACCCAAGTTTCGACCAACTGAGAAACACGCTCGCATAACTCATCTTGCTTGCACGTGTCAGTCAGCAGCAACAACTGACCCTTCGACTCGGAACAATGCATCTCTGCAAAAGTCCTGTCGCCGCCTAGTTTCTCCAAGCAGTCAGCCAGTTTCGTTTCCCATTTTGCGTAAAAGCTATCGACTTTATCAAGAAAGTTACTGGATGATTTAGCGAACGTAGATATGCGATTCGCTTCCACTTTTAGCATGTGCTCAATCTGCACTTTCGCCATGCTTTGCGGTTGTCGCGTTGGCTCTGTATCTGCTTCACCGTCTCGCATCCCTAATCCTGAGTTGGTATTTGGGTTTTGATAGGTATCGCCGCCTTCGTATGGGTTTAGGTCCAGCTTTTCGCGAGCTTCGTTAGGCGACATAATCCGTGAGGTAATCGCAAGCGAAAACGTTCTGACTGTCGTTGCCGTGTCCGACCTAAGCAATGCTGCCGTGTTGAACTTGTGGTAATACCCCTGTCGCTTCTCGCGTTCGCTTAGTAGCTTGCGGTCTAGCTCCTCCTCCCACGAGCATAACCAAGTGTTCAAGCAGTTTTGCAAGTACGCCAAGTTCTTTTGCTCTAAACTGGAATAGCTCACGCTGGAATCGTCGCCTAAAATTTGCTCCAAGCAGAATCGTAACGCCTCATCTTGCCGTAAGAACTTCATTGTCTCGACGAACTGTGCGTCCTGCTGACTCATCTGCATAACCTGAGCTGTGACGCCTTCGCGAAGCAAACCGACAACGCCTGCTTTGTCCGATCCACTATGGGACTTCTGAAACTCAGACAGAAAGTTCTTGGCTTTCTCCTCGTCGCGACTAATCGATGAACCAACAGGAGCGTTAAGCATCAAGCCGCCTGCATAGCCTTTTTTGGCTAGCGTCTTAAGTCGCTTGATTCCACCCATGCCAGCTTCCCAAGATTCGCGAGCAAGCGACAAAAGCGAATAACCCCAAACTCCATTGCTGCCTAGTCCTGGAATGTGCAACACTTCGTCTTGGTCAAACTCGTGATAAGTACCTGCAAGATTAGGGGATGCACTAGCTAGAGGGTCGTCTCCATCAATCATTAACGAAAATGTTTTGCGTCCGCGTTTCATTTCGAAAATGATTCCCTGCATTGGCAGGGGAACTAACTCGACTGGAACGCCGCCCACGCGATGAATGTACGCCAAAGAATTGCCCCACAACAGCGAATCCATCTGCATTGCACGCTTAAACTGCAATGGCGTCTGAAACTTGTTAGGTTGCCACCTAAGCATTTGGTAGCTCGGATGGTTCGTCACCGCCTCAATGTTTTTCCCACGCTCGCGTTTTACACCTACTGGCAAGTAGCCAATGTGCCCCCCAATCTTGCTGACCGCGTACCAGACAGGAGCGTAAGCTAACGGGTTGCGTGAACCGATAGTCTCGCCGTTTTCTGTCTCGATTCCCATCCAATTGAGAAGCGTTTCCCAAGCCCCGGTTAGGTTTATCATTCTCAATTTCCTGTTGTAATAAAGACGCTTCCGTTACACGACTGCGGTGCAATCGATGCCATCCTGTAAGCCATTGTTAAAGCCACTGCCGGGTCAATCTTTTCTAGCGACTTCGATTTGTCATACATACATTTTTCTTGAGGGTTGGTAATCAATATCGCGTTACCCATGCACCAACGAAGTAGGCTCGAACCGTTGTGCACAAATCGCCCCTCGCGAATAGCTTTCATCATATCGCGAATCGGCTCATTGAATAATCCGTAACTCTGAGACATTCGCACTGCTTCGATGCCTTCTTGCTCCAATGCCTCACCTAACTGCTGTGCGTTGTGAGGGTCAAATGCTACTGCAAAGGCTCCTGTGTCGTGCACTTCCGCGACCAATGCGGCAAGCAGTTCCGTTGTCGCGTAACGGGTCGCGACCAGTTGCCCGTCATGCAACCATTCCGCCCACGGCTTTTCTTGCAAGTTGCGTTTGCACTCGGTCGAAATGAAGTTCCATGTCTGGCCTTCGAATCGGTAAATCGGTTGCTTGTCCTCGTAGCCAATAACGTAACGGCAAACCCTAGCGAAAGATGCCAAGTCATCGTGCCCCCCTAAGTCAACACCGTATCCAACTGCGTCAGCTTTACGCGGATCTCCCATCGGACCTTCGCATGCGTCCCACAGGTCAAGGTTAAACGCTCTGGCGTTACTGGACACGCGACGGTTGCAATGGTATCGCATAAACCGATTCAGCGACAAACTCGACCGTTTCGCCTGGTTCGCCTGTTCTCGCAGGTAATCTACCTTTGGCGTCACTGGCATTGATGGGTTTGCCTTAATCCAATGCGACTCCTCAAAAGGATCGTCGTTTTCGTCAATCGCGAACAACAGAACGAACAAACTTTCGTCGCTGTGCTGCTGCTCCAGCACCGCCACCGCGTAGTCGTGTTCATCAATCCATAGATGTGATTGGTCATCGCCTGCGGTTGTGATCGTTCCTATGATTGGCTGCGTTCTTGAACCGCTACCAGTCTGCATCGTGTCATAGAATTTGCGATGGTATTCTTTCCAAGCATGCATTTCATCTAGAAGTACGGCATGAGGATTCAGACCGTCATAAGGCTTATCGCTTCCGACAGCTCGAATAGTTCCGCTGTTGTGCGTGAATAGAATTTGCTTGTTAATCGCCTTTGAACGCGACTTGATGTGCTCCGCTTGTGCCCTCATTCGCTCGATTTCAGCGTAAACAACCCCTTGGGCTTGCTCTTTTTTGGTCGCTGCGAGGATGATTTCGGCAACATCTTCCGGTCGTTTTGTCCTTGGGTTCACGTCCATTGACGCAAGCAGTATCGCTAGACCTGCAATCAATGTTGATTTTCCGTTCTTTCTGGCTATCTCAAGCAGGAATTTCCGGTACTTTCTCGACCCATCTTCTGCCCTTTTCCACCCAAAAAGCATTGAAATGAAGAAGATTTGCCAGTCCATTAGTTCAAAAGGCATACAAGCAAAGTCACCAATGGAATGTTTAAGCACTAGCGGAAAAAACTCGCAGGCAAATACAGCATGATTAGCATCGAAGTAATACGGGAACTCGTTTGTGTTCTGTCGATCCAAGTCGCGGACGTGACGCTCTACCGCGAGTCGTATCCATTTACATACAACGATCTCACCGGACAGCACGCCATCAATGTATTCTTGCAATCTCCCTGCCGTACCGCTTGCAATCAACTGCCGCCCCCCATCTTTTCAAGCAACTGTTGGAACGGGTCTGCTTCCTCCTCTTTTGGCTTAGCGTGTAGCTTGGAACGTGACGCTGGCGTTAACCCCATCTCTGCTAACTGACGCAACATCTCACCCATGCATGCATGCATCTCTAACGCTGCTGGATTGCGAGTAGGCTTCACTCCTGCTTGCGTTAAAACGTCGATGACAATCCCGTCTTTGCGAACTGCGTCCAACGCTTTGCGGAATCGCGAGTAGATTAAGCAATACGACTCAACCAAATCAGCGTCAGATACCGTCATGACTCGCATGTCAGCAAGCAATCCAGTGATGTGAAACCACTTTGACACCGCGATTTCATCGCCCTCAATGGAGTCTGGAACAGGGGGGACACCGATGACTATTTCAGGCTCGCGAACGTTTCTACGCTGCGGGTCTTTCTTGAATGTTCCGCGTTGCTCATGCACCGCAGTTGACATCTTTTTTCTGCCTACCATGCCAAACCTCGCGATTCCGTCGAAACTTGCTCAATTTGCGGACGATTTTTGATGC
>JACCDR011141392.1_pt1 | contig 17595 bp, 35 predicted proteins | sample 7446431 | NCBI WGS metagenome assembly JACCDR01 (sample SAMN15323443, study PRJNA562643) | freshwater metagenome | isolation source: river surface water | place: USA:Blue River Watershed | collected 2017-08-17
CTAGTATAGGAGACCTCTCTATTATTAGAATCTTATTAACCTGCTTCTTAGGTACGGCAACTCTCACAACAACACTACCCCAACCCATACTCTTAAACTTCTCAGCAATCTCCCTCTTAAGGGCTATGTAAAATCCAGATCCCTCAGTAGCAGTATACCCGGAGGTTTTTTCCAGGGTGTCTTTAGATCTTTGAGATCTATATCCTATAAGATAGTCCGCATCTTCGAAAGAATTATCTACCACCTTTATATCGGGGAAGGATTCTAGTAACAGGGAGATGAACATATATTTTTATATAAATATTTTGTAGATGTACCATAAAGTACTAACTTTGTCCATTATGGAACCTTTTAGGGATATTACACAGTACGAACCTGGAGATAGATTGTTTTATGAGTTGGGTTTTAAAATAAACGCAAAACTACCCAATCACAAAGATAATTGGATCAGAACCGGTCAGTTTAAAGAGATACTAGACGTTCAGTCTCTTATACTAATGGACAATATGCTGTCTGATCCCTTATACTTAGAACATCATAACTTCAAGATAATAAAGGGAAACGTACAAACTTAGTGTCATGAAAAAAGTAATAAGATCTATTGAAAAAGGTTGGGGAGAGGGATCAACATTCTTCACAACAGATAAGAACGTCTCAGAAACGTTCAGGGTAGATGAAATCAAGGAAGGGTTTAAACAAACGTCTATTGATGGCGATGGGTTTCCTATTTACAGTGGCTACAAAGACGGTAAACTTCTTTTTGAAATTGGAGCTAGCATACACACAACTGTTATATATGTCATCTAGAAAATTCAGATCAACAGAGGTAAGTGGTACCTTCCATGTAGACAGTCGGGGAAGAGGACAGTACATGCACTGCAGAACAGTGTGTGTGAATTGCCATGGAGTAAAAAAATGCTACTCAGATTGTACTAAACCGGAACGGTATCATATACCAACGACAGCTGAGGTACCAACCAGGAACTCTTCCAAAAGAAAGTGGGAGGTATTCAAAAAGCAATTTGTATACGCCAAACCCCTTGGTTACTGGTTCTGTAACTACGGGTCTTTATGGGTTAGAAGAAAATATCAAAGTACAAACAATGAAAAACAACCATGAGATCGATATACGATAAGTCCCTAGAACAATTCTGCAACAAAGTCCTGCTGTTCATGGAACAACTATACCTAAAGTGCAGGGTATGCTACAAATCAGTATACAATATCCTAAACAATCCAAAATCCCGATAATGATACTAACCACAGCAAGAAGAATAGGTAAGTATAACGTGCTAATCCAGTCTATTATACCGTCTTTGAAAGAGGGAATTAAAGTAGACATTATAGGTTGCACCGATCCCCAGGATATAGTAAGAAGACTAGAAGAGCAAGGTATAACAGGAATAAAGTTCGAAGCAATGACTAAGATGGTGCCTTTACTCCCCATCTATGACACAAAAAGTACAGAGGGTAAAATAGTCGGTTTTGAAGGAGGGGGGAGGTCAACCCCGGTTGGTTTCAAATTTTATCTAGACACGCATGAACAAAAAGCTTAGAGAACAGGTATATAATAAGTACAATGGACTATGTGCTTATACCGGTAAACCCCTAGGACAGGACTGGCAGGTAGATCACGTTATACCAAAAAGTCATTATGTGTGGTACCAACCCTCAACAACCACAACATGTGATGATATAGAGAACCTGGTCCCGGCTATAAAGATAATCAACCATTACAAGAGGGGCCTGGACCTGGAGGGATTTAGAAGGTATATGCTGAAGTTCCACACCCGGGTATCAAAGCTACCAAAAAATACAAGGGTAGAAAGAACCAAGAAGAGGAAGGAATATATGCAGACCCTGGCCGATTTATTTGAGATATCGGTAGATAGACCATTTACCGGAGTATTTTATTTCGAAACCTTAAAAGATATTATATGAGACTATTAAAAAATGAAAGTACCTACATGTACCAAGAAATTGAAGTAGAGTACTCCTTTCTATGGTTCAAGTGGAAAACCAAGTATAGGAAGATAGATGGTACTATCTTTAGATTCAAAGAACCGGATCACTACTATACAATAAGCTATATGGAGCACACTAATATATCAAATCTATTTAAGATAACCGTTTAACATTATACAAATGAAGCTAGGAGAGTTTATCAATAATTTCAGCCACAACAATATTATTCGTCTGTGGTATACCATTAAAGGCGGACATGAGTTAGTAGCCGAAGATATAAATGCTGTATCTATGGACTGGGAAGTACCAAAAGCCAAGGGAGTGTTCCGTCACTACGTGAATAATGAGGTACTGGGGCTGACTACTGTACTTATGACTTCCGGACGTTACCCGGAAGCCCTAAATATCGTTATAGAGAGATTAGAGAATCAACCGATAATAAGAGAAGCCGTAGATGACATAAGATACGAGGCTATGAGTGGTACCTAATAAAAAACAATAATGGAACAATTTAAAACCGGTGGGTACTGTAACAAGTGTTTAAATCCCACAAATGAGTGTGATTGTCTTAAGAAAGACCTTGAAAGAATTTTTAAACAAACCAAAGAAATGGATACAAAAGAAGAGTATAGGCAGATAGATAGGAACATTGCGGAGGAGTTGTGGACTCTCCTGGACAGTATAGATACCCTGTCGGATATATGTAAACCCACGGAGGCGGATCCTAAAGCGGCTATGGCGTTCTATAGTAATGCTATGAGGTATGCTGCCAAGAGATTCGACTTTATGAAGTCTGATGGGTACAAGTTGTATACGATAGAAGAGTTTGGGGCTTTGCCTGGTCCTGATAGTGGTTATGCGGAATATCCCGTTGAGTTTGTTGCTCCGGATGAACCTTTTATGGAAAAGATTAGTCCCGATTGGAGGGGTGATCCGGATGATGAGTTGAGATGGAAGGGATGGTAGTGATCTATATGTTGTATATATGTATATATAGATTCAATTTCCAAAATTGACCTCGCTATGAAGAGGCACCTGGGCGCTACCCAGGCCATGCTAAATTCCTTAGTTACAAAAACTAACAGACTTAGCAAGACTTTAACATTTCATTATAATTTGTGCGTTGTATATTTGTGGTGTCGAAAGGCACAAGCCCTTCGACGAAGATCTTAGCAAGTTTGGGACGGCCACGCTGGAAAGCGGTTGCCAACAATTTTAACACTTTGTTATAAGTTGTGCGTCTTATATTTGCAATGTCGAAAGGCACAAGGGGTAGCGATAACAGTCAACGCCTCCGCCTTTAGGCTGTTCTTTGACAAGTCTGGAGTTTAGCAGGTGGACATTCTGTAATCCAAACATTAAATTGTTATGGCAAAAGCAAAGAAAACCACCGAAGCGGGAATCATTACCGTGACAGGCCGCATTACTAACAATGCGAGTCTATCTAAAAATGGTACGCAGATTGATCCCAAGACTGAAAAGTTTGAAGGGTCTAACATTCAACAGGCAATGGGCTTCGCCTTGAAGTGGGCTAACGAAGTATTGGCTCCCGGCCAGTACGATGCCCCTGAGTTCAGTGTTTTCCTCCCTACTGGAGAAGAGCTTATTCTCTCCAAAGCGATGGTAAACAAGATCAAGAAACCCTTCTGGGAATTCCGTTTGGAGTTCCCTATCATCAGGGAAACTTTGATGGCTCAACACGCAAGCCTGAATCTTGAGGATGCCGCAAGTCGTTTGGCCTACGTTAAGGCTACCGATGTGAACGGTTACTACACGAAGTCAAAGCAGGTATCAGTAGAGCAAGCCTCTGCTCAGATAACCGAACGCCTCCGTGTTGTTAAAGACATCACAAAGTGGGCCAAAGAAGATGCGAAGTCTTCCGTTGTGCCCAAGGAAGTTCAGCAGCTTCGTCAGCTCAAAGCCGAGGAAGCAAAGCAAAAGCGCATCGCTGCGAAAGCCAGCGAAGGCAAGTAAACCCCCCTCCCCTGCAACTCCAGACGAGTCACTCCCTACGGTAAAGCCGTGGCTTTCAAAAGCGATAGGGAGGCACTGAAAGGTGTGTAGCGATAACAGTCAACACACGCCTGAAGTCCTGAATCTCTCAGGTTAGTTCTTTGGCACCACACATTCAGCATCTATCATGCTGGTTGGAGTCTCTCTTAAGTGCGAGGCAATCCAGAGGATGATTAAATTCGTCTGACACCGAAGGTGAACCGGTCGCTGTAGTATGCTGCTATGTACAGATGGTCTTTCAAGGACAAACGTCCTTAAGGAGCCATGGGTGTTTAAGTACACTCGGGTAAAGAGGCAATTAGCCGTGTACCTGTCTTAAGTGACTTGTACGGCCATCCCTTACGAATTCTACAGACGGTAGCCTGTTACGGCTATTAGTAGGAGGAGGACAGGGAGGGAGCAAGCGAAAGCCGGGGGTAGTACCTCCGCTCTGATAGGCAATTGTTAAAGACTGCTCAAAGCGTATCGACGTAGAGAGTCAACTTGAGAGAGTCATAGGAATAAACCCTCGACTTTCATGGCATGGAAGTTCTCTGAGAAAACCCCTGTAATGTTCACACGCTTCTAAGGGGACAGGGTCGAAGCGAAAAATCTGCACATCCCTAAGGTGGGAGTAGTAGGCTCTATCGTGGAGTCTACCCACTTGATATGTGTACGTGGTAAGCGGGTACGTTGCCGCTGACCTGAAATAGTTATGGCAGGTGGATCTGATCTGTTTTGATCAATCCACATATATACATTGTCCGCCAGCAGTCAAACTGGTGGTTTTTTACTTTGTTAATATTGCGTCTTAAGCCTCCCATAGCTTATTAAGCACAAGGATAATAGCAACCTGAAATTGATATGTTCAGTCCACATGTGGGCTAATGGACTATCATGGAAATACACAACCGGATAAAGGTCTAAACCGGTTAATTCCCGTAGGAAGGATAAAATGTAAAGAGCATCCTAAGGAAATGAATCATCCTTAGGATTTGATGAATACATAGAATAAACCTACTGTTGACCTCCAAATTTCAGTAACAAGGGTAATACGATAATCCCTTTTTATAAGACTGATTCAGCCACCGGATAACCATTGTTTAGTAACCTGACAGTGAAGGACATTGGTGGATCCTGCCGTTTGCTTCCGAAAAAATCGGAGGCATTTGGTATTTTGGTTCGAGCCCGGAAGGTGGCACTATTTCCAAAACTACTAAAAAGTTAGTTTATGAATATTGTAGCTTGTTTTGAAAGTTGGCAAAATGGGGGACTTCAACTATCTCCCTTGTACCTGGAATCAAGAAACGGTAAAGAGTGTATTGATCGTTTTATTGAAGGCAATATCGGTTCCTTTGCTTCCCTGCATACCTTTTCCAACGAGGTAGATGCTGTAAAGGAATACTTCAAAATGCTTGGTGAACCGATTGAACACCGTTCTTGGGCCATTGGTGGTGGGGTAAAAGGTACTAACACATTCATCAATGAGATCCGTACAGTAGATACCCAAGAGCTAATATACTCTTGGACCGAGTACGACATATCGCAAAACCCCTAATACTACCGTATGTCCTGCAAACCAATCAATCTCTTTGATAAGAGTGATCCGCAACCTTTTGGTGTAGTATACTGGACTGAAGCCACTACTAACCAAACAAAGGAACTTAAGATATCTAAGGCCTTCTGGACCGGAGATGATCCTGTTCCCACCAAAAGACAGATATACGATTACCTAATTTCCCTGGGATATACCCACGTAGTTAATGTTGGGTTCTACCACATAATGTATTAACCCTTAAACAACCCCCCAAACAGCCCCATTACGGGCCTCAAATGCCTCGGGTAGTATAATCTATCACCTGACGCAAGAGAAGCCTGTTTTGGGGCTTATTTTCATTATTAAAGCCACCTATATGGAAAGGGTATACGAATACGATATGAACCTGTACGGTATCCCCTACAGGACAATCCGGAAGAGATTAAAGAATGTAAGGAGGAAACATTCTAAAATCCGGCAGATATGCACTATAGGTAAGGTAGAAAGCCTGTGGTCAAAAGTAATGAATGAAATAAAAATTAAACCAAATAACTAGCCATGACTATAGCTGAACTGAAAGAGCAAGGTTTTGCAGAACGCAAGGACCTTAAACCCTATATCGAAAGAACTGTATCCTTCGGAAGGAATGAGTGGGGATTCGAAGAAAAAACAATAGTACTAACTGACAGGTCTTGTTGGGACTGGATACCAGAAGACCAGCTATACGAATATAACCCTAACAAGAGAATGGACATCTCTTAAAAACCAATCATATGGAAAACGCAATCGGTATTATCGAATACTCGTGCCCCAAGACTGGAGAAAGGGAAAGGGTTCCCGTTAACAGTAAGTTCTGGGAAGGGGTGTACCCTAGACCTGAGGACATATCCTGGTACCTGATATCTAATGGGTACCTGGAGTTTACCCACGTTCACTATGTTCGTAACCAATAAAATTCTTTACTATGACCGTTAACATTAAGGCTAACCGTATGGCCGAGTTCCTCGGCTTGGTAGATGTAGGTGAGTCCTTCAAAGCAGAATTGAAGAAGGATCACAATGCCTATGCAAATATGGCTCCGGACGATGAGGACTACGAGAATTGCCTGTACTATGAGATCACTGTAGGTGACTACAGTACTCTGACTCCTACCATTATGCTTGACCTTGAAGAGGACATGATTTATGTTCCTCAAGATAGTATTCCTGAACAGGTCCTTATCGAAAAGGTTTTGGAACAGCTTAAGAAGGATCTTACCGACGGTCGTGTTGAAGCGGTTGAGGAATTGTTGTATACTATTAAGCCGATTACTCTGAGGGATTATCTTCCTAGAAAAGAATAAAATTCTGTATATACCGATTTGGACAGGAAAATTTTCTTTTATACACAGAATCAGCAGGATAGAATCCTCCTCCCAGTCCGACATTTGTCGTAGGGTAATACGACATTTGTCGCCTTACACATTTTTACCCACTTTCTCCCACATATTGACAAAACCCCCCACTTATGGCAAATAAACCTAAAATAAGGGTAAAACCCATCTCCAACGTATCCATCGAGGCGATAAGACATATGGATCATTGGTGGTTCATAATCAACTACGGTCACTTCTGCACGTTCAATAATGTGTTCGAAGCAGCCGATATGAGAGAAAAGTTTGGGGGCCTACTGTTCACCAAATCTAGTATGATAGAGTGCTTGATGGATATAAATGAGGGGAGGCTTGTTGTATACAAACAATTCTATAACCCACAACAAATCTAAGCATATGACTAAGTTAAGGGTAAGATATGTAGAACATACTTCCATCGAGGAGTTAGAACAAATCGATGATTGTTGGTTCTTAGTCAACAATGGGTTCTTCTGCACTTTTGATTATTTAGTAGATGCGGTCTCAGCCAGGGACAAATCGGGTGGTATGTTGATGATCAAATCAATGATGGTTTATTACCTAGAAGATATATCTAACAAAAAGAAGGTCCCTAAAGAATTCTATAACCCACAACAAATCTAATCTTATGGCCACAGTCAAAGTTGTAACAAACAATAACACCTCTAAGATCCGGGACGAAAAGATTATTGCCAGTATAAGTTCTATTAAGAACAAGATGGATAATGATACGAGGGGTGAATCCATGTCTTTTGATCCCAGGGTTGTTGTGAGGGAACACGAGGACATAGCTTTTGGGTGTCTTGACTTCTTCCTTTCGGATGACAAGCAGGTAGCCAAGAGGAGGAGGGAGTTCTTCAAAATGTAATACTGTCTATATGAAAAAGTTCTTTTACAGGTTTGGTTCCTCTATAGCATTTCTTTTATTGGCGGGAGCCATGTTCTACAAGCATAATCCTAATTGGTTTTGGTGCTTGCCTCTTGCAGTATTGGTATATAAAACGGATAGGGAGGTGTAATATGAAAAGGAAAGACTTCTTTACTAAGCTTTTGGTATCTGTCTCTATACTTAGTTGGGCTATACCTTTGATATTCTTAAAGGAAGAACAGGTGGGTAAAGTAACTTATATTGTCCCTAACTTCAGATTATTTCTTATACCTATACTGCTGTTGATGGTTACTATTATTAAGACTATCTGGGATAGGGATTAACTAGTATAATCTTATAGTCATGTTTAAGATTGGTCAGAAAGTCGTTTGTGTAGACGACTCTAAACAGGAAAACATTTGTGTTGCTATACACATCTCTTATGTAGAGAAGGGTAGGATATATACGGTAAGGGGGTTTGACAGTATACAGGGGATCCTTCTTGAGGAGATAACGGGTGGGTTCTATTTTGATAATAGTGAGGCGGGATTTAAAGAGAGTAGGTTTATTCCTTTGAAGGAAGACCGGGTGGTTGATAAGACGTTGTCAGAATGTTTAATCTTTTTAAACTAAGGTGATTATGGAAAACACCAAAGCGTTAAAAGCATTTGCAACGGAAGAGGAGATCTTAGAATGTTTGATACTATTTGAGGAACGTAAGATGGAAGCTGCTAAACTGCTTGCAAGCTATATGTTCCCTAAATGGCAGGTATCTACATTGGAGGCGGTGAAAATACTATTGGCTGTTCAAAAGGAATGGTCTACTACTAACAGTAAATAATTATACCATTTTAAACTAATACCTATATGGAAAAGCTAACAAACAGCCAGAAAGAATTTGTACTCCATAACTTCTTTACTAACTCCACTTTTCATGGTTGGAAGAATATTGCGGAGAAACTTATCGATACCGGTAAATGTGTTGTTGCCGGTAAAGAATGTATATGGAGGGGTGGTATAGGTAATTTTATTAAGGTTGAGAACTTTGAACAGGGTGTTGATTGTCTGATGTATACCTTTGACTTGACTGGGTTTCTTGTATCTGAGTATTATAGGTTAACTGCCAGGCAACTGTTGAAGGGGATAACTGAGGAGAAGGATTATATAGTGCAGTACCATAAGGAGATTAGTAGGATTGTTTTTTAGTACGATTCGGGATAAGACACTACGTTTCATACATAAAAGTTATACACTATGAAAGCAGAAGAGTTCCTACACGATTATAAGAACGGTATTGGCATGAGGTTAATCAGTGACATGTCACCGGAACAAGTTGCAGCTTATGCAATAGAGTTTGCCAGGTATCATGTACATAAAGCTTTACAAGCTGCCTGTGACGGTTCTAACTTAAGGGGAGAATCAGTTCATAGGTCTCTCCCCGATTTGATAGAGGATTCTGTTTATGTACACGACCCTTATGGTCCTGATTATATATACAGACCAAACATTCTCTCAATCTTAAATGCCTACCCTGATGAAAACATTCAATGATATTAGGTGTTGGACCTTGGAACAAATCAAAAGGGCCTTAAAGAAATAAAACAATAGCCATGAGTATAAAAACAAAGTTGGGACTTTTATCCATGTTCGCTGCTATTGCAGGTATGGAAACTAATATGTACTCCCCAAGGAGGGTAGAGCCTACTGAACCTATAGAGACTGATGAGGAGCGTAAGGAAAGGTTGGCTAAGGCTAAGATAGAAAGGTACAAGTCTCAGGGACTAACCGAATATTCCTACCCGGGTGGTACTGTGTGGGCTCTAAACCAGAAGTCTGCAGATAAGAAAGCCGAGAGAAGTGGTTGGCTTTAATTCTATAGCTAAAAAATATCTATATGCACCTTAAGTACACCCAGGTTATTCTTCCTGTGCCTAAACCGGTTAAGACTGTGTTTACCAGGGAAGAGGTTATAGAAAATTTAAACTCTATGGGAGAACATTTATTTTCCACATTCAGTTCGGAAGAGTTTAATGAAATTAAGATGAGGCAAAGTTACGGGTACCAGAGGGGAAAGGCGTTTAGTACTTGGATCAATGGTTGGATTAAAAACTATCTAAAATAATACACAACATGAAACACGAATTCAAAGTAGGCGAATTATGCTTTTGTGAGTTTAAACTACAGGAGATCCAAGAGATGGAAAACGGAAAGGTAACCCAGGTATGTGACGGTACATTCGTACACTACGGTAGTGACCTTTCCGACAGGTGTTTTCCAGTAGATATAAAGATCAAAGTCATCAGTGACATAGCTTCTTACTGGTCTGATCGTATACATGCACTGAACAATTGGTCTTTAAATCATCCTGATATACACAGGTATATTATCTCCAAGTGGGTTGACATGTGTAACAATTATCAGGATAAGGCTATCGTAGATAAGTTGGGGTCTGAGCTATCTGATTTCTGTAAAAAGATAATAGAATCCGTGGAAGATAGTAAGAGTCTTGAGGTGGACGGGGTCAAGTTGTTTAACAGGTAGACCACAGTTTATCCCCTGCCTTTTTGTTCCGAAATTTTGATTGTTTTTTGTAATTTTTCTCAACATATTGATATATGAATAACCGACACGTTTGGGAAGGTTGGACAGTCCAAGACTTTATTGAAGATCTGGAACCCACCTTCGACATGGTTATGGCTGGCCAGTCTCATAAGTCACCGTTCAAAGATTCTAAAGAGTTGAAAAAGTGGTTGATGGATAACCAACCATACTACAAGAAACACATTCCAGAAGTTTTCTCCTACTTTAAAAAGAGGGCCGGACTTTAGTAGTTGAAGTTTAAACCTAAAAAAAAACAAACATATGGAAAACAAAAGAAACCAGTGTAAAAAGTGTGGCGGTGAAGGAAAGCCATCTAAAGCATTTAATAATACAATAGTGTATTATGATGATTTTGGAAAAGATGCTGGAAGTAGGGGTACTACAGGTTCGAGACAAGGTACTGCTAAATTGGTTGATTGTATCAAGTGCAAGCTTTGTGGTCACAGTTGGGTTCCTGCTGGTATGGACCCTAGTGATATTGCAAGTGCAGCAATGATGCAACTACCAAAGGAAAAATCTACTCGTGAGTTAGCTCTTGAGTGGTGGAATAAAATGGATGAGTGGGACCAATTGTGGAATGTTGCACATTCTAATTTATTTCCATTTAGACATACTAATACATTAACAGGTAGAGAAATTGAAAAAGTTTGGAGAAAGGTGACAAATCAAGATGCTGAAGATGGAGAAAAGCTTCATGCTCATTTAAACAAACCAAATCAAAAACAATTCAAGAAGTTTAATCCTGAACTGTTTAAAGCATACATCAATAAATTTTCCGAAGAAGATAAAAAACAAGCTTTACAAATACTCGCCACTGAACTCGATATGATGTTGAGCTGGCGATAAAAACAAACACTATGGAAAACACAAAGGTTATTACAATCGATCGTTCTAAGTGGAGAACTGGTAGGGAGGGTCCAAACAGCAGCGGTGTAGGTAGGACTTCTCTGCTTAACAAAGAGGGGTATATGTGCTGCCTGGGATTCTTCTGCTTACAGAGGGGTATAGAGGAAGTCTATTTAGGCGGTATATACACTCCATATTCCATTAACCCACTGTTGTTTAATAAAATTCCAGAACTGTTGTTTGGTTCTGATATGAATTCCGACTTTACCTGGGATGCCATGTCTGTAAATGACAACGATCTTTTAACTAGGGAAGATCGTGAAAATAAACTCATAGAACTTTTCAAGGAGGAGGGAATTACCCTAGAATTTGTAGGTAACTATTAAAAAACAATACCATGAAATACAAAGGTGCACTCAGTTCCTTGCCTGTTGACATAGTTTATAAGATGTTGACTCGTCAAATGGAACAGCAGGGTGGTAAAGCAGATCCTAGCGTATTTGAGTCGAACTTATCCGCTTGTCAAGAGGAAGGTGGATTCGATTGGGACAGGACCAGGGAAGGAGCTGATTTTTGGATAGAGGTCATAGATTATAAAAACCACACACTGTTTTTCAACAGATATCCGGAGTACTCTGTTAAACCTGTACTGGAAGGTGGGGAGATAGAAGGTCAAATAAAAGACTTTCCTATAGAGGTTGTGTATAAGATGTTAGATAACCAATACTCTCAGACAGGTAAATATAATATATCTGTATTTGAAAAATACATTAGTTCTGATAGAAAGGGTGGTGGTTTTAACTGGTCAGAAAGTAAAGAGGGATCTGAGTTTTGGACTAAAGTTGGACACAACAGAGACTTCAAATACTTCTACAATAAATTTCCTAAAACCTCTGACGCTATTCCAGATCCGGTAATATCCGAGAAGGATATAAAGGGACGTATTAGCGGTTTTCCTATAGAGGTGGTAGCTAAGATGTTAGAACGTCAGTTCCAACAATATGGAGAGTATGACATATATGTATTTCAACATAGTGAGGATGCTTCTAGAAGTCAAGGTGGTTTTACTTGGAGTGATACTCCAGAAGGAAACATTTTTTGGTCTGATGTTATAAACTGTAGGAGGTTTGATAAATTTTATGAAATGTACCCGAAAAGATCTAAGGTTGTTTCGAATCATATATTATCGGAGAAGGATATAAAAGGGTCCATCATTGGTTTTCCTATAGAGGTAGTTACTAAGATGTTAGAACGTCAGAAGGAGTGTACCGGAAAGTATAACATATCCGTCTTCCAAGATCTAAAACATGCAGGTACCAGCAGTGGTGGTTTTGATTGGACAGCAACTGTAGAGGGAGATAAATTCTGGAGGAAGGTTATAAACGAAAAAGACTTTGAGCACTTTTATAGTGTGTATCCTAAAATAGAATCAACAATTATTCCTAACCAAAAAACAAAAGAAGATGAAGTACAAAGAAATGCTGTCTCAATCACAGCAACAGAAGGACGAAGTGGAAATTCAATTTCGGGCCGAAGAAGGTCAACATCAGTTGTCAGCCGACCTATTAGCTACAAACCGATCTCTGGTCGTAGCTAAGAAGAAACTGAACGACCTTAAGGGATCTTATCCATTTAACAGCAATGCTATCATATCAGCACAGCTGGAAGTGGAGAGCCTCCAGGATGGCGTTAAGCGTCTGACTGCACTTCAGAAGGAACTCTTCTAAAGAGTGGTGGTCAAGGTCGCCAACTGGTAGAGCGTCTCGCTAGTGAGTAATAGAGTAAGCGTAGGGAAATAGCACTGCTCCGCTTAATAAGCGTCACAACGGGTACCCGGTGCAGGTTCGAGCCCTGTCCTTGACACGCATTCCGACTGATTAACGGATAGTATACCCAATACGATTGAAGCGGATTAATCACCGCATGGGGACCTACATTGGAGTGGAGGGGATAACTCCAGAGCAAGTCAGCTCGACCTCGTGAGGACGAATGACTATTCCTAACTGGTTTGAAACCATACCGCAAGGAACTACTGGGGCGACAAAATAATGAACCCTTTATGCGGTGATTACAAGTTGGGTCAAATGCAGGACAGCCACGCCCTTTGTAGCTGGATAAAATAGAAGGGCAAAACAGTTAGGTGGCGAAATTGGTAGACGCACGGAGGGCACTCTGGTTCTCCCTTGTGATGTAGGCGTACAAAGCAAGGGCTTAGCATGAATGCAGGTTCGAGTCCTGCCCTGACTACAAAAAACAACTACTGATTAACACCAAACAGTAACATCACTGGAGTCGAGTCTTGCAAGGCACTCTGATTTGTAGGGTAACCGAAAGTAGAGCAGTGTAAGTAGTTACCTCACAGTTCTAAGATGTGAGTAGTTTGGGTTGATATAAAAATTCACTTAGCTCCTAATGTGGGTCAGTTAAGCGTTGAGTCAATTTATCCTCTTAGAGGGCAGTAGTTGTTTTAACTTATTGAACAAGCAGCCAACTGTAAGGCAATGACGGTGGCTCCCTCAACCTTTATAGGGTCGTCAAGGCGTACCTTGAGCATCGCACTAACCAGATACAGGGGGTGAAATCAGCCCACTCGCTAATGTGGGTGCCTGAACAGTTGCAGTTGACAAGATGTAGTTCGAGGCTCATGACCTCTAAGAAACCACTTGGGGTGGCATCGAGTTAACTGTCGTAGCGGGGCTGCTTGTTCTTTTTTTAAACATTAAAATACTAAAGATATGCCTTGTAATTCAGACTACATGAACCCCACTCAACATGAGGTTAACTTAAGTACCGTTTACGGTTTGCTGGATGAATTGAAAACAGGTAAACTTCCGGAGGGTTATGGAAACGGATACGATAGTAGGGTATATAACAAGGGGTTGTCAAAAGAACACCTGGATAAAAAGACTAAACAACTGTGTTCAAAACTGCAGAAGGTAGATGTAAGTAAGTACTCTCTTGAAATGCAGATCTGGTGGCGTGATCATCAGAAGGCAGATAAGGAAAGGTTAGAAGCTTACATGTTAAAAAGAAAACAGTTGAAGGAAAAAGAAATGGCACTTAAAAAACTAAGCGCTTACGAACGTAAATTGTTGGGACTATAGTTTCTAAAATTAACTAACCCTATAAAATATATACACCATGCCAATCTTTGATACTATTCGTGTGAACCAATCACACATAGCCAGGATAAGAGTAGCTCGTCAAAACATGGTAGAAGAGCATGTCAACAGTGAAGATGCTATATCCGGATTTAAGAAGTGGATGGACTACGTGAAGAAAGAATTGAAGAAGAGACAAAAGATATCTACTAAAATAGAGTATGACCTATAAAACTATACGATATGTATTCAACAGGAACTGTATTAATTGGTACAGAAAAGTGTGATTATACTTATAGTATAACAACTAAGGGTTGTTTAGTTGTTGTTACCGGTAAAGAATATACGGACGGTACTATTAGAGTCCGTATTTTGGATTGTGCAGATGGTGTGTACATCGGTGATTACTACAATATAGATCCAAGATTGTTTGATGTGTATACTAACTTCTCCGATTATATAGTTGGTAGATATATTAAAACCAATTTACAGAATGTACACTGTACAGATTCTATAGAGGACGATGTTTTTCTTGTTGTGGACAGACGTGGTACTGTGCTTAATGTTAGGACTGGCAGACATTGGAAACTTGATTACAAAGCTCACGTGGCTGATGGAAAAGATAATTTAAAATTACTACCTAAATCATATGTTCATGAGAGTAAAGATAAGCCTAAGGTTTTAAGATTTAAAACGGGGGATATAGTTGTTGGGAAAGAGGGATCTACTCACACTATAACAGGAAAGGGTTCTGTTATTAAAGTAGTTGATGTTACTGATAGATCATTTTCCGGTTTGGTATTAGAGTCTTGTGTAGGATATGAACACCATATAGGATCAACACTAAATTCTCTATCCTTAGAATACTTTTATAAAATAGATAACTACCCGTCTACTATAGTAGGTAGGTATATGGAGTGTTTGGAGAGTAATTTCTATGGTACAGATGGTAAGATTAAAGACATATTCAGGATAATAAGCATAGGAAAGATATTAAATACCAGGACCAATAAGGACTTTTTCTTTGACTACGATACTGATCTAAATAAGGGTGGTATTATTGGGTTTAGAATTCTTCCAAAAGATTATGTGTTTAAACATAAACAAGTGGAAGAACCAAGAACAGATCCATATACCTCTTCTCTATCAAGACCATCTCCAAGTGTAGAGGTCACTGGAATAATAAAAGTTATTCCAGTTGAAAATAGGCTAGTAAGTAAAAATAAAAATAAGTTGTTATGAAAATAGAACTAATCTACCAGGATGGTAATCTATCTGGTTATGATATGATACCGGAAAATGAGGAGGACCGGGAGGTTATTGGTGCTGTGAGAGACCTAAACTTCTGGGGAATTGACGAAACTGTTATAAGGTATAATGGTAGACTGTCCGACGAAGAAGATAATATCTTGAAACTAAGGTGGCGTCAAAAAAGATTCCTAGACAAAAAACAATAATAATATGAAAGAAGAAAAAGCAATTTGGTTATTCATCTGCGTGTTATGGATTTCTATATCCATATACTTTTTTAACATGTGTGATCACTTGGGTTGTAAAGGTGCTGCACTTGTTTTATCCTGTCTTTCAATTCCAATAATGCAAATAACTCTGAGTCATTGGGGGCTTACGATAACTACTTGGAGGGCTAAGAAAGCCTTTAGTCACTACATTAGGGGTAGGTTCTCCTCCGGTACTTACTACTTTAGGTATCCTTTGTTTAGTTTTGATTCAGACTTTGATTCTTGGGTATTTTAAAAACAAATATAAAAGCTATGCAAAAATTCAAAAGGACTCTTGATAAAGTAACCTATTGCCTGGTAAGTTTTTATCTAATATTGATGCTTCTTACTGCTATATCGGTGTATATAGGTAAAGCATACAAAGGTTACGCTGAATCTATTCTTAACATATCACTAGCTGTGTCTGTGTATATGGTGTTCTATCTTATAGTCAGCAGTATTATAAAGGACGAAGAATAAAACATAATACCATGAAAAAGTTTCTCAAAGATCCAATTACTTGGTTTACAATCGCAATGGAAGTTATACAACTTACTCTGTGTTATAAGCTAATAAAAGAAGAGGGGTTTACTTCGGACACCGTCCACACTTTTATGTTAGGTGCTATTGGTTTATTCATGGGAGCTTTAATATTTTGGATTTTGTATACAGAAAAAAACTAACTATAACATGCCGAATTTCAAATACTACTACAGGCTCCCTCTAACTTATGAAAAAGACTATAGCTCAAAAGTTTTTACTGCAGACAGTAATATGGCATTTGACTTTGCTGTACCTGGACTGCATGAATCGGATGAGTCTATATTCTTATCACCGGAAGATAGAGTTAAGATGGTACAAATTTTAAATGGACAACTAAAAGCCAGTGTCGGTGGGGACATTGTGTACGATCCAACTCTACAAACTGTGATGCTCAATGGTAAGATGATTATAGATGTTAGGGGTTGGGGTATGCTAACTGGTGGGGGTGGGTACGGACTAGAACCATTAACTGCTTCAAAAATAATGGACGACTTTGGCAATTGGATTGCCGATACACTATCTGGTAAAATCAAAAATTAAAAATCATGTTTAAATTTTCTATTCAAGCTCTAGGAGCTTTCGCAGTCGTGTTTGGATCAGTATGGCTGTTTAATCACGTAAATGCCTGGGTAGGCATTGGCGTAGTGGTAATTGCAATTTTATTGTTAATCTATAAATCTGAAAAATCAAAATGAAAAAGTTCATCATGGCGCTGGCCGTATCCAGCATCCTATTTGCATGTAGCCGTGTAGCTCCTAACTACTACGGTGTACTAATGGAGAACTATGGTAAGTCAGGAAAGTCCGACTACAGTAGGCAACAAGGCCGAGTCAATGTTATGTCCCCAGGTACTGAGTTGTTTCAGGTTCCCGCCTGGGAACAACGTGCTAACTTCGGGGATGTGATGCTTCATCTTAAAGCATCAGATAACACGGAATTCACCGCTAAGCCTCTGTATTCATATAAAGCTATAGAAGGACGAGTAGTTGATCTGGTGTTTCAAAACAGTCGCCTGGGATCTGGAGATGGTTTTATGACGGCTCTGGAAGATAATGTGTTGGAACCTAGGATATACGATATCATTAAAGAAGAGAGTCGTAAGTATACTACTGACACCTTAATGGCACAAGGTGGTAATCTGTTGTTTGAGCAGAGGGTTCAAGATAAAATTAAGACGGCCTTTGAACAAGCTGGTTTACAGCTAGAAAGTTTTTCTGCTAACCTAGATTTCTCTGATAAGGTTAAGCAAAAAA
>JACCDR010189075.1_pt1 | contig 17591 bp, 21 predicted proteins | sample 7446431 | NCBI WGS metagenome assembly JACCDR01 (sample SAMN15323443, study PRJNA562643) | freshwater metagenome | isolation source: river surface water | place: USA:Blue River Watershed | collected 2017-08-17
ATTACGCAGAAACAACTAGATGCAGTGGTTCATCTTATGAATCATACGGAACGGAAGAGTCTAGGTTGGAAGACACCTTGCTCTATCTACGGAAGAGAGTGTTGCATCTCAGATTAGAATTCAGCACGAAAGTTTGACATAATCGATGTTGATGATATTGTTTTGGTAGTTTGCCCTTTCCACATAAACTTGCGTTGGCCGTAGCAGAAAGTGTCTACCTTATGGACTTTCTCTGCTACGGCAAACCTCAACATCGAGTTAGGTCCACTGGCAAGTAGAGAGGAACATCCCATGTTAAATGGAAACACCCTTTCGCTTGGACAACAAGCGAACTTCATCGCGGCAGTCACCAAGGCTCTTCCGCGCGACATCGACCCCGACGTGGCTCGTAAGTGGGAACAGAATGGCGAAGCTCTGACTTGGGCGCTTCGAAAAGCTCTATGTCCACCTGAACCCAAGGAAGAAACTCCTTTGAACACCATCATCCGTGTGGATCGCTCTGTCTGTCCCAACTATCCACACTGGGTAATAGAGGTTATTCATTCCGCACTTGAAACTGTCGGACCCCCGGAGTACGATCTTACAAAGGTTGAACTCTATCAGCTCGACTCTCAAAAGAGAGGAAGACCTATAATGACTAACGACCTCTACGACGACCTCAAGGAAACTGGCAAGCTCAAAGATTGTCTTGGTTTCCATGATGCTCTGGAAATACAGAAGAAAGGTGTGGCATTATTCCGAAAACTTTTCGGAAACAAAAGACTCTGCTTCTTTAGAGGTGTCGTGAGAAACGAAGATGGTTGCCAAGGTTTCCCGTATCTCTACGCTGGTTATGACAAGGTTGTTATGGAGTGGCATCGTATCGGTTCTGTACTGTATGATAATAATTATGCGGCTCGTTTCGCAAGTTAGCACTTTGGACTTTAAACGTCGGGTCTCCTTTTGACCCTTTGTCCTTTGGACATTTTGACCCTCGGTCTGCTTCGGCAGATTGAGGGTCATTATTTTATATAAGATTTATCTACTAAAAATCAAAACTTTACTTAAGTTTAAGCTTAGCGTCGCAATCACCGAAAATTGCACTTGATTTTGACGAAGGGTTGACAGTATCTAAATACTATGAGACTATGAAATAAACAAACATCCCACGGAGGGATAACATGGTTCTTTTTAACGATCTGACCTTTCTGGGAGCAAAAAGAGTATACCTTTTTGTTGCGCTCAGTATGGTTTCTGGACTTTTCCGTTTCCTGTCTATCGCTGTTGGTTTACTTTCAGCGTTTGTCACAGGTATCTGTATTTTCGTCTTTATCGGTGAGCTTTTCGGGTTCCTCCATTACAATCTTTCTGATGTTTGGGAGGGGCGTCGATTAACGCTGATCGTGATAGTTTGCGGGTCATCTTTGTCTGTCGGTTCATGGTATCTGTGGCGACTTACTTCTTGGTTAGACAAAAAGTACATTGAGCCACTGAAATTCACTGAATCCGAATTTTCATTTTTTGTCACAGCAGCTTTTGTCGCTGTGGTAATTCTTTCATTTGCAATCGGTGGTTGGCCCTCTTCTGAGCAGTGGGAAGCCACCTTCGATCTCATTCGTCGGATCTGATCTCGATAGGTGGAGTTCGAAAGCGGTGTGTTACTAAACACACCGCTTTTTCAAAACGTGTCTTGATTTTGACGAAGTAGTCAGGTATAAATAAAAGGAATCAGTTCCAATTTAGGAGAAGTTATGCCCAACACTTTACAAGAAGGTGGCGGTAAAACTTACCGAGGCGAATGCATGTCAGAACTCCTTAAAACCATTGCTGCCGGTGATGGCGAATGGGTCTTTTCCCCTGATGGCTCACGTCAAATTCGGCTTAGGGATGGTCGTATTTTTTTGGTAACAACAAAGCCTTCGGAAACTAAACAAACGGTGCCTCCCTGAGCACCGTTTTAACTTGAAAAATAACCATTTTCCCGCTATACTGCGGGAAATTTAAATTTAATTTATGAAAAAACACCCACATCAAGAACGAACCTTTGTTATTTTAAAGCCCGACACTGTCCAAAGAAGCCTAATGGGCGAAGTTATCAAGCGCTTTGAATTGGCTGGTCTTAAGGTTACCGCCATGAAGATGTTTGTTCCCGACGAAGAGCGCTTAATCAAACACTACAACAAAACTGACGAATGGTTTTTACGAAAGGGTACAAACATTGTAAACGATTTGATGGCCCAAGGTCTACCAATCGACAAAGAACCAATTGAATACGGCAAGGATATTATTCGTACAGTCGTTAAGTACATGACTGCTGGTCCAGTAGTCGCTATGGTGCTTGAGGGTAATCAATCTGTAGCGGTAGTAACAAAGATTGTTGGTACCACTGAGCCTTCGACTTCTGATGTTGGTACGATTCGTGGTGACTACACGATCGATTCCTATGGACATGCTTCTTTTGAAAACCGAGCCGTTCGTAACTTAATTCACTGTTCTGATGCTGTTTCTGAGGCGGAGCGCGAGATCGCTATCTGGTTCCCCGAGGAGGAAATTATGCAATACACTACTGCTCAAGAGAGAATTATGTATGATGTGAACTTTGATGGTAGCAAGGAATAGGTTTGTGCTATACTAAAAGTGGAACCATATTAACGTATGTTCCGAATAAGTAACAATAAGGGTTGCCGGTAGTCGTAGACGGTCATGAGAACTCTTCTTGAGATTTCAGAAGCCAACTAGAAACGGTACCCACCTGGAATTTCCAGGAGCATACGTGATGGTTCCCTAGAAAGAACGCCTCCTAAAGAGGTGTTTTTTCTTTTTTGTCTGGCTTGCACTAATTTTTCAGTGTGATTATATAAAGTGTTCTAAGGTTTTTTTGAGGGATAAGATATGTGGTGGTACTTTACAATTGTGGTTGTTCTTTTTGTGATCTGGACAGGAGTCAAACTCTTCCTGCTTCAGAAGATGAACGAATCGTTCACGGGTTATCATTTTCCCATACGATTCTTGATTCGCCTTAAGTAGGGTGACAAGATTCAAAGGAGAGTATGTTGTAAGGGGTAGGTTTAGCCGACCCTTTTGTCTTTTCTTGACTTGATTAAAGGTGTGTTAAAGTAGTGTAAGTATGAAAAAAACTTTTGGGGGAGGGATTATTTTATTTTTAATATTACTAACTAACACCAATATAGTCTCAGCGCAGACACCACCGTGCGGGGAGATAATTGGCCCGGATCCAGCGTTCCTTCCTTCACTGATTGGTCCAATTACTAATTGTGCTGATCCGTTTTCTGTCACTGTGGATCCAGTCTCACCGTATCAGGTAATAATTGGTGGAGAGGTGATTGAGGAGGGTGGTGAAGCGATAGTCGATCCAGATATTGGTCTTCAGTTAGAGCTAAATCTAATTGGTGCGCCAGGTTTCGCATTTGCTGAGACTTATCTCTATAAGAAGAGCGGACAAGATTATCACTATGTAGATTTATCGGATTCTATGACCGAAGGTGACTATACTCTAGTGATCTACGAATCAGAACCGATTTTAACAAAGGGAAGTCTTTGGGAAAATATCCACGACTTTTTTGTTCCGAAAGCCCATGCTGATTTTCGAGGGTATAATCTATACACTCTAAACTTTTCTGTTACTTTAGGTGAACTACCTTTTTATTCCAACGTATTGTTTTTACCCGGTATCCAGGCTAGTCGTCTGTATAAAGATGGGATATTAGGGACGGAAGATCAGCTCTGGGAGCCAAACATCAACGGTGATGTGGAGCAATTAGCGATGGACGAAAATGGTGTGAGTCAAAATGAGATCTATACTAAAGATGTGGTGGATGAAGTTTTTGGGGTTAGTAACATTTACCAAAGTTTTATCGACGAACTAGATGAACTAAAAGGTAATAACGAGATTGTCGACTACAATCTCTTTGCTTACGATTGGCGACATAGCGTGGCGTCGGTTCTCGAAAACGGAGTAGCTTATGACGAAGGAGAAATAAAGAATTTGTTTTTTGAGTTGGAGAACTTAGCGTTTTCCTCACATACAGGAAAGGTAACTATCGTGGCTCACTCCAATGGCGGACTCCTTGCTAAACTCCTAATCAACAAATTAGTGGAAGATGGTTTTGAATCTTACGTCGATAAGGTGATTTTTGTGGGGACACCACACTTAGGGACACCAAAGGCTCTCGCCTCGATCTTGCATGGCTACGATCAGCAGAAGTTGGGAGGACTTATCATCGATGATGTGGAGACAAGGGAGGTAATTAATAACATGCCTGGAGTTTACGGCCTCCTTCCGACTCAAAAGTATCTGGCGGAGAATGATCCCACGGTCTTGATTGATTTTTCTTCCTCCACCGCTTTCCTTACAAATGCCTACGGAGGAGAAATCAGTAGCCTGGCTGAATACAAAGATTTTTTAAATGGTAGTGAAGGGCGAGCGAATAATTTTGCTGATATCAATAGTCCAGTACATGCCAATGAGGACATGCTCAATGATGCACTTTCCCTCCATGACTCCAGTTTAGATAACTGGCAGGCGCCAGCGGGGATTGAGGTCCACAATGTTGTGGGGGTAGGGTTGCCGACTATGAAAGCCTTAAACTACCGTGAGGTGCTAGAGAAGCAGTGTGAAGTGGATTCTGGTGGACAGATTGTCTGTGAGGACTATGTTGGCTTTTTGCGACCATATGCTTTGTTTACCCGCTTTGGCGATGAGACAGTGGTGTCTGCTTCAGCTGAGGGGGTGGAGGGGGAGACTCGGTATTTTGATTTTGTAGATTATTACCAATCTGAAAATTCGGACAGGGAAACCCACGCAAACTTCCTCGAAGTCGATGAAATCCTAGAATTCGTTAAAAACACCCTAACGGATACTGATGTCAGTTATCAATATCTATCAACTACCAAACCTAATATCCAAGAAGAAGTTTTGATTCTGAGCATCGATTCACCAGTCAATGTTCTAGCGACTGATGAAGAAGGGAAGAAAGCAGGTAAAGAAGGTGGTAATTTCCTTGAAGAGATAAATGGTAGTCAGTATTTTGAAATGGCCGGCACTAAGTATCTGATACTGCCTGCTAATCGTAAGTATACCTTTGTACTTTTGGGTGAAGATCATGGTGGGTATACACTAAAGGTCAAAAAGCTGAAGACTAATGATGAAGAGGAAGCTCTTTCTGAACTTAAAAACGCTACTGTGACTCCTGATCTAGTTGCTCAGTTTGGCTACGAAGCTAATGCTTTCTCCAATCTAGAAACAGATCTTGATGGTGATGGAGTAGCGGATAGTGTAACTAACCTAAATGGTCTTCCGGTGGAAGAGGAAGAAGAAGAAGTGACCTTCACTACTGTGCGTGCTTATGTTCTCGACCTTGGTTTACGTAAAGGGCGAGAGATACCGCTGCTGGCTCTTTTGACAATAGCGGAGAAGTTAGCGGAAAAAGGCACTAAGTACCCACATTACAAACGACAAGCTAGCAAAACTCTCGATTTGCTGAAGTTCTTAGTTTCTAGCTATCAGAAAAAGAAATGGATAACTAAGGCGCAGGGCGATGAATTATTAGCTACAATTACTGAGTTACAAGTGACTCTAAAATAATATGAAAATCAACAAATTACTATTAAAAATTATTCCAGGAACAATAATTTTTGTTGGGTTCGTTTACTCGTATTGGAAATTTGGTTGTTATGAAAATGGTTGCGATGTCGTGACTATTGTCGGAATTCTCGATCCTGTTCTGGTTTTCGGTATTGGTCTCCTGATAATCCAACTCTATCTCCTGTTTTTCTCAACCGAGATTTTAGTAAAGTGGCTTAAGTATATTGTTTCTTGGTATATCCCAGTATTGCTGCTTATTGTTTCTTCAGTACCAGTATTTTCCGGTAATATATTACACATAAGTAGAACCAAGACTGTTTTCGGAGCTATGGTCCTACTCTTCCTAATCACCGTCATATACACTCTCGTTCTCTGGCGAAAAGGAAAGAAGTCAGTTAAATAATTATGAAATCAACTCTCGGATTCTATGGTGGAGTGGGGGAAGTGACTGGAGCTAACTTTATGTTGGATACCGGTAAGTTAGCAATTGTGGTTGATTGTGGTTTGGTGCAGGGGGATCGTTTTGCTCTTACCAAAAACGCGGAGGACTTTGTCTATGACCCTGGGGCGATTGATGTTCTTATCGTCACTCACGCCCATGCCGATCATATCGGTCGGGTTCCTAAGCTCGTTCGCGAAGGTTTTAAAGGGAAGATATACAGTACCGAACCAACTAAAGATTTGTCGGCCATAATGTTAAGTGACGCTCTTAAGGTAATGGAGTTTGAGGCTAATAAATACAATACGCCCATACTTTATGATGATGAAGATATTAAGCAGGCTTTGGCTTTGTGGCAGACTAAGGAATATGATCACGAATTTACCCTTGGCGATGATATTTCTTGTACTTTTACCGATGCCGGGCATATCCTCGGTTCGGCAATGGCTCACCTTACCCGTCACGGAAAGAAAATCGTCTTTACCGGAGACATTGGAAACGTCCCGCAACCTCTGCTTCGCGCCCCGGTGGTACCGAAAGACTATGACTACCTTCTGATGGAAAGTGTCTATGGTGACCGCAGTCATGAGCAGGTGAAGGAAAGAACTGATCTCTTGAAAGCCTTTATCGAAGATACAATTCATAAAGGCGGAACACTGATCATTCCGGCTTTTTCAATCGAACGGACACAGATAATGCTTTATGAGATTAATAATCTGATTGAGTCAGGAGCGGTAGGGAGGATAGCTGTGTTTCTCGACTCACCCTTGGCGATTAATGTCACGGAGATTTATCGTCGGCATACTAAGTATCTGAAGGACGAGGTTCAGGAAAAGATTAAGAAAGGAGACGATATCTTTGACTTTCCTGGACTTAAACTCACGCACTCCAGTCTCGATTCTGACGCTATCGAACACCATAAGGGGGCCAAGATAATTATTGCCGGTTCAGGCATGAGCCATGGTGGAAGAATCAGGAAACACGAACAGAATTATCTTGATGATCCTAAGACCACAGTCCTTTTGGTTGGGTATCAGTCAGTCGGTAGTATGGGTAGACTGCTACAGGATGGGAGTAGGAATGTGACGATTGATGGTGAAAAGATTAAGGTGAAGGCTCGGATTGAGCAGATTAGAGGTTATTCGGGTCATGCTGATCGCGATCAGTTAGTAGACTTAGTCGCCGAAGGGGGTGACAAGGTCAAGACTGTGTTTGTGGCGATGGGGGAGGAAAGATCATCACTGTTCCTTGTCCAACGTTTACGGGATTATTTAGATGTGAACGCAGTTGCCCCAGCTCTAAATGAGGAAGTGGAGATTGAGTTTTAAAAACCAAACCCCCCGCGCCACTGGTGGCGCGGGGGTTTTGGTTTGTCCCCAGAAATCAATATATATATATATTGTCTAAAGTATAATTTACAAGGAGGTACGTAGAGTTACTAAATTTTAAATTATTCTTTATATGCCCGAAAAAATGGGAGGTTTTACTCCTCAAGAAATGAATCCTTACCGGGATCCTGATGCAGAAGAGACGGTTCCGACTGTTGAGCAAGATTATTCAATCAAACCACCAGAAAATCCTTATTGGAGCGATGGTGATGAAAGTAAAATAGGGACAACAGAATTAACGCCAGAACTCGCTGAACAAATAGGTGAAAATGAGAGTATGCTACAAGCGACCTTGGGTGAACTAAATGAAAACATCACAGCAATCGATAACGAACCTTCGCAAGAAGAAAGAAGAGCTAAATGGGATAAAATCGGAGAGGCATTCAAATCATTAAAGGTTAAATTGAATATAGCTAAGGCGGCAACACTTGTGGCAGGAATGGGCACTCTTACTTCTGCGATGGTTATGCATGGGGAAGGCGTACTTGCTTTGGAACAAGCCACAAATATGGCAAACACGACAATGGCTGGGACGTTGGGTACCATAGCAATCCTATCAATGGGGAGTCTATATAACAGGTGGAAACGAAAATCTCAGGAGAGAAATTTAAGTAGTATTTAAATTATATGGATATACAACAGGTAATCGACAAAGCTAAAAATGGATCTTTATCAGAGGATGAGTGGAAATTATTTATTGAGGAAATGGATAAAGAAATGTTAGTTTTAAAAGAAAAACGCCCGGATAAGTACTTGGAACTACTCCAAAACATGAATGAGGTTTTTACCGAGTTAAATACCTCACTTAAAAGTTAAACGTTATAGTATTTCAGAAAACCCCCGCGCCACTAGTGGCGCGGGGGTTTTGGGATAACTCGATTAAGCAATATTAGTTAAAGTATAATTAGTTTTGGAGGTGCGTAGAGTGAGTTACTAATAATTTTAAAAAGATGAAAAATAAATAAAGATTTTACTGTTATTGCCGTGTTTAGCTGTAGTATTTGGTGTTGGACCATTGCCAGCGATGGCTAATGAATCCAACCCAAATTTGCTGGTAGAGATGGAGCGTACACTCAAAGAACTTCAAGAGAAAATTAAAGTTCTTAAAAATGCTCAGCCCCTTACTAGTGCAACTGTAGTCAGTCATCCATTAAATATCTATTTTCAAGAGAGACTAGTTAATGGATCTTCGACTGCTACGACAATGGCGCAGGCAAATAAGGTGTGTAAGCAATATATAGCTGCAAAGCCTGCCCAAGAACGTTCTGATATTTGGTGTGTGTGGAATGGTATGAACTTTACTAAGTTCGGTCCAGTGCTTACTGAAATGGTGGAAGCAAGTGTAGATGTATCTGGTGAAAATGATGAACAGGCAAACTTCTCAGTTACCTTTGATGCTTCTGCCATGTATGGGGATGTGTATATTAGTGAAAAACTTTTCCGAGGCACTAAACCAAATAGTGAAAGCCTTAACTATCTGATCTTTAATTCTGATTCGGGAGTTGAAAAAAATGGTGAAGCAACAGCCTCAATAACTTCCACGGCGGATACTGAAACCATAAATGGATCAAAACACTACGTTATTAGAGGAGGGGAGACAGAATCTATTACAGTAAATGTAAGTTTTAAACCCACAACTTTTGGTGTTTATAAAATGCAATTGTCTCAAATTTCTTACCTATTTGGAAATGCGAAACTTAGCCGGAAGTTTAAAGTAAGTAGTGGTTATTCTACCGACCTGGTCTACGTAAATGGGAACAGTACTGGGTGTATCTCTTCCGCTAGTAGCTCTGATTGTAGTGCCCAGTCTGTCCTAAAAGTTGACTTTAAAAAAGAAATTATTTCGAACGGTAGGTTTGTGGTAACGGCTAATTATGAAATAAAAAACTACGTTCCGGGGTTATCCATAAAGGTGAGAACTTCAGCTTTTCCGTTTTATGAAAAAAACAAATCTCAGTTTAAGTTTGACATCAGTCATGGTGACCAAAGTTACAAAGGAGTATCTAACCCAGTAGAAGGTCAGGATGGTTATGTGATAACCCCTAACTCAAATGGCAAAGGGAAAATAACTATTGAATCCTGTGGTTTAGGGTGTTTTACTTCGATCGGTAACTCATACAACATAGAAAATCTGCAATATGACCTAACATTAAGAGGTACGAATGGAGATAAAGTTGGCGTTACTAATTTCTTTAAAATAAGAGTAATTGACTTGTTAAAGGGTTAGTTGTTGAGAAGACCATATAAAAACCGCGACCTTTGGGTCGCGGTTTTTATATAATCTAGTTACTTCACGCTCTCGACTAGTCTGGCGAAAGCTTCAGGGCGATCCTTAGCTAGGGTAGCAAGAATCTTGCGGTCAATTACAACGTTCTTAGTCTTCAGGAGGTTGATGAATCGGCTGTATTTAAGTCCAAAAGCCATCAAAGCAGCATTGATACGGACAGTCCAAAGGCGACGGAAGTCATTCTTCTTGTCCTTGCGGTGGGCAAAGGCATGGAGTTGAGCATGGTAAATCGCTTCGCGAGCTACACGCTTTTTCTTAGATCTCTGGAGTCGGTATCCTTTAACTTCATCAAGGATATTGCGACGTCTTTTTTGGGCCATTACGCCACCTTTTACTCGTGCCATATTACTTAATTAGAACTTTGATTAGCTGCTGTGCGTGGTAGGAAGCGTCTAGTTATCCGCTTACTAAAAGTTAATAATTGGGTGCGCTTGCGACGTAGTCTTTGTTGACCAGTCTGGCGAGCGTTGAAGTGGTTTTGACCAGCTTTGCGGGCAACCAACTTACCATTCTTTGTGACTTTTATACGTTTTGTAAATGATTTATTTGTTTTCATACTTAATTTCTTGCCGGATCCGACTTTGTGAAAAGTGTCGCAACTATAGCGTATTCTAGCCTTGCTGTCAAAGCTTTTTCAGTTTAGACCATGCCTTTTTCCAGAAGGTCATCCAAATCAAGCTTTTTCGACTTTTTACCCATATTTTGTTCCTTTTCTGTCTTGTTTGGCTTCTTTTCGATCTTTTTAACCTGTTCTTTAGTTGTGAAAGTACCCTTAGAACCAGGTATTCTCTCAATTGTGATGGTAAAGCCTTTAGGGCTTCGCTTCATTTCGTCAGCTACTTTGTATTCCGTAGGTATGATTTTAAGGAAAAAATTGAGTCTTTCCTTTAGAAAATTCTCGTCCATTGCCTTATATCGTCCCCAGAGGAAGAGGTCGACTTTAACGCGGTGCCCTTCTTCGAGCCATTCGGCCGTACGCTTAGCCTTTAGTTGTTGATCATGTTCGCCGGTCCCAATTTTTACCTGAACACTCTTGGTTTCAGTCACATGCGATTTAGCCTTAATTTCGCGCGCCTTTCTTCCGGTTTGGTAGCGGAACTTACCAAAGTCCATGATTTTTGCTACTGGTGGAGTGGCGTTAGGGGAGATTTCAATTAAGTCGAGATTTCTTTCCTCGGCGGCCTTAAGGGCGTCAGCCAGTTTTAGTAGGCCAAGGTTTTCACCTTCTGGACCAATGACTCGAAGTTCGCTCGCGCGAATAGCGTGATTAATTTTAGTTTTTATTTGGTTACTACTAGAAAAGTTTTTTAACAAGTAAGTTGGGCTTAATTTTTAAAGTTTTGATTAGCTTAGTGATGCCAGTTTAGTCAGAAAATCTGACAGCCAACGTCGGCAACTATTGGTATAAAAAATCTAACATATTAGCAGTATTCTGCAAGGGGGGGTCTGTCGGTCTTCCCCGGTTGTTGTCGATATTGGGGGTTTTCAAATTTTTCGTCTGATACAATATAGTCTATATGCCGAAAACGGCCGATAGTTCTAATGAAGAAGAAGTAAAAGCGCCAAGGAAGCGGGCTCCTCGTCGTGCGGTCGCCACAAAAACACCAAGAGTACCACGTGTCCCGAGAGCCCCGCGAGTTAGTAAGTCGGTGCGAGTCGAAGATGAGGTGGTAGTTGAGCCGAACCGCAAAGCACCAACGCGCTTACCAGAAGCGCCAGTCAAGAAAAGACGCTTGTCTCTAGGTACGGTAGTTAATATTTTCATCCTATTGTTAGTAATCGGGGCTACTGTCTGGATTGGTTTTTCTGATTCGGGCCAAATTGACGTGAATGCCAAAATTAGTGAAAGAAATATTGATTTTGCTAATGGTGCCGGTAATGGGGATGGTTCGGTACATGTTCCGGTACAAACCGCACCGACGGTACCGAACGGCGGTTTGGTGGGGCAAGGAGTTTTAAATGCTGGGGGACCAACTACTCCACCGGCTGAGGTTGCTACCACTACCGGCGAGGTAGCGACGACCACTGAAGATGGTACTACCGAAACAGCTTCATCAACCGAGACAACTTCTACTAATACTGATGAGTCAAATGCGACCGATAGTTCAGTCAGTGAGCAATCAGTAGGTGAAAATTCTACTCCTTCTTAGTTTCTCGCTTTTCTAAACAAGATACACAACGACACTTTTGTTGACCGCCGATGATATCGTTTAAATACATTTTGCCGTAGTTATAGGTGAGTTCCTCACCAGATTTTATCTTTCTTTTAGCGTAGATAAAGATTCTTGTTTCATCATCATTCAACTCTGGTTCACAATTTGGTCTGCAGGCGTGGTTTAGGTAGCGAGCGATGTTGTCCCTGCCTTTACCATCAATAGTCCAGTTATCGTTAAGTTCAAACAGGTAGCGACCACCACGACGATTAGCTTCTTCTTCAGTGATCCTCTCGCCTGTGTATTCAATCACCAATTCACCTTTGTTAATTTCGTTAGTGGCAAACAAGCCAAGGCCAGCCGATGACTTACCAACCCGATATTTTTTAGTATTTGTTTCCATGTTCGGGAAAGTATAACGGGTACCTCGTAAAAAGGGAAATCGAAGCTTGGGATATTGTACTTTGCTTCGTGACATGATATTAAAGTTGGGGAAATAGTTTAGAGAGGAGTGGAAATGGACAGAGATTATGACCTTGGAAGCTGCCATTGTGACCAGCTACCCAGTGATGTAGAAGTTATTGGGTGCTCAAAAACCTGGGGTTTTTCGGGCGCTTTATCCAGGGTAGGTATTAGGCTAAAAGAAGGAAGGTTTGATAAAGTCCAGGCGCTTGTTGATGAGAGGGAGTATTTCTTTAGTCAAGAAGTGGCAGTCTGGTCTTTGGTGATGCTGAGAACGCTAAATTTGAGGTCGCCCCTTATAGCCATCGCCAAAGAGGGAGGATTACTTTGGGTGTTACGTATCTCCCCGCAGTTTGCTCCAGAGAAATGGATTCTGCAAGTTGATGAGTTCTTAAAGCGAAAAGAACCCATATCTGGACGTGACTTTCTTTCTGCTTATTTTGTTCTACCAAAAGGACCAATTGATGAGGTGCGACACCTCAAGGGGGTAAGATGAATCCTTATAAAGAGTTTGAGGGAGTAGGAACCTTTCGTACTCAAGTGTTTGGAGAGCGCGTCGCGTTTCGGAAAGTGTTTCCAAATTTTGAAATGGCTGATCGGGCCAGCAAAGATTTTTTGGAAGAAATCTCTGGAATCGACCTTCAAGTAGTTGTGGGGTATAACTCGTTAGGTTGCAATCATCTGTTCTTGTCTTATAGACGTGAGGATGGAGTGCTTAGCCACAGGGAGAGTACTGTGTTTATGCCTCCTTGTAAGATAAGGACAATTTACATCCATCCAGCTTGATTTGGGTTGGGTGAGAAAAAGCGGTGGGAGAAATACCCGCCGCTTCTTTGTGTTTAAGGTACTACCTTGGAACCCTTTGGACACCATGGACAATTAACCGGAAGAAAACTTCTTTTCTCAAGCAGGTTGAGAAAACTCCAAATATTCTTATTCTCAATATTTTTTATCCCTAGATAGTCAACGAGAACGACAACATTATCTTTGGTTGTACGATAATTCCTGTCTAGTTCAGTGAACAGGCGATTAACTTGGGCGACCGATACAATACCGTCGACGACCAAGAGACCTTGTCCGTGTATTAGTTGAGTATAGCTGTCGCTTTTACGGGGGTTTCCACTGATGAAGTATAATTTGATTCCGATCTCTTCGGCTAACCAAGTGGCCAGCTGGTCGTTCTGAGGCTCTGTGGCAATGTAGTCAAATTTTCCTTTACCTCGTAGGAAGACTTTGGCCGCTTTTATTACTGGTTTACGTAATTCTGTATTCCTCAGAGCTTCGGTTATGTTGAACCAGATATTAGTATGTCGTTTGTCAGGATCGAGGAAATGTTTTGATGTGGTATCTGCGATTCTGAGATAGCCTTGTTCTTGACATTCCAGTCTCCAACGTTTTTCTGGAGAATCAAAGGCCGATAATTTTGATGCCATCACTGACTCCTAAGTTACTTTTCCAGAGGTAATAATACGATATTATGAGTATGCTCTCAATTAGTTTTTTGTTGACAGCAATTACTATTGCTGTCTCATTGGTCAACTACTACCTTCAGGTTTTTTCTTGTTCAAAAGTTATGCAGGTTTTTATGCACAAGTTAGAAAATAAAATTCAACTGAAAGTTAAAGCTAGTTTAGTAGTTACTTATATTTTTCCACAGGCCACTTAAAAAGTAATTCACAAATTCCTAAGTTTTCACCAGCTATCCGCTAATTGATTATTTATCTAGAATTAACTCTAAGCACGGAGGTTCGAATAAACCAAGTCCGCGCGAGTTAGAAAGTTCTTAATAATGTTCCTTAAAATAAATATGTCTAGCACATTTAAATACCGCAGACTGACTCTTAGTCTTGCGGCACTCGGTGTGGTGGGAGCTTTAGCGGGGGGAGCGACCGTGGCCTTTTATGGTGACGTCGAGCGCTCAACCGGTAATACTTTTACTGCTGGTGGTGTTGATCTAAGAGTCGATAGTGTTTCTCATTATAATAATATGATTTGTACTGATGTCAGTACGTCATCAAACCCAGTTTACGAGTGGCGACCGGAAGTGGGCTTTAGTCCCGCTGGTGATCACTATCCAGTTACTGGTACAGCTTGTACTGGTACCTGGAATGAGAGCAATTTAGTAGTTGGAGTGCACAAGTTTTTTAATTTTCTTGATTTAAAGCCGGGAGATTTTGGTGAAGATACCATTAGTCTCCATGTTTACGACAATCCAGCTTGGGGTCGCTTTGAAATCGCTAACGTCGTTGATGCTGACAATGATTGTACCGAACCCGAACAAGGGGCCGAGGACGGTAGCTGTACCGATCCAGATGGAAACGGTGAAATCGATAATTATCTAACCTTTACTGGCTGGGTCGATCAAGGTGCGACACCTGGTTTCCAGTGTGGTGAGGCAGGACCTGATAACGCGATGTGTGAGGAGGATCCAACCGAAGGCGATAATATTTACCAACAAGCTGAAGGACCAAAGTTCTGGGATCAAGAACTCGTTAGCGAAATCAATACCTTTGATTTAGCACCTGTCTTAGCTTCAGCTTATGACTTAATGAGTTGTACCGATACCGATGGTGATACTGCATACAGTAACTGCCACGGTTTTGCAGAAGATGGTCGTATGGTACCAAGTGTCACTTATTACTTCGGTCTCGCCTGGGATTTGCCTTTGCAAGGTACTGGTAATGATGCTCAGACTGACAGTTTTGGCGCTGATATGATCTTCCGCGTTGAACAACACCGAAACAATCCTAATCCTTTTCAGGCAATTTAATTAAGCCGAACATAACAAACATACTATGAAAAAAATTCTACTTAGTATTTCGGCACTAGCCTTGGTCGGGATTGTTGGAACCGGAGCGACTTCAGCGATCTTTTCTGACGATGAAGTCTCAACTGGTAACAACTTTACCGCTGGCGCTGTCGACCTTACTATCGATAACGAAAGTTACTATAACGGAGCCATCAGTACTAGTACTACTTGGCTAGAGGCCCGAAATCTTGATGATGAGGAAGGACCAAGTGGAAATGGTTCCTACCTCTTCTTCAACTTCGATGATGTGAAGCCAGGCGACTGGGGCGAAGACACAATCAGCCTTCATGTTAACAACAATGACTCATGGCTCTGTGCCGATGTGACGTTGCGCAGTAACGATGATAATGGTCTGACTGAACCAGAAGGTGATGATGGAGATGTGACCAGTGGCGTCGGGGAAGGAGAACTAGCTGATGCTATCTACTTCCGTTGGTGGGCTGATGATGGAGACAATGTCTATGAATCGGACGAAGACCTTTTGCCTGCCGGTACGCTTGGGTCACTTGATGTGAACGAGACTGTCACCATGGCTCTGGCTGATAGTCAGACTAATATCTGGGATGAGGAAGGCCCTCTACCTGGAGATTCAGTTCGCTACATTGGTAAGGCTTGGTGTTTAGGAGAGATGGGTAATACCCCAGTCACTCAAGATGGCGAAGGAAAGACTGGAAACAATGGACCATTGGTTCGTGGTACGGGCTTCACTTGCAACGGTGCACCAGTTAACAATGTGACTCAGACTGACAGCATGACCCTGGATGTCGCTTTCCATGCTGAACAAGCTAGACACAATGATGAATACGTTTGTTCACCATTACCACAGGAGACTACTATTACGGTAGTGAAGGTGGTTAACAATCAATTCAATGGAACTTCGACCGTTCCAGACTTCACTCTCTTCGTGGGTAGTACCACTGTAACTAGTGGGGTTGCGCTCACGGTCGCAACCGGTACCTACCAGATCAGTGAACAAGGACCAGCTGGATACAATGCCGTCTTTAGTGGTGATTGTAACGCACAAGGACAGGTGACGGTGGCGGAGTTTGATCAGGCGGTTTGTACTATCACTAACAATGATATTGCACCAAATCCTGGACAACTAACAATCGACAAGTCGGTTAGTTTCACTGGACCAACGATTGTGGGGGTCACTACCACTAATTTCCCTTTCACCGTTACCAATAATGTAACTAACGCGGTGACGAACTTTGTGGATCAAGTCCCACAAAATCTAGCACCGGGCACCTACACGATTGCCGAGACATACAATGGTTCCTCAAGTATTGCTTTTGCGGCCACGTATTCTGGTGACTGTAGTGAAATCGGTGTGACCGATACTGCTACTCTCGTAGTGGCTTCAAATGGAGTTCATACTTGTAATGTTCTAAACACAATTACAGAACTTCCTCAGTAATTGAAGCTTTTTTCTCACGCGAAGCCTACGGCTTCGCGTGAGGCTAAAGGCCTTAAAGCCTGTACAATAATGCGATCCTTTTTTTCCATAATCTACTACGTAATCTTTGCGCTGATCATCACCTTTACCCTGCTTCTGTTGTCGACCTTCTTTCCGAGTCAAAACTGGTACCAAGTGAAAGTAGTGTTATCGGGTTCGATGGAACCAGCGATTCCGGTTGGTAGTATTGTCTTAATTAAGTCTGCCCCGAGTTACATCGTTGGTGATGTAATTACCTACGGACCGGATACTCGAAAGGCGATACCGGTGACTCACCGAGTTGTCGCTCTAAAGGATGGGAAGTTTTTAACTAAGGGAGATGCCAATGAAGGAGTGGATGCTGGCTCGGTTGATCCGAAGTCTGTGATTGGGAAGGTAGTCTTTCACGTACCGTACTTTGGCTACTTCCTTGATTTTGCTAAGACGGAAACAGGTTTTTGGTTGCTGGTGATTATTCCTTGTTTGGCGGTGGCGGGCTTTGAGCTCTACCGGGCTTTACGGGAGTTCTGGAAACGTCGTCAGCTAGGTAACGATGAATTGGTAAGTTAATATGTCATTCCTAAATTTTGAACAAACTAAGAAGTCAGCAACTCGTCGTCATGATGTTTTTATAAAACCAAAACGCGTTCTGATCCAGAAGTTAGATATTGAAGGTGCGGTACGAATTAAAAATCACGCCTACCTACTATCGCGCTTTTTGGGTCTGGCTAAAGTGTCTTTGGTCAGTCTCCTCATAATCATAATCGGCGCTTTAAGTTTAGTGGGACAGACCGTTTCTTATTATGGTGACAAAGAAAGAAGTTATAATAATCAACTCCAGACTGGACTAGTCGACTTTGTCCTTGAAGATCTACCTTTTGCGCACCTAGCCACCTCGTCGTCTTGGCAGGTGACAGTTAGTCCCCATAGCGAAAGTAACCCCTTCTACTACTACGCCTCCTCGAGCAACTTAAGTGGAGACTTAGATCTCTGTGGCGCACTTGTGGTAAGTGCCAAGGTTGAAGACGAGCAAC
>JACCDR011496972.1_pt1 | contig 17590 bp, 18 predicted proteins | sample 7446431 | NCBI WGS metagenome assembly JACCDR01 (sample SAMN15323443, study PRJNA562643) | freshwater metagenome | isolation source: river surface water | place: USA:Blue River Watershed | collected 2017-08-17
CACCGAGGTCAGGTCGGCCCCGCTCGCGGCGTTGGTCGAGTACGCGGCCCAGGTGCTCGGGTCGATGATGGCCATGCCCCGATGATGGGGCGGGACGGGGGAACTGAAGGCGACTCCCGGCGGGGCGGGCCGGCTATGTGTTCGGCCCCTCCGGTCCCGAGGGGCGAGTCATGGGCAGTGTATCACGCGGCGGCGGGCTCGAGGAAGGGAACCCCGCACCGGCGCGGCACAGGGGGTGTGCCGGGCGGTGGGTGCCGGTGCGGGGCAGGACGGGCTTAGACGGTGGTGCCGGCGGTCCCGCTGTTGGTCCACCCCGGGCCGCCCCAGTCCTTCTTCTGGGCCAGCAGGTACACGCCGCAGGTGAAGCTCGGGGTGGTGCCGCCCACGGTCAGCACGGCCCGGACGAACGCCTTCTGGGCCTTGAAGCTGATGACTTGGGCCGCGTTGGCCGCGGTCACCCGGGTGAAGGCTGCGGCGTTCTGGTCCCCGCCCAGGCAGTCGGTCCACCCGGTGGACCCGTCGTTGCTCTCCTGGATCTTCACGTCCAGCGTCGGGGTGGTGCCGGTGACGGCCCCGACGGCCAGCAGGGCCGAACAGTAGTTGGTGCCGATGTCCACGGTGCCGACCGCCGACCCGTTGGTCGTGGTGGTGACGGCCGCGATGTTGGCCAGGGTCGAGAGCTGCGCGTTCGCTTCGAGGTCAAGGAAAAGGTTCGCCATGTCTGCGTCTCCGTGCCGGTGTAGAAAAAGCCCCTACTGCGATTGACCTTTATGTCTCGGAACGCCAACATGCGGGCCACTTACGAGGGCTTGCGCATGGGTCGGCCGAACACCATCACCCCCGAGCAGAACGACATCCTTCGCGCCTGCTACCCGACCGAAGGGGCCGCGCCCGTCGCCGCCCGCCTCGGCGTCTCGGTGGCCGCCGTCCGCAACCGGGCCTGGCGACTGGGCATCAAGTCGGCCGTGCGGCACGAACTCGGGGGCGCAACGCTGGCCGCGAAGAACCGAACCGCGCGGCTCGACTTCTTCGACACCTGGACGCCCGAATCGGCCTACGTCCTGGGCTACATCTGGGCCGACGGTTGTATCCGCGAGGTCCGCGGGGCGCTCGTCGGTCTGAGCTTCCTCTGCACCGCCGACGACGCCGAACTGCTCCGGTCCATCGCCGCGGCCATGGGGCACGAGGCCCGACTGAAGGCCCACAAGGCGCGGGCATGGGGCAGCAAGGTTGACGGCACCCCGCGACAGTCCAAGGCGGCCGTTAAACTGGCCATCAACTCCAGGGTGCTGGCCACGTCCCTGGTTCAGCGGCACGGCTTGGCTCCCCGCAAGTCGTCCCTCGATCTGCCGTACCCGTCGAACATCCCGGACGAACTCCTGCCGCACTTCGCCCGCGGCAACCTCGACGGCGACGGCACCGTCTGCGTGCGGCCCAAGGCCAACCGCGCCTACGTCGGCTGGCTGGGCACGCCCCGGTTCGTCGCCGGCTTGGCCGCCGCCATCGCCCGCGTGGCCGGGGTCACCGCGCCGACCCTGTCAAGCCACGGTGCCAACCTGCTCGGAGCCACTTGGACGGCCAAGGCCAACGTCCTCAGGCTGCGCGAGTGGCTCTATGCCGACTCCTCACTGCACCTGCCCCGCAAGCGGGCCAAGATCGACCAAGCCGCGGACCTGCTGGCATCCGTCCGCGGCTACTCGCGCCGTCGTCGGGCGGGCGGGGCGGTCGTCCGGTTCGCCCCGGCCCCGGTTACTTCGTGAACTTCAGCTGCTTGTACCAGACGTACGCGCCCGGGTACGTGTAGATCACGTCGCCGAAGAGCTTGGCCCGGAGGATGGTCTGGTCGGCCTGGATCTCGGCCAGCCCGCCCGGGAACGTCTCGAAGGCCAGCACGCCCAGGCTGCACAGCTTGCAGCGGTTCCAGACGCCGCCGAAGATCTCGGTCAGGGTGCTGCCGCTGGACCCCTTGACCTGGTCGGCCCGCACCTGGCCCGACTTGGTCACCGGGTAGCCGGCCCACTTGCTGCCCGACTTCTCGTCCATCATGCGGATCAGGTTCACCTTGAACGGCCCGGCCTCGTCGTTGGCGCTCACCGCGTCCCCGCCGATGGTGGCGGCCCGGCGGTACATGCGGGACCGCATGACCCACCCGAACCCGTCCTCGTCGGCGTCGAAGTTGCGGTCCTCGACCAGCCCGACCATCAGGTCGCCGTCCTCGGCCTTCAGCACGTTGCCGTTGGTCGCCACCCCGCCCGGGGTCGGGGTGCTGGCCGCGTAGTCGATCAGCTCGCCGGTGCCGGTGTAGTTGATGAGCCCCTTGGGCTGTCCGTTGGACCCGGCCCCGTACAGGCCCGCGTAGTCGTAGGCCAGGGCCAGCGAGGTGCCCACGTTGTTGCGGATGATGGCCTCGGCCGCGGCCCCGGCGAACTGGGCCAGGTCGTTGGGCATGGCCACCAGCGCCATCAGCTTCTTGGCCTGGGCCGACACCTGCCCGAACTGCACGGTCGTCTGGACGGCGCTCTGATTGTTCTCGGGCACCCAGAAGGCGGCGGCCTGGCTCACCTCCTTGGGCAGCACGATCTTGCCGTTCGGGGGCAGGGGCATGGTCTGCGCCCCGGCCCGGTCGAGGGCCGACCGGTTCCGCATCAGGGGCAGGATCTCGCCCATCTGCGGCGGCCCGACCAGCGCCCCGCCCAGGGTGTCGTCGAGGTACGACTGCGCCCCGGTGGCCTTGAGGACGTGCCGCACCTCGTCCCGGTCCACCGCGAAGCTGCCGCCCATGACGGCCTTGCAGAACGCGGCCTCGGGGGTCTGGCTGACCGCGTCCGGCAGGTGGTCGAAAGCGAACGGCACCAGCACCGTGTGCTGGGTCGCCCCGAGCATGGCGCTGTACCCGGCCGCGTCCATCGCCTTGCGGAACCGGCTGATGCACTCGGCCTCGGTCTTGGCGTTCTCCTTGTCCACATGCCCGAGCAGGTAGCCGAACGCCTTCAGGTAGCGGAACGGCTGGGAGTCGCGGCCCACCGGCCCGGTGGTCACGAACGGCGCGTTCGGGTTGACGTTGGGCTTGCTCGCCCCGGCCGGCTGGGTGGCGGACTTCTGGATCACTTTGGTCGCCTTCTGAAGCAGTTCGCCCTTTTCGCGGGCGCTCAGTGAATCGCTCATAAACATCTCCCGGAAAAGGGTCGGTTGGGGGTGTGCGGGGGTGGGGTTACTTCTCGCCGGCCCACCTGAGGGCGCGCTTGAACTTGGCCTCCTGCTCGCGCAGGAACTTCAGGTCCTCGTCGCTGTCCTGGGGCTCCTGGCCCTTCGCGATCTCTTGCGCGGTGAACCGCTTGCCCTTGAGAGCCTTCTTGTACACCGGCCGCACCTCGGCCAGCACGCCGTCGGCGTCCCGCCGCAGGGCCTTCTCGACCTCCTCGGCGTTGGGCTCGAACTCCTCCGGCACCTCGTCGCCCTCGGCCTCGTACTCGTCGCCGTCGGGCTCGTCGGCCCCGCCCTTGGCGGCGGCAATCAGGGCGTCGTGCTTGTCGGCCGTGGCCTTGAGCTTGGCCAGCACCCCGTCGAGGGCCGCCGCGTGCTTGATGGCGTCGGCGATGAGCTTGGGGTTGTCGCTGGCCTGCAGGTCGGCCTTGAGCTGGTCGAGGGCGCCCTGCACGGCCTGCACGTGGGCGTACATGGCGGTCACGCCGTTCGACGCCGGGGCGGCGTCCTCGGTCACGGCCTCGTCGCCCGCCGGGGCGTCCTGTTCGAGCGCCGTTTGCGTGGCGTCGGCCATCGGGTCGAGTTCGTCGTCCATTGCGGCCTTCTCCACGCGGACAGTGGTTCGGTTGGTCGGTTCGGCGTAGGGGGCCAGGGCCTTCAGGAGCGCGCCGCACAGGGGCTCCCAGCGCCCGCCCACGTTCACCCGCCGGTCTGCCAGGATTTTGCCCAGGGGCGGGGGAACCGCGAGCGACTTCTGCACCTGGAACGCCTGCTCGCACACGGGCTTGGCGCAGACCGTCCAGCGGATCACGTCCGCTTTGGCGAAGTGGTACGCGGGCCGGTTCTCGAGGTCGCTGAACCCGATGGCCTTGGCGAACCCTTTGACCGGGGTGAACTCGAGGCTGCGGCCGGGAAGTACGTCCTGCTCCACCAGCGCGAAGGTCTGGCTGCTCAGGCGGTCGGCCGGGTCGTACCACTCGGTTCCCACCGGGACGACGTGCCACTCGGGCGCGGCGTCGGTGCCGAAGTTGAGGCGGGTCGGTACGGGGTGGTGGTACGGGCCGGGCTTGCTGAGACTGGGGCGCGCCCAGGCCACCGGGCGCGACTTCACGAACGGGTCGCGGCCGTGCTCCAAATCGATTCCCGGGTCGGCCTCATGGGCCTTAAACGACAGGCCGGACGGCTCGACGATGTCCCCGGCGAGGTCCGGGTACGGGGCCGACAGGACCGACAGGGCGGTCATGTGCCGCGCGTCCACCCGGCCCTTCCGCAGTGCGGCCGGGTAGCGGGCGGGGCGGGCGAGTACGGTGGCGGGGACCATGCCCCGATGATGGGGCCGGGCGGGGGAACTCAGGCGGGCGGGGACTGTTTGGCCGCGTACTCGCTCAGCACCTGCTGCTCGGCCCGGCGTCGGGCTTCTCGGTGCGTAATCGGCTCGCCCGACGAATCGAACTCCTTGAGCAACTTCTTGGTGCGGGCGCGGACCCGCTTTTCGTGCGCGGCGGCGAACTCGGCTCGGGCGTCGGGTTCGGGCGGCGCGGGTGCCGGTTCGGGCTCCGGGGGTTTGACCTGTTCACGGACGTTGAACGCCTGCACCTGCCGATGGACGCCGTCCGGCCCGCGTTTGGCCACATACCCGCTCTTCACGCCGTCGCGGGTGTACGTCACGGTCCGGGTGTCGCCCTCGTCTTCAATGCGTGTGCTGCCGTCGGCGTTGAACCGCACGTCGCGGACCCGGCCGGCGAACCGCAACTGCTTGGTCGAGAAGTCGAGGGACTGGTTCAGGGGCTGCTCTTGATTGCCCTCCGGTTCTGCCGATACTGTGCCTGCGCCGGGGGTGGCGCTAGTAAGGGCCGTCGGACTGGCGTCCGTACCGGGTGCGGGTTCGATTCCCGCCGGCTGTGAACGCGCTGCACCCCCGGCGTTTTCGTTCGCCGCGTTCGCCCCCGCGGCGGCCGGTGCCGGGGGCGTCTCGGCCCCGGGGGTCGCCGGCCCGGGGGCCAGGTCGGGGGTAGGCGTGGGGTTCGCGAACGTGTTGTACCGCTGCGCCGCCCGGTATCGGTTCTTGATGGCCTCGGCGACCTGCGCCCGGGTGACGTTGCGGCCGGCGAGCCGCACGCCCTCGGCCGCCCGCTTCAGTTCCGCGCCACTCAACTTGGCCACCGTCGCATCGACGTTGGCGAACTCGTCCGGCGTCAGGCTCCCGGCCCGGGTGTACAGGTCCATGGCCGCGTCGGCGGTCGCGGGCGGGGCCTTCGCCGGCTTGGGCGCGGGCTCCGGGGCTTCGGGGGTCGCCGACCCCGGGGCCAGGTCGGGGGCTATGATGTCCGGCTCGGGCTGGGGCGTCGTCAGCATGGGCGGCACTTCGTCCGGCGAGTTAGCTTCGGGCGAAGATTGCGTAGAGGCCGTTCTCTCGTGGCCGAGTTGCTTCAAGGCACTTTCGACCGCGTACCGGCCAGCGTTGTTCAGGTGCCGCTGCCAAGCCCCTTCCGATGGCGACCATCGGAAACCGCCCGATTTCAGTTTCGCAATCGTCGCCGCGTCGGGCTTGCCTGGGAAGTGGATGCGGATTCGCGCCGCGTCCGGGTCTTCGACCACCTTCACGCCGCCGGTGTATTCATGTTCGCTGCGGGGAGTCGCTCGCAGTTTCGACAGTTCCTCAATACGCCCCTGGATGCGCCGCATGTTGGCGCTGTTGTTGGTCAGGCGGTAGGGCGGGATCGGGTGCGGCTCCCAAGAGTACTCGGGTTTGTAGTTCCGAACCAGTTCTTTGTGCGCGTCGGACAGGTCCGACTTGTCGAGCGACGCCGGGTCTTTGAGGAACTTCTTGTGGGCGTCGTTGATCTTCTTGTACAACTCGTGGTTCGCGGCGTGCTGAGCCAGTTCCTTTTGAAGCAACTCCACCGCTTGCGGATTGTTGCTCTGGATGGCCCCGAGTTCGGGCGAAATCTTCTTCTGAATCGCCCTCATGGCTTGGGTGCGGAAGTCGATCAGTTCCTTGATGCGGTTGTGTTCCGTTTCCAGCCGCTTGCGGTTTCGCTCGGTCGGGAACTTGGCGGGGCCGGTAATCATCGCGCTTGCGGTGCGAGAGGCCGCATGGAGAGCGGCCAACTTGCGGTCCCGATAGCCGTTCTTGTACCGCTCGAATTCCGCCTTGAGTTGCTCCAGTTGCTCGGGCGTTTTCGCCATCTTCGACAGGTGTTCCCAGTCCGCGTTCATCTGCTCGACGTACTCATTTTGCCGCTGCTTGGCCCGGCGCTCGGGCACGAACGAAGAGTTGCGGTGCGCGTCGTAGGCGACTTGGTACGGAATGTCGTCCAGGGACACGCCCGGCGCGGTCGGCGTTGCTGTAGGCACCTCGGCGTTGTGCGGCCCGAACATGGTCGAAATCGTTGACCGATCCTCCTCCGGCTCTTTTGCTTCCGGTGGCTCGACTTGTTCGGGTTGTTGGCTCGGCAACTCCCCAGACACGGGCGATTCCTGGGGAGTCGCGTCGCTAACCTGGGGACCTGCCGCCTCTGTGTTATTGTCTACGTCGGCACCGCTAGACGATTCCTTAGACGCCCCGCCTAGCCCCACCGCCTCTTTCGCCCCGGCCATCTCCTCCGCGCTGAACCCCTGCTCGGCCATCCTCGCCTCGAGCGCCCGCCCGCGCGCCCACTCGGCCAGCCGGTTGGCCCGCTCCTGCAGCCGCCGGGTGCCGCCGAACGAGGCCCCCATGCGGAACAACTGGGTCCGCACGTTGGACAGCTCGTCGTGGGTCAGGGTGCCCAGGTGCGGCACCAGGGCGTGCAAGTCGTCGGCCGACACGGCCCGCCCGCTGGCGTGCGCGTCCCGCAGCCGGTTCACCAGGTCCATCGCCGTCCGGCGGTTGGCACGCTTGCCCTCACGCTTCTCGGCCGTCAGCCGCTTGGACTGCTCCTTCGCCGGGATGAAGCTACCCGACTTGTCGCCCAGGGCCGCGTCGAGCTTGCCGGCGTCCTCGGGCCGCACCCGCGCCTTGAGTTCCTCGGCCTTGGCCGGGTCCGTCTGGGCCGCCGCGATGTCGCGTTTGCTTATGAATCGTCCGTCTTTCCCGCGCGGGTGGGCCGACTCGTCGTACCCCTTGAGAACGGCCCCTTCGACCTCGCCCTTGAACGCCTCGGGGTCGTCGGCCAGTTCGGCGAGCGCGTCCAGCACCGGCGTGGGGTCCTCCCCTTCCGCAATCGCGTGCTGGCACTCGTCGATCGCGGCCAGGAGCAGGGCCGCGGCGTTGCCGTGGGGGCCGGCGGCCGGGGCGGCTTTACGGGTGCGGCGCTCGGCCCCCTTCTGCACCCGCGGCGTATCGCCCGGAATCGCCTTCGCGTAGCGGGCCACCATTGCCTCGAACTTGGCCAACTCGTCGGGCTCGCCGGCCAGATCTCGCCGCCACCCGGCGATGGCCTCCGGATCGGTAGCGATTTCCTGCTGCTCCGAGGGCGTCAGTTCGACCCCCGAAACGGTCAGTGGCTCGCTACCGGCCGCCGGCGTGGCCGGGTCGCCTTCGTACTCGAGGCCGTTGGCACGCGCCCACGCCGCCACATCGGGGTTCGGGGCGTGCGTCGAAACGACGGCGCGGCCGTCCTCGTTGCGGATGAACAATCGGTCTTCAAATCGGATGTTGCCGCCCAGCCCCAGGGCTCGCGCCGTCGGCGCGTGGTGAACGTCATCCTCCCACCAAATGTGGACCGTTCCGTCGGCACCGAAAAGCCCGCGAATGGACTGACGGGGGCGCAGGTTTGCGAGCTTGGAACGGATCTCGGCCGCCGTCGGGTTCTCGACCACGCGCACTTCGTAAGCGTCCTGACCTTCGGGGTCGGGGACATCTACCTTGTGCAACTTGCGCGCACCCGCCCCGGCCATGCCGCCACCCTCTTTGCTCGCGAACCTGCCGTGGTCCCGAGGGTGCTTATCTTCGTCCCAGTCGGCCTTTAGTAAAGCCTTGAACACCACGGCCGCGTCCAGCCCGCCCAGCGCGGCCACCTTCAGCCCGGCCTCCAGCGCGGCCACCCGGGCGGCCGATTCCGCCACCGCTTTGGCGTAGGTCCGCTCCCGCACCTCGGCGAGCATCTCCTCCACGTCGTCGGCCGTGAACAGGTCGTCGTCGGTCATTGCTCCAGCCCCTTGAGGACCTTGTTCACCAGCGCCCGCTTCCGCTTCTTCTTGTCCCGCCCGCACGAACTGCCGGCCGGGGGCACCAGCGCCCCGCCCGTGCCGGCCGCGTAGGCGCTCATGGCCTTCTGCTCTGGCCCCTCCGGGCGGTCGAGCAGCCCGGCCAACGGGTCGGCACCGGGGCTGTCGTCGTCACCGGCCGGTGCGGCGGTCGCTTGCGGCGGGCCGCCCGGGGGCATTCCGGCCCCCATCTGGGCCGGGTCCGGCTGGGGCTGGTTGGCCTGCTGGAGTTTGGCAAGGAACACGGGCAACGGGGCGTCCCCGCCCTCCACCGGTTTCATGCCGTTGGCCCGCCGCCACTCGTTCACCGACGTGAGTCCGTTGGTGGCCCCGAACTGCCGCACCTGCTGCTCGCTCTCGACGTTCTGCGGCGGGGCAATCTCGACCTCGATCACGTACTCTTCGCCGTCCGCAGTACCCCACGGGCGGGCCAGCGTCTGCGTCAGGAACACGCCCAGATTGCGGGCATACGGCAGCATGCCCAAGTCATAAAAGCGCCGCTGGGCCGCCCAATCCGCGGCGTAGCTCGACCCGCTCTCGCTCAGCCCCAGCAGCACCTTCGGGACGCGGAAGAACGACGACACGAACGCCGCCGCCTGCTCGAAACTGCTGTTGAAGTCCAACTCCCGCGCGCCCTGGCCCAACTGCTGCACCGACACCGGCTTCCCGGTCGGGTCAATCGCGCCGGCCCCGCCGACGAACAGGGCCTTTCTCGCGTTCCGCGCCCCCGCGTGCCGGTTGTTCGTCTCGTGCTCCAGGCGATCCAGGGTTTCTTTGTCGGCCCCCGGGATGTAGATGACGCTGTCGAGCTGCAACGCCTGGTCGAAATAGGCCCAGCGCGAACGGCTGATGGCCTCGAGGATGTCCACTTCGAGCGCGCCCGACTGCAGGACGCCCATGCCGAGGTTGCGCGCCCACGGGTGGTACTGCCGGAAGAACCGCACCTCCTCGCCGGGCAAGCGGGCCGCCGTCGCCAACATGCCCGCGGTATAAAACAGGTTGGCCCCGGCGTAGGGCGTCACCAAGTAACTGCCGTTCGGGTACGCCGGGTTGCCGGCGGCGAAGGACGCCTGCACGGTGGCCGCGGTGAGGCTGTAGAACTGCACCGGGAGGCCCGCGGCGTTGACCGGAGTCCACGCCGGGGCGTCCCCCGTCAGCCAGTGTTGAAGGGTCAAGAAGGCGCATTCTTGACCCATCGACCACACGCCGTCCTCGCCCCCGGGGGCCTTCAGGATGGCGTTTAGCGGGTGGTCGTCCTCGAGCGGCTCGAACTCGTCGTCGCGGCTGTACTGCCCGACGCCGGACGTGCTTTTCTTGACGGTCTTGGGCTTGCGCTTCAACGCGCAGAACTTGGCCCCGCCGATCTGGTCGAGGTAGTGCTGGATCACCAGCCGGATGAGGCCGGTGTAGTGGTTGGTCTGGGCGTACTTGTCGGCCGCCCAGAAGCCGGGCAACTGGTGCTGGAGGCCGAGTTGCAGGACGCGGGCGCTGACCCGCTCGGCCGGGCCGGGTTGGCTAGGGGTGCCCAGCAGGGCCGCGGCGGGCGGTAGGGGCAGTGCGTCGGCGCTCATGCCCCCAGCATGGCACCCCCGGGGGGAACTCAGGCGGGCCGCACCGCCCCGGCGCTCTGGGCGTGCAGGACCACGCGAAACGGCCCGCTGGTGTCCGCGTCGGACCGGGTCCAGTCGATGACGGCCCGCTCGACGTGCCACCGTTGGCCGCGCCGCCCTTCGGCCACCACCGGACCGAAGGACGTGCCCAGAAGGTCTCGGGGCACCGGGCCTTCTGTGCCCGCGTACATGTCGGCCGTCACCACCGGCGGCGCGTGGGTCACGCTCGGCTCCTCCCGCACCTCGACGCGCCAGTCCAGCCCGGCCAGGAAACCGGCCCCCGGGTCGGGGGACAACACCGGCCGCATGATGCGGCGGGCGCTCTCCAGTTCCTGACGCGCCTGAGTCGTCAAAACGTCCAACTGGTCGAACCGCGGAGCGCCCTCAAGCAACTCGAATGCAACGCGGGGCCACAGGTGCCGCAGGATCAGTTTCACCCCGTTCTGCCAGTTGCCGTCAGCCATCGCCGCCCATTCACCCGGCTTCCGCTCCCGCATCAGTCCGCACAGCCGGGTGATGTCGGCCCCGGTCAGGCGGGTGAACCGCACGCGCTCAATGGGGTGGGCTGCGGCCAGTTCGTCGGCACGACTCATCCAGTCGGCGGCGGCGCAGATGACCTGCGACACGAACCCCCGCCGGAACACCGCCCAGATGACCCCAAGCGGGCAAAAGCGGCTGAGGTTGGTCATCCAGGCGTGGAGCGGCTCGGCCTGGCCCTCGGCCGGCAGCACCGGCGAGTACGTCCAGTCCCGCAGGTCGCCCATGATGGCGCGGCCCAACTCCCGCGGCGGCTGCGCGGTCCCGCCGGCCACCTGCGCCCGGATGAACGCCGCCCGCGCCCCCTGCCCGTTCTCGTCCAGCCAGTCGGCGTACACCAACCGCGGCGTGTCCTCGGCCGGGTTGTCCAGAATCGCCCGCAACAGGAGTTCGCCGTCCGTGGCAACCATCACCGCCGCCCCCCGTAGGTGCCCACCACCACCGACACGCCCTCACGATACCAGCAGGCCAGCGCGACCGCGTCCCCAGAATCGGTACTGCGGCCGATGCGGCCCCGCACGTCCTCCTTGCTTTCGACCGCCAGCCCGCCCGTCCGCATGCAGTACCGCGGGGCCGTCAGGTCGGCCAGCAGTTCCGGGTCCGGGGGCAGGGCCAGGCGGGTCTCGGGCGGGCCGCCCTCGGGGTCGAGCAGACTCCGCACCCGCCACATCATGGCTGCCCGCACGTTGGCGAACTTGATGTGCGGGAACCGCACGTCCCGCCAGTCGGTCGCGTTCGACACCACCACCGGCTGCACGTCGGTCATGCCCGCGGCCTTGGCCACGTCCACCGCGCTCTTGCCCACCCCGATGGCGTCGATGGCCACCGGCACCCCCTTCGGCGTGCCGAACACCAGGGCCACCACGCTCTGCCCGTCCGGGGTGTCCTTGCCCTTGCGCCGCACCAGCGCCCCGACCGTCGCCCCCTCCTCCGGCTTGACCGCCCCGAACCGGTCCGCGATGACCGTCTGGTCGGCCCCCATCATGGCCACGTCCACCCCCCGCTGCCGCAGCTGCCCCGGCGCGCCCCGCCGCTCGGCCCACCGCCGGTTCGCCTCCACCACCCACCGCGTCGGGATCAGCTGCCAGCGGTCGTCCTGCCGGGCCGCCAGCATGTCCCCGTGCCGCAGCATCGACCGCAGGGGCTCGGGCATGGCCTCCAGGGTGGCCGCGTACCCGGTCCGCATCAGGTCCGGGTTGTCCTCCAAGCGGGCCGGGATGAACGTGCGGCTCTTGGGCGTGTACACGGTGCCGCCCCGCTCGAACGGCTTACCGCCCTCGCACGGCACGTCCTCGCCGTCGATGGTGGTGAACCACCGCAGTTCGCCCGGCCGGGCCTTCTGCGGGTGTGCCGGGTCCAGCCACGGCCCCCACCGCCGCAGCACCCACTCGCCCTCCGGGTTCGTCGGCGGGTTGCCCGCCCCCACCACCCGGCACCGCTGCCGCGGGAACCGCCGCGGGTCCAAGGGCCGGTTCCACCCGATAATGAACGTGTACTGCGACTCGGTGAAGGTGGGGAGCTCGTCAAAAGATTTCAGGTCGTGCGGCTGGCCCTGGTACTTCTCCCGGTCGGCCTCGTGCTCGCACCCGCCCACCTCGATGCTGCGGCCGTCCGGGGTGACCAGTTCGCCGCCGGCACCCAGACTCTTCCAACTGCCGTACCCGAGGGACTGGAGGGTTTTGGAAATGGCCCGCGCGTCCACCGCCCGCCGCCGCAGGAGCAGCGTGTTGCGGTGCTGGGTCAGGGCCAGGCCGATGAGGAGCTGAGTTTTTCCGCCCCCGGCCGCCCCGCCGTAATACAGCTCGTCGGCCTCACTCAGAAATGCGTGGCTCTGCGGCCCCGGGTTCGGTGCCCACGGCAGACTCGCCCGGAGCAGGGCCAGGTCCGAGGGGCTGGGCGGCCCCGGCGTAGGCGAGCAGGCGGGCCGCGACCTCAACGGGGATCTCCTTCTTCTCGCCCGGCAGCACCCCGTGCAGGTGCTCGTACAGCTTGGCCAGCGCCGACAGCTTGTCGTGCAGCTCGATCTCGGTGCGGATCTCGACCGTCAACTCCTGCGCCTCGCCCCGCCCCGACAGCCGCTCGGTCCGCACCTGCTTCACCTTCTTCACCGCCCGCAGGGCCGCCTTCGGCACCCCGGGGGCCACCCCCACGCGACCCTCGTCGTCCACCACGTAATCGGTGATGTCGGCCCGCCCGATGCCCGCCCACTCGCGCACGATGTCCGACACCTCGGTCTTGAGCCGCTTGGCTTGAACCCGCAGAATGTGCCTTAGCGCGGTGCGGATTTGAGGCTTTTTGAGGAGTGTGCGGGCCGCCTGCGCGGCGGCGAAATAGCTGTTAGACAGTCCGGCTGCGAGGGCGGCGCGAACCTGGTTCCGGTCCTTCGCGTACTCCTCGCAAAACGTCTGCTCGGCGGCCGTCAGGTCTGGCAACGGGTCTGCCATGCTCGCATCATCCCGCCGCCCGGGGGAACCGGGGCTTGGCCTTCCGCGACTCGGCCATCAGCCCGCGCCGCCGGCACTCCTGCTTAAATAACGACACCTGGCGACGAACGGCCGCTGAACGCCCGCCGAACGCGCGACAGAATCGCCGGGCCGTGTCCACCTGTTTCAGTAGTTCCGAGTCCGAAAACCGAGCCAGCCATTCGTCCGTCAGCCCTTCCATTGGTCCTGTTCTCCGAACGGACAACGTCTCTCTCTACCGTCTCTCTACTCTCGGAGAGACAGTATCACCGTGTTACTGTTGTGCCCGCCGGGGGAACTAGGCCGGCTCGGCCCCGAGCAGTTCGGCCGCCCCGTGCAGCATCTTCCAAGTGGCCGGGTCCATGTCGTCCTGCCCCATCCCCTCGTAGAAGTCGGCCAGAATCTCTTTTAGTGCCGCCCGCAGGCGCTCGTTCTCGGCCTCCAGTTCCCGTATCCGCACGTCCCGGTCGTCTTCCAGCTCGGCCCGGTACTGCGCCCGCTGCCGCTGCGACCTCTCGTGTGCCAGTCGCAGCGCCCGCACCACCCGCCGGAACCCGTCATGCTCGTCAGACATTGGCCCCCTCCTTCTCCCGCACGGCCGCCCGGAGCACCTCCAGCACCGCCCGGCCCAGCGCGGCCACCGCCCCGGCCTCGGTGGCGTAGAGCGCCCAGTGGTGCCCCTCGACCCGGGCGTCCGGCAAAACCTCCCACAACTCCGACCACAGGACGTACGGGAACCGCATGACCTGCGGCGCGCCGCTGATGGACCGGAACCAGCCCCACCCCGTCGTGGTTTCCGTCGGCGTCGGCCCCTGAACCTCGACGGCCCGCAAGGGCCACTCCCTGACCCAGGCCAGCGCCGTCGGCGTCGGCACCCACCGCGCCCCGTTCCCCGGCCACGCCACGAGGCGGAACACGTCCGACAGCGGCGCGTGGACGACGGCCGGGAACCCCCGCTCCCAAGTCACCCGGTGGCGGAACACGGGGTCGCCGGTGTTCTCCGGCACCGTCAGTTCGGCCAGCCCGCCCCGGTCTTTAGTGCCACGACAGTTTGGGCACACCGCACCCGTCTCGTACTCGTCGCACTCCGGGCACGCCCCCGCGCGCCGCCACTCGGCCTCGTTGGCCCCTAGCAGCGCCCGGCAGCGCGGCCCAAGTTCGTACATGCGAAACTGAACGTCTTCAAGCCGAGCGCACTTGGCGCAAAAGCACTTCATGGACGCGGCCCCGGGGCGCTGCGGGCCGCGCTCGTGCCACAGGGTCGGCTCCTCGACCGTCAGCCCGTGCAATTCCACCGCCGCCCGGATGTACGCCGCCCGCACCGGGTCGCCGTGTTCCTCGACGCAGTCGGCCAGCACCAGCCGCGCCGTGTCGTCGGCCGGGTCCGCCAGCACCGCCGCCCAGAGGTGTCGCACGTCGTCGCTCTTGTGGTCCGCGAAGCCGCTCATCTACTTGCCCTCCCGGATGGCTGCCGCGATGGCACGGACCGCGCGGGCGCAGCAGTCGTCGTAGATGGGTACGGCCTCGGCCACCTTCGCGCACCTCTCCCGCTCCCTCGCCACCGCCGCCGCGATTTCCCGCTCCACGTTCTTCCGCCGGCTCTCGTACCACGCCACCAGCGCGGCCAGCCGGTCCCGCACGTCCTCCGCGCTCATACCGCCGCCCTCCCGTTCCGCACCCAGGCCCCGTGCGTGATGGGCCACCGGGCTGCGAACAGGGCCTCGCACTGCCGCGCCGCCGCCTCGATCTCCGCCAGCGGGTACGAGACGTGCGCCGCCGCCGGGTCGTGCGTCCGCAGGCTCAGGAAGTTGAGCCAGTTCCGCGGGTTCGCCGTCGCGTAGAACTGCGTGTAGGTGCCCACCGGCAGCACCGCCCGCGCCACCTCCCGCCCGACGCCCGCCCGGAGCATCGTTCGGTAGCAGTGCCACGCCTCCTTGCACGCGGCGAAGATGTTGATCTGGATGTGCTCGTGGTCGTGCTCGTCACCCTCCTCCAGCACCGGCCGCGCCGGCTTGAAGTCCTTCGGCTCCTTGACCGGCCGCAGCCGGTCCGGCACCCAGAACACCGGCTCAAGCACCCGGTAACGGCCCGACGTTTCGTTGAAACTGAACGTCCTGTGCCGCATGAACTCCCGGGCCACGAAGATGGGGCAGTCCACCAGCACCGTCATGCTGCCGTGTTCCAGCGGCGAGGCGTGCTTGTGCTTGACCAAGTACCCGATCAGCCCCGCCAGCGCCTCGGGCGTCTCCTGGGCCTCGGCCCCCGCCACCGACACCCGCGCCGCCCGCGTCACCGCCAGGTCGTCGCCCACCGCCTGCACCAGCTCGACCCCCACGTCCGACCGGAACCTGATCTCGCTCATACCCGCTCCCCCGTGACCTTGAACGTCCCGCCCTTCAGCACCACCGGCCCCACCTTGACCTTTAGCCAACGCTCTGCCCAATATTTTCCATTGCCCGTCGCCACCGTCTCCCCATCGGCCCGAACCTCGATCCACTTTCTTTCTTCCAACTCGTCCAGGGCCCCCGCCGGGGCCGGGACCGTGCCGTCGCCCGCCGTCAAATGCAGTTCCCCGCCCACCACCGTGAACTTGTCCCCGGCCATGTGGGCCAACAGCATCAGCATCACCGCGTCACTCGGCCAGTTCACGCCGCACCCCCGGGCACGAAATTGCTCCACACCGATTCGACCATCCGCCGCTTCTCCTTGCCCCCGGCCGCGTGGTTGGCCATCTCGAAGTCCGTCCGGTGCCACCCGAACTCCCCCGCGTACCGGTCGTACAACTCCGACCGGTAGCCGCTCAGCAGGAACTTACCCTTGATGTCGGCCAGGGCATCCAGCAGTTCCCGGTGTTGCCCCGCGGTCATCTCGTGGGCGTACACGCTCGGGGCGGTGCGGGTTTCCGCGAGGTACGGCGGGTCGCAGTAGAACAGCGTCTGCGGGCCGTCCTGGCCGCGAATCACCTCGAGCGCGTCACGGTTCAGAATCAGCACCCGCTTGAGCCGCTCGTGAACCGCCGGCAGCCCCTCGACGGCCGTCAGCCACGCCGACACCTCGTTGTTCATCCCCCGCCGGGTCCGGGTCTTGGTGACGCCCGTGAACGACCGCATCCGACCGGCGAGGGACTGACGGCAGCGGACGAAGAACGCGACCGCCGCCGCGACCGGGTACAACTGGTGCGGCGTCTCGCGCTGCCTTGCGTCGGCTAATTCCCACTCCAACTCACTGAACGGCATCGCCTCAGTTTCCCGCCGGAATAGCTCGAACGTGCCCGGGTCTTGCAGCACCCGCCAGAAGTTCGTCAGGTCGCCGTTCAGGTCGTTGGCCACCTCGCTCACGCCCTCCGGGTCGCGGGCCAGTAGCACCGACAGCCCGCCCGCGAACGGCTCGACGTAGTGGGTGTGCGACGGGAACAGGCCCACGATCTTGTGGGCCATCATGCCCTTCCCGCCGTGGTATTTGAGAGGACTCGTTAGACCTTTCATGCCGCGTCCCCCAGGTGTTCCGCCGCCCCGGCCGCCCTCAGTTTCTCGAACGCCCCGTCCCGGATCTGCCGCACCCGCTCCTTGCTCAGCCGCAGTTCGGCACCGACCACATGCAACTTCTTCCCGTCCCGGAACAGCCCCACCAGCACCCCGTACTCCCGCTCGCCCAGGTGCCCCCGCACCCAGCCCCACACCTCGCCCGGGTCCGGGGCGTCTGCGTCCCGGCACGCGAGCAGCATCTCCAGCTTGTCGCCGTGGTCGTCGAACGGGATCTCGATGGACTTCACCGCCCGCACCGGGGTTCGCCAGTCGGTCGGCAGCGTCTGCCCCGCAGCCCAAATTTTCCGGGCCGCGTACCGCACTTCCCTCAGCGCCAACCGGTAGGCGTAGGTGGTGAATTTGAACCCCTTTGAGGGATCAAAGGTTTGGGCGCACCGCACCAGCCGCAGCCGGGCCACGGCCGCCAGGTCTTCCACGTCGGCTTCGCTGAGCCCCATGCCGTGCTTCTGGGCCAGGTGCCAACACAGGTCCTCGTGCCCCCGGAGCAGTTCGTCCATCTGCTCCGGGCTCAACTTCGGTTCCGGCCTCGCCACCGCCCCGCGCGCCATCGGTCGCCCCCGTGTGTGGTGGTCACTCATCGGCCCGCCCCGCCCCCGGACTTGCGCGCCAGGGCCGCGTAGATGCTCGCCCTCGAGACCCCGCACCGCCACGCCGCGCCCGTCACGCCCCACCGGGCCACGGCCGCCCGGACCCAATACTTCAGCCCCCGGTGCGCGTCCGGCTCCCCGGTCAGCCCCATGCGCCGCAGCGCCCCCTGCACCGCGCCCCGGGACCGCCCCAGGGCCGCCGCGCACGCCCCCTGGCTCAGCCCCCGCGCCCGCATCTCCCGCAGGGCCGCCAGCTCCTTCAGCGTCCACCCGCTCACGCTGCCCCCTTCCGCTTCCGGTCCCGGGCCTTGAGCCCGCAGCCCCAGCAGTGCCGCTCGATCACCTGCCACGGGCGGTTGAGCCGCCGGTACTCCAGCACCTGCCGCACGGCCCCGCACCCCGGGCACCGCGCCGGCACCGGCTCCCGGGGCCGCACCCGCGCCGGCCGCGCCGCC
>JACCDR012101685.1_pt1 | contig 17590 bp, 30 predicted proteins | sample 7446431 | NCBI WGS metagenome assembly JACCDR01 (sample SAMN15323443, study PRJNA562643) | freshwater metagenome | isolation source: river surface water | place: USA:Blue River Watershed | collected 2017-08-17
CACCCTCGCCGTCCCGACCGGCCCGGCCGACAACGACGAGGACCAGGCCACGGTCGGCTCGCTGGAGCAGGCGATCGCGGACCTCCAGTTCGTGCGCGGCGGCAACCGGTTCTCGGCGTTCGCTGTGCACCAGTTCCTCTACCGCATCCTGGCCCGGGTCAAGGACGACGCCGGCCGCCCGCTGTACCCGATGCTCAACCCCCAGAACAGCAACGGGACGGCGACCTCGCTGTACCGCTCGCTGGACGTGGCCGGCACCACGGCCGTGGGCGCGTGGGCGCTCGGCGCGGCCACCGGCACGGACCCGGTGAACAGCTGGCTGTTCGACCCCGCGAAGGTGCGGGGCTGGGCGTCGGTGCCGGACCGGCTGGACTGGGACTTCGGTGCCACCATCCAGGCCACCACCCGGGTGCCCCAGCTCTCGATGGTGACCCTGGGCATCTTCGGCGACATCGCCTTCGGATGCCTGGACATCAACGGCGTCCGCCGGGTGATCACGGACCCGGTCGGTAGCTGATCGCTGAGGCTGGCCGCCTCTTCCACCGGGCGGCCAGCCTCTCACTCCTCGATGGAGGGAGGTGGCGATCATGGGTGAATTGAGTAAGCTCCGCCGCGATGCGGGCGGGATCGGTTTCCCGTCCGACTATGGCGTCCTGGGCTGGACAGCTCCGATCGACTTCGCGCGTGACGCTTCGCTCCTGAGCGTGGAAGGTGGAGCTGGTCATCTGCGCGTTGGCCGAATTCGTCGCGCGAATCCCGGGCCGCTGACCAATCTGAACGTCCACGTCACCACGGCAGGCTCCGGCCTGAGCAACTGCTTCGCCGCGCTCTGGCGGGCGGACACGCGAGCCTTGATCGGCCAGACGGCAGACCAGTCAGCAAACTGGCAGACGGCCGGCTTGAAGCCGATGGCGCTAGTTGGTGGCCCGTTCGACCTGGCGGCGGGGGATTACTACGCCGGAGTTTGGTATAACGGCACCACCGCACCAACCCTGCTTCGCGCTGGCCTCGGCCTCGGTGGTGGCATGGGCAACCTTTTCCAGACCGCTGATCAGTGGAACTGCCTGAATCACAACGGCGGTTACACCACGGCAGCACCGGCCACCCTGCCTGGAGGGTCGCAGTCGATTCTCCGCTGGTGGTTCGCACTCAGCTAGGAGCTGATCACAATGGCGAAGCAGAGCGAGATCCGTAAGCAGCACGCGGAGCAGGCGGAGCGGATCACGGAGCTGGAGGGCCAGCTCTCCGATTCGCTCGCGCAGCTCGCGGCGACCGGTGGAGCCACGCCGGCCGAGGCGAAGAGGGCCACCCGCGGCCCAGCCGCCCGGCTGGCCGAGTCTCAGGTCAAGGACGTCCCCAACGCCGGGGATGCCCCTCAGGAGTCCGGCGGAGCATAGGCCCCGTTCCGCCGGGCGTAATCGCACTCGAAGGAGGTGAGCATGATGGTCAGCAGTAACAGCCCCGCCAGCGTTGACCTGGTGGTCGGCCAGCAATGGAGCATCAGGGTGGCTTCGGCGGAACAGCCGTTGCTGACCGTCATGCTCCCCGACGACACCACGTTGATGCCGGCCGTGGTGTTCGTGGCCAACGGAACGAACGATGCCCTCCAGCGCGAGTGGCTGGCCGCCTTCGCTCCGCAGGATCCAGGCCGGTACATCGCCGCCGTGACCTCGCCGGACGGTGGCGCGCTGCTCTTCCAGGCGTACGTGGCCGCCGTGACCACAGCGGCGGCGATGCCGAGCGTGGTCACCCTGGACGAGTGGCTCGGCGCGGGACAGCACTCCTGGACGAACGATGAACTGGATAACGCCATCAGGGTGGCGATGAGCGCGCAGCGGCGAGTCTGCCGGGTGCCGGCCGCGCTCCCTGACGATCTGCGCGAGGCGATCCACCGCCGGGCCGCTCGGTATCTCTACATGCAACGCCAGCTCACTGCTCAGACGCGCGATGACGGCGACTACGATTCGCCGCCGACGCTCCCGCCGGGCCGGGACTTCACTACCCGGGAGCTGGAGTCTCCGTTCCGCAAGATCGGGATCGGGTGAGCGGCGATGGCTGACTTCTTCGTTGCGCGCTCCGAGTTCGCCGCTCAGCTCAGCTCCGTGGATGGGGTGCGTGGCTTCGAATGGCGGCCGAGCGCTCCGAAGCCCGGCGACTGCTGGCCGAAGCGTGGCCGCTCGGAGCATCCCGGAGCGGGGGTGCTCCAGACCAACTGGACGTTGGTGCTCGTGCTCCCGGCGGATGAGCAGAAGTCGGAGCAGTGGATCAACGATCGACTCGAAGCGTTGTTCGACGCGATCTCCCCGATCGCCTACATCACTGGCTTCGAGACCGGCACTGCGACTGATCGACCGGCGCTGCTGATCGATTGCATCGAGAGTGGAGAGTGAGACCGTCATGACCCTTCAGGTTTCGCAGGCGCTCAGCCGGACGGCCACTACGCCGGTCCCGCTGACGCCGGCCGCGTCGGACACCATCGCCGAGTCGAGCTTCGGCCCGACCGGGCTGCTGGCCCGAGTCAACACCACCGGCACGCCGACCGACGTGACCGTGGTTGATCCCGGCAAGACGCCGGTCGGCAACTCCGGGACCTCCGTGCCGCAGACGATGCCGGCTACGGGGAGTCGGGAGATCTTCATCCCGAAGGCGGCGGTCGATCCGGTCACCGGGCTCGCCACCATCACATTCTCGGGTGCGCGTACCGGCGTCACCTACGAGCTGAAGCAGATCTAGGAGGAACCGCGATGCCGGTCGTCAGCGCACACATGGGAGTCCTGAAGAACTCCCTGATCACGGTCAACGGAACGGACTACGCCAACCAGCTCACCCGGAGCCGGCTCACCCCGGATACGCCGAGCCAGCAGCTCCGGACCTTGGTGCCGGACGGCACGATCACCGACACCGACTCGGCCAGCTGGGTCTGGGAGATCGCCGGCATCCAGAAGTACGCCACGGGTGGTCTGGCGAAGCTGCTCAACGACGCCACTCCGGGCGACCTGCTCACCGTGGTGTGGCAGCCGCGCAAGGCGATCACCGGCCAGCCGAACAACAGCTTCACCGTGGTGGCGAAGCCGGTGACGGTCGGCGGCGATCAGGGCGCGTTCGCCACCTTCGAAGCGGTGCTCGAAGTGGTCGGGTCGCCGACCTTCGGCATCATCTAGTCCTCGGCCAGCCGTCCGGTCTGGCCGACCAATCACTGATAGGGGCCTATCAATGAAGAACGTGTTGAAGCACAAGCTCGAAGTCACCATGGACGACGGCACGGAGTACACCGTGTTCGCCGACCAGCGCGACCTGGCCGCGTGGGAAGCCTCCGACGTCCAGGGCGGCAGCCACACCGCCGTTCGCTTCTGGGCGTGGTCGGCGATGAAGCGCAACGGGCAGTACGCCGGCAACTTCCAGAAGTTCAACGACAAGGACTGCGTGCAGTCGGCCAGCATCGAGGAGAAGGCCGAGGCCGACGCCTCCGAGGACGGCGAGGGTGACGGCCTGGACCCTACGAAGCAGAAGGCGTAGTTCAGCTCGACAGCTGGCCGGAACACAGCGTGAGGCGGTTTCTGATCGCATTCGCCAGGCAGACCGGCCAGTCGTTCCGGGACTTGATCGAGTTCTGGGATCCACGGGACGTCGATACGTGGATCGAGCTGGGGATGGCGGAGCAGGAGGAGGCGCGGTTCGCCGCCCTCCGGGAAGAGCATCGCGAGGCGCAAGGACGCTGAGGGGAGGGGTGATGGGGGTTAGCTTCGAGGAGTTCGCGAACGAGCTTCGTGCGTTCGACCAGAAGCGCGAGATCGTCAACGAGATCCGGCGCGACCTTCGTAAGCCCCTCCCCGCACTCCGCAAGGCGATCCGCGCGCACATCCTCTCCACCATGCCTTCCAGTAACGGCCTGGCGAAGTGGGTAGCCCGAGCTAGCTTTTCGGTGCGGGTGAAGGACGTCGGCCGCTCGGCGGGTATCCGGCTGAAGCTGTCCCGCAAATCTCAGGATGGCGACAAGGCTGACCTGGACAAGCTGGATCGGCACGGCCGGATCCGCCACCCGCTGTACGGGCACCGGGGGCATTGGTACGACCAGCCGGTCCCGGCCGGCTTCTTCTCCCGGCCGTGGCAGTCATTCCGGGAGACCTGGATCAAGACAGCAGACGACGCGCTCGATCGCGCTCTCGACAAGATCCGTAGGGGGTGAATCGTGGCGCGCGATATCGAAGCTGACGTCAAGATCAACGACAAGTCCGGGCCGGGCCTGAAGTCCGCTGAGGACAACGTTCGCAAGACCGGTAAGAACATCAACAGGGAGTTCGAGAAGTTCGGCTCCGGGGTTGGCGATGGGCTGATCAAGGGAATCGGCAAGTTCTCCCCGAAGCTGGCCGGCAAGATCGCCGATGGCGTCGGGGACGGCGCGAAGCTCGGAGCGCCGCTGCTCATCTCCGGATTGGCCTCGGCCTTGCCGATCCTCTCCGGCCTGATCGGCTCGGCGGTCGGCATCGGTGGCATCGGCGCGGGCATCGTTGCCGGCGTGGCCATCGCCTCTCGGGACTCCCGGGTGAAGGAAGCTGGCACCACGCTGGGCTCCACCCTCCTGGCCGGGCTTCAGGACAACGCGGGCGCATTCGTTCAGCCGATGCTTCAAGGGATCCAGCTGATCAAGGACCGCTTCGTCGAGCTGCGTCCGACCATCAAGAGCATCTTCGACAACTCCAGTGCTTTCGTCACGCCGCTCACGGACGCCCTTCTCGATGTCGGCCAGTCGTTGCTTGAGGACATCGACATCGCCATCAAAAACAGCCCGGCCGTCTTCAACGCGCTCCTTGATGGACTGAGGGGCACCGGTGAGGCCATCAAGAGCTTCATGGAGTCGGTGACCGAGAATGGCGAGACGAACGCCCTGATCCTGGAGCGCGCCTTCAGCACCCTGAACGGAACGATCGAGGTGATCGGTCCGGTCCTCGGTACGATCACGGACGCGTTCGCGCTGATGGACAAGGTCATTCCGTTGGACGGCGTCTTCGGCCTGAAGCGCAAGTTCGATGAGCTGGATGAGTCGGCGCGTCGCTCGGAGGGTGGAACGTTCGCGGCGGCCGACGCTATGCAAGGGGCGGCGATTTCGGCGGAGACGGCGGAGAAGGCCACGCAGCTCTACGAGACTGCGCTTCGGGAAAACGAGGCCGCAGCCCTCGCTGCGGCGGACGCCAACCGCTCGCTCTTCGACGACGTGACTCGCGTGGCCGAAGCCGAGGACAACATGCGTGACGCCCTGAAGAAGAACGGCAAGACGCTGGATGAGAACAGCGAGAAGGGTCGCGGAAACCGGGATGCCTTGAGCCGCATGGCGGGGACGTACAACACCGTTCGCGGCAACATGGAGAAGGCGGGCAAGAGCACCGAGGAAGTGAACGGCACCCTTCAGACGCAGCGGACCAAGCTGATCGAGGCAGCGAACAAGGCAGGATTGTTCGGGAAGAAGGCTCGCGATCTGGCCGATCAGCTTCTCGGGATCAAGAGCCGGGACGTCACCGTAACCGCGAAGACTGCCACCGCACAGGCTAACGCGCGTAACTTGCGCGAGGAGATAGCCGATATCAAAAGCAAGACCGTCACGCTGACCATCAACACGCCGGGGCTGACGAAGGCGCGCGAAGCGGTCAACCTCCGCCGCGAGCTCCTCGGTCTGTCGAGCGGCCAGGGGAGCTTCGGGTACGCCGCTGACGGATCGGGAAGCCGGACCGGCGGGGCGAGGTCGGTGACGGTGGAGAGCAACGTCAGCGTCAACCTGGACGGGCGGCCGGTGCGGATGATCGCCACCACTGCTGTTGAGCGCAAGGCCAAGGCGGTAGCGTTTCGGCAGAGAGTTGGCCGGCGTGACGATGGGCGGCGATGAGCGATGGCGATCACGGGGCTGACGTTCGGAGCCGCTGCCACCAATGTCAACGCCAGCGTCACGCCCGGCGCTCCGGCCGGGCTCGCCGTGGGCGACCTGGTGCTGATCTTCTCGGCGATCCGGAACAGCGGGACCGGAGTGGCCAACTGCCCGGTGGGCTGGACGCCGCTCATCGCCGGAGCGAACAACGTTCAGCTGTGCGGCCGATTCTGGCAGACCGGCGACGTCATGCCGCTCATGACGTTCACCGGGGGAGCAGCGAACCAGGACACCTACGCAAGGGCGCTTAAGGCCACCGGGGTCGGCCTGGACACGCTGACCGAGCTGGCCGCCGCGCTCCAGGCCAACGTCTCGGCGCAGAATATCGGCTACCCGGCCCTGACTGTAACCGGTGACGGTCAGCTGCTCCTGATGGCGCTCTGGAAGCAGGACGACGCCACCTCGATCGCCACCCCGGCCGGATGGACTCCGCAAGGCCTGACGAACATGACTGCCGGCGATGACATGCTGGTGGCATTCAACACGCAGCAGCAGACCTCCGCGGCCAGCATCGTCAGCGGCTCGGCCGTGGTGACGGGTGGCGTGGCGGCGATCAGCAAGGGTGTCCTGCTGGCGATCAAGCCGGCTCCGACCGTGGTGGTCACGGAGGTCAACCTCTACCCGCCTCGCACGCAGATCGCCATCAGCGGCCTGACGCTCGGCGATGACGTCCAGGTATTCCGCTCCGTGTCCGGCACCCGAACACTGGTGCGCGGTGGCACGCTGAGCGGAGCGACCGATCCCGCTTTCGTTGTCGTCGATGCCGAGATTCCCTTCGACATCCCGGTCAGCTACGCGGTGGTGGTGAACAACAGCGCCACCTACACCAGCCCGGTCGTGACCTACGATCTCGGCTCGCCGAAGACCATCCTCTCCGACGCCATCAACGGGGTCGCGTCGGAGTTCGTCATCGTGGCGTGGGACGAGAAGGCGTACGACCGGCAGGCCAGCGTCTTCAAGGTGGGTGGCCGCAACGTCGTAGTGACCGGCGAACTCGGCCAGTTCGAAGCCACGATGGAGGTCTTCTTCGAGGCGTACTCCAGCGTGGAGGCATTCAAAGAGCTGCTCCGTCAGGCCACGGAGGGAGTGCTCCAGCTCCGCTCGGCCGAGGCGAAGTACGAAGGCATTGACTGCTACCTGGCCATTCTCTCGATCCGGGAGCGGCGCTTCTCGCAGGACGGCTCCGATCCGAGGCGGACCTTCGTGCTGGAGGTGGCGGAGGTGGAGAGCTGGTCGCCAGGCCTGGTCTCGAAGGCCTTCACCTACCAGGACATCAAGGACTTCTACGCCTCGGCCAGCGGCACGTACGCCACGCTGAAGTCGGACAAGGCCACATACCTGGCCGTGCGCACGGCGGATTGGAGCTGACCGTGATCTCGATCAGCGCCGCCGCGTCGGCCAGTCTGCTCCGCGGCAACCAGAAGCGCTCGGTGCGCGTCGAATCCTGGTACGACGACCAGCTGCTCTCGGACAATCTGCCAGTCGAGGGCGGCAAGGAGGACGTCGATCTCAGCAGCAACGTCCCGGAGCGCGTCACCTTCACAGTTCCGATCATGGACCGAGGCGTCGATTACACACCGTCCGATCTGCTCTCACCGCTGGCCGCCAACGGGCAGATGATCCGCGTGTCGCTCGGCATCGAGATCGGCTTCGAGGAGATCGAGTGGATGCAACGCGGCTGGTACGTGATCACGGAGTCTGAGGTGCGCGGGGACGCCGTCGAGGTGGAGGCGGCTGGGCTGCTCTGGAAGATCGACGAGGCTCGGCTGGTGAGCCCGCTTCAGCCGTCCGGCACCTTCAAGTCCACCATTCAGCGACTGGTCGAACCGGCGCTCACGGTGGAGTTCGATCCGACGCTGGCCGACCGCGCCGTGCCCGCTAGCGTCAACTATGACGAGGACCGGCTCGGCAGCCTCCAGGCTGTCCTGGACGCCTGGCCGGCCAGGGCCAACGTGACGGCTGACGGCTACCTGCTGGTGTCGCCGACCGACGATCCCGTCTCGTCGGTGCTGGCGCTGTCAAGCGGTACGGGTGGCACGGTGTTCGGCAAGGTGGGCAAGAGCACCAGGGACGGCGTCTACAACGCGGTGGTGGCCGAGGGGCAGACCTCGGACGGCCAGGTGGTGCGTGGAGTGGCGTACGACCTGAACGGGCCCAAGCGATCCGGTGGCCCTTTCAACGAGCTGCCTGTCCCGTTCTACTTCAGTAGCCCGCTGATCACCAACGCGAGCCAGGCCCAGAAGGCGGCCAACTCCCGCCTGCTGACGCTGAAGCGTTCCCTGTCGTTCACCTATGATCTGGAGATGGTGCCGCACCCCGCTCTTCAGGCTGGCGATCGAGTCACGCTCGATGGCGCTGACGGGATCATCGAGAAGCTCTCCACACCCTGGACTGCTGGCGGCGGTAGCCAGACGGCCACGATCAGGATGGTGTGACGATGCGGCTCGAAGGACTGAAGGCTATCGCAGTCACGGCGAAGACCGGCTCCACCTGCGTGGCCGAGATCGCCGGAGTGGAGACCACCATCGAGGTGGCCCGGGATCTGACCGTGGTGGCCGGCGACGCGCTTCTGGTGATCCGATCCGGCTCGGTCTGGTATGCGGTGTGCCGCACCGGGATCGCCGCCCCCGCCGCGCCCGCCGAGCCGCGCCCTCCGGCCCCGCCAACTGCTCCGCCGCAGACCGGCCGGCTGGTGATCAGCCCGGTGGAGACGCGCTCTCGGCAGGGGTCGAGGTGGCGCACCGACACCGACGACATCTACCAGGGTGAGTACGGGTCGAACGGCAATCACGTCGGTGTAGCCTTCTACGGGAAGAAAGCTCGCACGCTGGCCGGGGCCACGATCACGGGGGCGGCGCTGAAGATCCGCCGGCTCGACAAGGGCGGCACCAACTCCGCGCAGAACACCACGCTCCGCCTGGTCGCCGAGAGCACCCGGCCCTCCGGCGCGGTCACGCTCGGCTCGGTCACCGACGGACCGAATCTGCGGCGCGGCCAGACCGACACCTACGTCCCCATCCCGAACAGCTTCGGTCAGGCACTGGTGGACGGCTCAGCGGGCGGGATCGCCGTCTACGAAGCGGACGGGTCCCCGTACGTGATCCTGGCTGGCCGAGGCTCGTGGGGCCCGGCGTTCACCCTGACACTCGCTTGGAGGCGATGACGATGCCGCTCACTTCTCTCGGGCTCCCGTACCCGGCCAGCACTGACGACCCGGACGTTCCGGCCGACATTCAGGCGCTCGCCGATGCGCTGAACACGATCCTCAACGTACCCGCTCCGCAGGCCGTGGGCGGGGCTGGCGCTAACACGATCACCTCACTGACCATGGCCGCACTGCCTACCACTCCGATCTCCTTGGTGGTGACCAACCCGAGCAGCGTCTATAACCTCGAAGTGGACATCACCTTCGGGGCATGGGTGGCTTCCGGCAACACCTCGGTTCAGTGCCAGGCGGGCGTGGCGGCCAGCGGCGGGATGACCTTCGCGGCCGATTCGATCGGCGGCGGCGGCCCGGTCGCGCAAGGCCAGCTGATCTTGACGCAAAACGTCGATGCGCATAGCGCGGAGTCCGGCTTCCAGGTCATCATTCCGGCCGGTGCCGCCGCGGTGACCTTCGCCGTACAGGCCAGGCGAAGCTCGGCACTCGGCACGCAGATCTTCAACCAGCCGTTCCTGCGTGCGCAGCCGCGCCGCTTCATCAAGCCGTAGTCCAGCATCAGACGATCGGGGGATTCGTCATGGAGCAGGTGAGTCGAAGGCTGCTGGCTCAGCAGTACACCGGGACCAACGCGGCCGAGGTGCTGGCGATGTGCCAGACCATCACGCAGTACACCGGCAACGTCTGGTCGATCGACTCGGATGACGGCCAGACGTTGCGGATGCGGGAGACGAGCGGAGTCAATCCGACACTGTGGTACGACTGGCCGATCATGAAGAACCAGGTCGTGATCGTGGCTCCGGACACCGGCATCATCGCCCGGATGACGCAGACTGCCTACGAGGCTCGCTATACGCCGCTGGCGAAAATCATCGCGGACGGCGCGGCTCCGGTGCTGGCGCGCTGCGATGCGGCCGTGGCAGCGGTGAAGTACGGCGGGTTCGGAGCGATCACCCTCCCGACGCTGCTGGTCGGCCAGACCAGCACTCCACAGGTGGTCGAGATCCGCCCTACGCAGCCCGGGGTGGAGTACGTGGCGGAGGCGTGGGCGCTGTCGGGCGGAACGATCCTCTCCGCGTTGCAGATCGTCAGCATCACTCGCGGGGTAGAGTCGGACGGGAAGTCCAAGAGTGTGACCGTGGTGGTGAAGAACAACGGCCTGATCACCCTGTCCGGGATCCTGCTGGTGCACGTCACTCCGAAGCTGACCGAGACGGCCGCCGCGAAGTAGATCCTGTTGACATTTGCCGAGCCGGGCCTCACACTCTGGAGCATGACGATGACGCAGAACAAGCCGGCGCGCACCTACTCCTGGAAGGTCTGGGGCTCGGCGGTGGCGATCTCCGTGGGCCTGGTTGGTGCGGTGATCGTGCTCATGCTCGCCGGTAAGGCTCTCGCCCCGAAGGAGGGGGAGCATTTCCAGCTCGATCGCGGCACATGCTCGGCGACCTCGATGACCGGGACGGTGGACATGACCGTGACCAACCTGACCGAAGACTCGATCCGGGTGGAGGTCAGCTTCGAGTATCGCGACCTGGACGGCCGGCTGATCGACTCGGACTCGGCCAGGGTCGAGGTCGGCCCGCACGACTCGGTGCGACACTCGGAGTCCACGATCGTCGGGCGAAACGCGGCGCTGATCCGCTCCTGCCCGATCACGGAGGTGTCGGCGTCATGGTCCTGAGGCTGATCGCGCACATCATCGCCGGCATCCTGCTGGCCGGCTTCATGGTCTACGTCATCGCGCTGGTCACCGATGCGGCCTGGAAGTCGCTGCAGCGCCGTAGCGCAACCCGCCGGGCCGCGGAGCAGCTCCTGACCTCCTGGTCGCAACTGGCCGACGCGCAGCGCCAGGCGATCGAGCCGAGCAACTGGAAACAGGTCAAACGCCCAACCTCGAATCGTCATGACGCACACCTACACCTGATCCGCCCGGATGACGAGTAGCTCGGCCAGCAGGACGACAGCCCTCTTCGCGCACCACAGCGAGGAGGGCTTCTTCGTGTACGATCACACCAACAGGCTTGACAGTCAGCGATCATGGAGGTAAGGCCGATGGCATCCCGGAGATTGCCGGCGATCATCGCCTTCGAGAACGAGATGAACACCGCCTTTCCGGATCGGGATCGATCCTCGGATGGCGAAGTCGGCGACGCGCGTCACGCCGAGTCGGTGAGCAACCACAACCGTGACGAGTCCGGGAACACCGGCCGCTGGCACGACGCCGACAAGATCGATGAGGTGCACGCCCGGGACACCGACCGCGACCTTCGCAAGGCCGGCTGGACGATGGAGATGGTCCTCGCCATCCTGCTCGACCGGGTGCGCCGCAACATCGAGCGGCGGATCACCGAGATCATCTTCGACGGGTACATCTACACGAAGGCTCGGGGGTGGACGAAGCGGAAGTACACCGGGCACAACAAGCACGACAAGCATCTGCACTTGAGCTACGCGTACGGCTCCGGATCCGGCCAGGACAACCCGGAGAACATCACCACGCCCTACGGCATCCTCGCCGCGGTGCGTGCCAGCGAGAAGCCGGCGAAGTCGGCCCCGACCGATCCGAGGTGGAGTGACATGGCGACGGAGCAGGAACTGAAGAACACCGTGCGCGAGGCGATCAGCGAGTTCTTCTGGGACGCGTACAACGCCTCGCAGAACACCGACGCCTACAAGAAGGCCAGCCCCGAGCGGCAGAAGATCATGCGCAACGCGCGCGACACCGTGGCCGCCGTGGCCGCTGACGACATCCGTGGTGCGATCGATCGGATCGACGCCAACACGAAGCCGGCCAGCAACCCGGGCCAGTAGCAGGCACTGGCCGATCAGGACTTCGGGGTATGGAAACGGGGAAGGGCCGGGATGAGTGAGCGCCACGGAGCACGTGCGACAGCCCAGCACTGGGAGCAGCAAGCCTACGCGCTGGGACCGACTGCGGGATGGCCTCACGTTCCTTGGGGCCTGGGCGATTATCGGCTACCAAATGCTGATGGTCCCACCCCGGGACGTGAACGAGATGTTCCTATTCCTGGCCGCCGGCCTGCTCGGGGTGCCGTTCGGGGCGGAGGCCCTGGCTCGCATACGGGGATCAGCTGGAGCTGGTACTACCGGCTCCGGCTCGCCTACACCATCGCCGGACTCCTAGCAATCGTCTGCCTGATCATCATCTACTAGGTCGGTTAGGCTGATGCGATGGACACTGAGCGCAAGAGCGGCTGGCTCCTCGGGGTGATGACGTTTGTCCTGGTCTTCGTGGTGGCGTTCGGTGCCATCTACATGAACTGGACGGCGCAGCGCTTCGTGGAGCAGTCAGAGCAGCGTGACTGCGACAGCCTGCTGGCCGACATCTCCGTCTACGCCGAGACGCCGCCGATCACGCGGACCGGCCTCAATCAGTGGCGCAGCAAGGTGAACCGTTACGCGGAGATCGGGTGCAGCCCCTATCTTCCGCCCGAGCTGACCACCATCCCGTCACCGCGACCAAGTCGCTGAACCAGGAGGCAACGATGTTCACGAAGCAGTTCTGGAAAGAAGCCGCCGAGCGCGCCGTCAAGTCGGCCGCACAGGCGGTCCTCGGTCTCGCCGTGCTGGACGGCGGCTTCAACGCGCTTGAATTCGACTGGGGAACGGCCGGCGGCTTCGCGCTCGGTGGCGCGGCGCTCTCGATCCTGTCCAGCCTGGTCACCTCGGGTTTTGGCCAGAGCAACAGCCCGAGCGCCGTGAGCACCGCGCCGGAGGAGCCGGACTACGACCCGGCTGTGCATGGCGAGTAGTCCGCACAGCAAGAGGCCCGGCACCTCGATGGGGTGCCGGGCCTTCTTCGTGTGCTCGGTCAGTGCGTGTAGAGGTACGCCGCTCCGGCGACGTAGACGACGGTGACGACCAGGTTGGCGATCACGTCACCAGCGGTCAACGGCTTGCGCGGCTTGCCGATCTGCGATGCCTGGAAGAGCACGCCGATCACGGCGAGGGCGACGTACGCGGCGAAGAGGAAGGTCGCCATGGTCAGTTGCCTCCGAAGATTTGGATCTCGTCTAGGTGAGTGGTGGGTGGTCCATCGATCTTAAGGTGAACCGTGATTGCCCAGCCCGGTTGTGGGCGGACCTCCGCGTGTACGTATTCGCCGTTGATCATCATCTCGACGACCTTCGCCGCCTTGAAGCCGAGCGCTTCGCAGGCCTTCGCGACCTGCTCGCGAGTGACGCGCTCCGGGATGCCGGCTTCTTTGCGCAGTTCCGCGCTGTTCATGCCTACTGGCCGATCGCTGCGGTGGCGTTCCACTTGCAGCCCCAGCCCGGGACCGAGTTGAACTCGAATTCGCGCTTGCAGCGCAGCTTGACCGAGTCACCCGGCTTCAGCAGCGTTGCTCGCGTGTCGTCGATGGCGAACGGCTGGCCGGACTCCTTCAGCACAACCACGAACCGTTGCGAGACGCCGCTGTCGCCGTTGCCGATGAGTCGGCTGTCCACGGTCTGCACTGTGCCGGTGACGGGGTAGTACTTGTGGAAGTCCGCACTGAGCGGCCAGTACGCGACGATCGTGATGACCACGCCGACCAGCGTGGAGAAGATGGTGATGATGTGCACGGGACCCCAGTCGGTGCGGTCCCATGAGCCATCTCGCGGGCGTAGTCGTACGCCTTCGGATCGTCGGCATCAACGGCGAAGCAGAGGTCGGCGTAGCGGAACGCGTCGGTCTCCTTCCACGCACGCACCACCTTCGCCACGTTCTCCGGGCGGGATCGGGTGGGGACGATGATCAACATGCGAACGGTCATAGCGACTCCGGGTGCCAGAAGAGATGCGGACTGCGGACTTCGTGCGCGAGCTGGATGTTCCACCGCTCGGCAATCCGGGCGAAGTCGGGCTCCATCCAGCTCGACTCGGCCGGACGCCAGTCGTAGTAGTACATGATCTTGTCAATGAAGACCTCGGTCTTCAGGTGCGGCCGGACCTGACGCACCCACCGCCGGTCCTCAGCCGCGTACTGGTCCTGGCCGTCTCCGTGCCGGAACTGGCCGCGCCGGGCCAGCTCGATCCGGATGGGGTCGATGTGCGTGAAGTCCCGCACCAGCGCAGCCTCACCGCGAGCGGTGCGATTCACTGTCCAGCCGACGCTCTTCCACTTCAGCGAGTGCTCGACTCTGGCCTGCTTGACCTCGCCGTCCTTGCGGTATTGGATCGGGAATCCGACATGGTCCGGCCGCTCGGCCAGTGCCTTACGGATCTCGCTCACGTAGTAGGGCGGCACCATGTCGTCATCATCGATGAACGAGGCGTACTCGAAGCCGGCCAGATCGGCGTACCGGAGCAGCTCATCCCGGATCCCGCCCAGTCCGCCCGGCACCGTGCCGTCGTTCAGCCAGGCGATGACCGATACGTCGCCCATACCCATCCAGCCGAGCGGATCGCTCGGTATCTGCGGGAGGAGGGCGTTCATCAGCTTCACGAAGGACTCGGCGCGACGGGGGATGGTAGGCACCAGGATCGCCCAGCTCGGCACGGTCACGCCTCCACCTCGTGCGCTTCCAGGATCTCCATCACGTCAGCCTTCAGCTTCAAGGCATCCGACCCCAGGATGCATCCCTGCTCCCGGTAGTTGTCGAGAGCGTCTGCCACGCGGAGGATGTCCCGGGCCGTGATCGTGGCGTTGGTAGCAGGCGCGGCCGAGCTGGTTTCGCCGCCGGCCAGCAGGAACTCTGCAGTCTCCAGGATCATCCGGTTGACATCGTCGGGAGTGGCCGCCTTCCAGCCGTCCAGCGGATAGCCGTTCGGCTTGATCGGGACGGCATTGACCTTGGCGACGTGCTCACGGGCGGCGGACAGAGCTTCGAGGCGGTTCATGATCACTTCTCCTTCTCGGTGAGTGCTGCCCGGACCTCGGCCATAGTGCAGCCGACCGCGGCAGCGATTCTGAAGATCGAGTAACCGGCGACGTAGTAGGCGATGATCTGCTCTCGCTTCGCCGGGCTCACAGCGACTCCAGCCGCTTCTTCAGCGCGTCGGCTTGAGCCTTGGTACGCATCTGGTGATCGATGAATCTAATGGCCTCCACCTTCGCCTGACCAGTGAGCTTCTTATTGATCAACTTCCTCAGCTCGCCCCGATCGGCATTGGTGCAACCGTCTTCCGTCCATGCCCCGTTCATCGGTGCCACGCACCGGGGCAGTGGCCGGCTGAGCCGGCGGCGCGAACGATGGCGGCCAGCAGCCACACCAGCGCGAGGACTCCGAAGCCGGCGAGGATTAGCACGGCCAGCGCGGCGATGACGTGGCGGGCGTGATAGACCATGCCGCCCAGCCCCGCCAGAGCGCCCGTGACGACACAGAACGCGGTGACGTAGTACGGAGTACGTAAGCGCGGCTCTCGAAGCCGTACGTAGCTCACGGCCACTACGCCGCCCGGCTCCTGGCGGAGGTTGAAGGCGTAGGCGATCTCGCCACGCAGTTGCATGGCGCGGAGCTCGGCGAGCATCTGCCGCTGCCGGACCTTCGGCCCGCGCATCACACCCACCTGCTCCTGGCCGGCTTCCAGCTCGCGAGTCACGCCGCGCCTCCGATCGAAGTGAAGCCGTAGCGCTTCTGAATCCGGTCGCGCGGGCTCATCCCGCCGTAGACGCCGCCCCAGTCGCCCGGGGTGCGTTCGCCCTTCATCGCCCACTCGCCGCACGCCTCGCGCTGCTTCAGTGGACAGCCGGCGCAGATCTGCTTCGCGCGGCTGATCGCCTGACTACCTTCGTCCAGACTGGCCGAGGCGGCATCGAAGACCCGGATGGCGTCAGCGTCTCCCACGCAAAGACCACCGTGAAGGTCGGGCATGTCGGCCAGGACGGCGGCGATGCCGGACTGCCGACCGCCTCCGCGATTCGGCGGCATGCCAGTCATCGCCTCACGGATGCCTGACTGCCGCCCATCGGGCATCGCCAGGCCCAGCCGGATCTGGCTGGAGCGGTAGGACTGCCGGGCGAGGTATTCGCGGTTGAGCGCGATGGCCCGGGGGCAGACGCACTTCTCCCGCGAGTACTTCGAGCCCGTCAGCACGTGCCCCCTGGCTGCCCGGAGCACGTTGTGGATCACGGCGGGGCAGGAGTCGAGCACCATCCACGGCCCATGCCCGATGTCCATCAGCGGAGACTTGCGGCGGCGCGCGGCCAGCTGGATGGCGGACCGGTCGATCTCGTCGGCCTTGCCGTGCTTGCGCCGGCTCGCGGCGTGCCGTGCCCGGTCCTCTGCCAGCAGCGCGGTTGCACGAGGGCAGACACACGCGGCGGCCGAGCCAAGCCGGCGCTTGTCGCCACGGGCGGCGGTGATGGTGTTGTGCTGCAGCGCCTCGCAGTCCGGGAGGATGCGCCACGGCCCGTTTCCGTGCCGCCGGGCGAACGCGACCACGTCCGAGTCTCGACTCCCCTTCAGCCTCCCCATCGCACCACTCCGATCAAGATGGCGGCCAGGATGGCCGCGCCTATCGCAAGCCTACAGATTGTCACCAGGATGTCAACAGCTTTCTGTTTCATCCACCCCCGGCCCGCCCTGCGCTCTTCTCTGGCCGAGCGCTGCCGGGCGGCGCGCGCGCGGCTGATCCGGCGCAGGTTCCACGGGGCCTGCTTCTTCTCCGGGTACACCGGCAGCAACACCCATGTCCAGAACCACTCGGACAGCTCCCGGCTCCAGCGCCACGAGGGGAACAGACAGGGGAGCGGGTAGCACTTCGGGTCGAGGTCGCTCCAGCTGGCCGGCCCCGCCCCCCATCGCAGATCGCCGTGGAGGTGCTGACGGTCCCGGTGCCACCGGCTGGAGCTCTGGCCGATATAAGCGGTGTGCCGGCCGATGATCGGCAGACCGAGCGGAGCGTTGGGCTTCTTCGTCCGCCAGAGATAGACACCGCGCCGCCGCCAGTTCACCGCACGCGCTCCAGGATCTCCGGCTCCAGCAACGCTCCGTAGGTCGTGAGCGTGCTCCGCTCCGTCAGCAGGCCGCGCCGCCGCGCCTCGGCGATCCTGGCCGACCAGGTGTGCGGGCTCCCGCCGTACCGCTCGGCCAGCTGAGTCCTGCTCCAGCCGTGCGCCATGAGCGAGGCCACCAGCACGAAGTGCCACTCCGGCCGGGCCTCGCGGAAAGCCTGCGCGTGCCGATGCCGCATCCCGGTCCGGTAGGGCATCGGAGCGAACACCTCGCGGATCAGTCGATCGCGGCGAGCGTCCGCCTCGACTCGCCAGGTCAAGTCTGCGTCTGAAGCTCCCCAGTCTCCGCGCCGGAGCACGGCGTCGATGCTGCGCGCCTTCATGACTCCCCCTTTGGCGCGTACGCGCCCTTCCGGTAGATCACGTCGTCGATGGTCCCGTGGCCGCACCGGAACTCTTTGGTCAGCTGAGAGAAGGTCGCACCATCGGCGTGACGCTGGCGGATCAGGTCGGCCTGCTCCGGAGAGAAGCGGGAATTCCTGTTCTCAGCGAGATCGGGGAGCGGCGTGAGCCTGTCGATCAGGCCCTGAAGCATGCGGGGGCTGATGCGG